>Ga0209160_1000632_pt1 | contig 29274 bp, 30 predicted proteins | sample GraSoiAngelo_153_FD_186167 | JGI IMG/M metagenome (GOLD analysis project Ga0209160, IMG submission 186167) | Grasslands soil microbial communities from the Angelo Coastal Reserve, California, USA - 14_1009_12_40cm (SPAdes) (version 2) | ecosystem: Environmental > Terrestrial > Soil > Grasslands ...
TAGACCCCGTCAAATTGGGGCGCACCCTGCAGCTGAGTGACACGATCGTGACCGACGCCGTGATCGACGGCGGCACCTCCGGCGGACCCCTGTTGAATGTGGGCAGCCAGGTCGTCGGAATCGCCATCGAGTCGCCTTCGACCGTTTCGGGTTTTGGCCTCAATGTCGCCGACATCCAGGACGATGTGCAACAAATCCTCACGACCGGCCAGGTGGTCGTCGCCTCGCTGGGCGCGACCACGAGCGACATGACACCGGAAAGCGCCGCCCTGAACAGCCTGCCTGAAGGTAGCCAGGTCGTCTCCGTCGACAGGGTCGGCGCCGCGGCGGCTGCCGGGCTGCGAGCCGGCGACGTGATCACCCAGATCGACGACGTCCGGATCGACCCCGCCCATCCGCTGTCCTTGCTGTTGCGGTCGCGGTTCCACCCGAACCAGCGGGTCACCGTCTCCTACACGCGCGCGGCGACCTCGACCCAGGCCGAGCTCACCCTGACCGGCCAGCACCCCAGCTGCTCTTGACGTCAGTGATGTCAGGCGGGGTGCGCGACCAGATCCAGCAGGCGCTGGTCGATGCGGTCCGAGGGCTTGGCGTCGAGGGCGATATCCCGGACCTCGAGCTGGGGCGGGCGAAGGTCGCCGGCCGTGGCGACTACGCGAGCTCGGCCGGCCTGAAGTTGGCCAGGCAGCTTCGCCAGGACCCCAAAGCGATCGCAGTCCGTGTTGCCGAGACGGTCACGGTTCCGGAGGGCGCTGCCAGCGCCCAAGCCGACAACGGTTACGTGAACTTCCGGCTCACCGACGGCTGGCTCCGCCGGCTCGTCGCCCACGTGGCGTCGGGTGCCGGCCGCTACGGCGCGCGCGACCTTGGTCGGGCCGAGCGGCTGCAGGTCGAGTTCGGCAGCGTCAATCCGACCGGGCCTCTTCATATCGGCCATGGCCGGGGCGTGACGCTAGGCGATTCGATCTGCCGGCTCCTCACATTCACCGGCCACCAGGTGCAGCGCGAGTACTACGTCAACTCGGACAACACCCAGACCAGGCGCTTCGGGGCTTCGGTCTACGCCCGGCTCCATGGCGTCGAGCCGCCCGAGGGCGGTTACACCGGCGATTACGTCAAGGAGCTCGCCGAGATGGCGCGCCACGACCTGCCGGGGATCGGGGACCTTCCCGAGGAGGAGGCGGAGCCGAAGCTCCGCATGTACGCCATCGACAGGATGGTCGACCGCATCAAGGCCACTGTCGCACGAGTCAACGTCCGTTATGACGAGTGGTACTACGAGAACAGGCTGTGGGAGTCAGGCCTCCCGCAGGCGGCCATCGACAGGCTCCGGGAGTCGGGCAATATCAAGGAACGCGAGGGGGCGCTCTGGTTCGGGGAACCTGACGATGAAGAAGAAGATCGCGTCGTGATCCGGGCCAACGGCCAGCCGACCTACTTTGCGTCCGACCTCGGTTATCTGCTGAACCGCTTCGAGCAGCGCGGCTTCAACCGCGTGGTCGAGGTCTGGGCCGCGGATCACCACGGCTATGTGCCGCGCATGAAATCCGCGGTCGCTGCGCTCGGCTTCGACGAGCAGAAGCTGGTGGTCATCCTCCACCAGATGGTCAACCTCAAAGAGGGCAAGATGAGCAAGCGCGCAGGGCGCTTCGTCACTCTCGACGAGCTGATCGACCGCGTGGGATCAGACGCCGTTCGCTACTTCTATCTGTTGCGATCGCCTGACACCACGATCGAGTTCGACCTGGAGCTGGCTGTCACGCAGGGCAACGAGAACCCCGTCTATTACGCGCAGTACGCCCACGCGCGACTGACGAACGTGGAAGGCGCTGCGAAGGAGCGGCACTCGCAGCTCCCAGAAAATGCGAACGTCGGCCTGCTCACACAGCCGTTGGAGCTGGACGTTGCGCGCCAGCTTGCCTTCTGGCCGGACGTGATCGAGGACGCGACCCTCTTGCTGGAGCCGCACCGCATTCCTTATTACGTGCACGATCTGGCGACTGCGGTGCATCGCTTCTACCACGCGGGCAATGCGGAGTCCGACCACCGGGTGGTCGTCGACGACGTCGCCTTAACAAGGGCGCGGCTGGAGCTCTGCCGGGCCGCGCGTCACACTTTGAAGACGGCGCTGGACCTGATGGGAGTCAGCGCACCAGAAAGGATGTAAGGAGAAAAAGCCAGTGGACGTCACCTGGTTGGGACACGGCTGCTTCCGGCTACGGGGCCGCGGCGCCGCGGTGGTCACCGATCCCTACCCGCCGGCGATTGGCTTGAAGCTGGGCCGGATGGACGCCGAGGTCGTGACCATCAGCCACGAGCATGACAACCACAACTACACGCAGATCGTGCGCGATGGCGCATACGAGATCCATGGACCCGGTGAGTACGAGGTGGCCGGGGTCAGCGTGATCGGCGTCCCGACCTACCACGACGCTGAGCAGGGGGCCAAGCACGGGCGCAACACCGTGTACCTGATCGAGATCGACGACGTTCGCATCTGCCACCTCGGCGACCTCGGCCACAAGCTCGAAGACGCAGAGGCCGAGGCGGTCTCGTCACCCGACGTGCTCCTTGTTCCGGTCGGCGGCAACACCGCGATGAACGCCGCCCAGGCCGCGGAGGTCGTCCGCCAGCTGGAGCCGCGGTACGTCGTGCCGATGCACTACGCGATTCCGGGACTGAAGTTGCAGCTCGAACCAATCGACCGTTTCCTGAAGGAGATGGGCGTCGCCGCCTCCGAGCCCCAGCCGAAGCTCTCTGTGCAGAAATCGTCGGTCAGCGAGTACGAGACGAAAGTCGTGGTTTTGGAGCCAAAAGCCGAACCGAAGGTTTAGCAACCCTCCGTCTCCGGTAACATTTGAAAAACCGCCAGGAGGGTCCTCTATGTCGAAGTACGTTTTCGTGACCGGCGGTGTCGTCTCCTCGCTCGGCAAGGGAATCACCGCGGCGTCGATCGGGAACATTCTGAAAGCCCGCCACCTCACCGTCTCCCTGCAGAAGCTCGACCCGTACCTGAACGTCGACCCCGGGACGATGAGCCCCTACCAGCACGGTGAGGTCTTCGTCACCGACGACGGCGCGGAGACCGACCTCGACCTCGGTCACTACGAGCGCTTCGTCGACGAGAACCTGACGGTCGCTTCCAATGTGACGACCGGGAAGATCTACCAGGAGGTAATCGCGCGCGAGCGCCGCGGCGACTACCTGGGAGCGACCGTGCAGGTGATCCCGCACGTCACCAACGTGATCAAGGAAAAGATCCTCCGCGCGTCGAAGGACCCGCAAGCGGATGTGGTCGTCGTGGAGGTGGGGGGGACGGTGGGAGACATCGAGAGCCTCCCCTTCCTGGAAGCGATCCGGCAGATGAAAAACGATGTCGGCCGGCAGAACGTCTTCTACGTGCACTGCTCGCTAGTGCCGGTCGTCCGCGGGCAGGAGATGAAGACCAAGCCGACCCAGCACTCGGTGCAGGCGCTGCGCGCGATCGGTATCCAGCCCGACGCGATCATCTGCCGCTCCGAGTTGCCGATCGACAACGACCTGAAGGAGAAGATCGCCCTGTTCACCGACGTGCCTAGGGAAGCCGTCGTGTCGGTGCCGGACGTGGAATCGATCTACGAGGTGCCGCTCATGCTCGAGGCCGCCGGCCTCGGCAAGGTGATGGCGAAGCATTTCGAGCTGGACGAGTCGACCCATATTCCCGACCATGCGGAGTGGACCGAGCTGGTCAACCGGATCAAGCACCCGCGGGCCACGGTGCCGATCGCGATTGTGGGCAAGTACATCGCGCTGCCAGACGCCTACCTCAGTGTCATCGAGTCGCTCCGCCACGCGGGGATCTACCACGACCTCGGCATCGACATCCGCTGGGTGTCGTCCGAGAAGATCGACGCCGGCGACACGTCGCCGTTGATGGGAGTCGCGGGGATCGTGGTGCCCGGAGGATTTGGATACCGCGGCATCGAAGGCAAGGTGCAGGCGTCGCGCTACGCGCGCCACAATCGGATCCCTTATCTCGGACTCTGCCTTGGAATGCAGTGCGCCGTGATCGATTTCGCGCGCGAGAAGCTCGACGCCCCGGACGCCAACTCCACCGAATTCGCCGCGTTCACGTCGACCCCGGTGATCGACTTGATGCCTGAGCAGCGAAACCTGGACCAGATGGGCGGCTCGATGCGGCTGGGCCTTTACCCGTGCAAGCTGCTTCCGGGTTCCCACGCCCACAGGGCGTACGGGGAAGAGGTCGTGTACGAGCGCCACCGCCACCGTTTCGAGTTCAACAACGAGTACCGCGAGGTCATGAACGAGGGCGGAATGATCTTCAGCGGCGTGTCACCGAACGGCCGGCTCGTGGAGATCATCGAGCTCGAGGATCACCCGTGGTTTGTCGCCAGCCAGTTCCATCCCGAGTTTCGCTCTCGGCCGAACCGGCCGCACCCGTTGTTCCGTGATTTCGTGAAGGCCGCCTTCCTGCAGAGCGGCGATCAGATGGAGCTTCGGCCCGCGGAGCTGCTGGAAGACTCCGAGAACTCCTAGCGGACATGGAACAGCAGAGGAGCGGGATACCTTCATTCGAGGCGCGCGGCGAGGTTTCCTTCGAGCTCGTTCACGCCACCGAAGCCGCCGCGCTTGCATGCGCCGGTTTTCTGGGCAAAGGCGACGCGGAAGGCGTCAGCGATGCGGCGGGCGAGGCGATGCGGCGGGCGCTGGACCGCTCGGATATCGCCGGCACTGTCGTGCTCAGCCCGCGCCACAACGCCGCCGTGCCGCCCGGCGCGGTCATCGGCGCCGGCGACCGCAAGGTCGACCTCGGGGTTTACCCCGTGGAAGGCGCGAGCCAGGTGGCGCGTGGTCACATCAACGCGGTGTCGCTTCTGGTAGCCGTCGAGCCCGGCGGTTTCGCGCATCTGCCGGCCGTTTCCCAGATGGAGAAGTTCGTCGCAGGCCCGGGCGCGCGCGGGGCGATCGACCTTGATGACCCGGTGGCGGACAACCTGCGCCGGATCGCGTTCGCGCGCGATGTGCGCGTCCAGGACCTCACGGTGGCGATCCTCGAAAGGCCGCGCCACCAGGAGCTGATCGCCGACGTGGCGGCCGCCGGGGCGCGCATCCGGACGCTGGAGGAGGGCGACTTCGCCAGCGCGGTGATGGCCGCGATCGCCGGGACAGGGATCGACGCCGCGATCGGCATCGGCGACCTCCACGCCACCCTGATCGCGGCGTGCGCCGTGCGCTGCCTGGGCGGCGAGTTCCTTGCCCGGCTGCTCCCACGCAACGACGAGGAGCGAGCCCTCGTCGGCGACGCCGTGTCACATGTCTATGGCATGGCGGAACTCGCCCGAGCGACGGACATCGCGGTAGCCATCACTGGCGTGACGGGCGGCTCGTTGCTGCCGGGGATTGTGTTCGGCAGCGGGTACGCCGAGACATCGTCGTTGGTGATGTCCAGCCGGCACGCGACCGTGCGGCGCCTGACCACGCACCATCACCTGGCCGGAGGCGGCAGCTAGGCAATTTCCACTCCCCACCTTGCCGGGGAGGTCGGCGGCGAAGCCGCCGGGACGGGGTGCCGGGATTAGCACACGCCTCGAGGGGGTATCTAATAAGCGGAAATCCATTGAGCCAGAACGACCCTTACACCCCGCCCCAGGGCGGCCAGTACATCCCCCCGCCACCTCCGTACCAGGCCACCTCGGACATTCCGCCCCAGTCGCCACACCACTACTCGCCCGCGCCGAGGAGCTCGAACACAAGCACCCTCGGCTGGCTGGGTTCAGCCGCGCTCGCCATCTGGGCGGTCGTGAAGTACGGCCTGGTTTTCGTCTTCAAGATTCCCGCCCTCGCCACCCTTTTCTCCGCGGTGGTCAGCTTTGGGGCCTACTCCCTTGTCTACGGGGGCTGGTTCGCCGTTGCGCTCGTGGTGATGATCCTCGTCCACGAGATGGGCCATGTTCTCGAGATCAGGCGGCAAGGCATGCAGGCGACGGCGCCCATCTTCATCCCCTTCCTCGGCGCCGCGATCTTCCAGCGTCAGCATCCAACCACGGCTCTCAAGCAGGCGCAAATCGGGATCGCGGGACCGATCGCCGGGACGATCGGCGCGACGGCAGCCTGGATCCTTTACGGGGCGACGCAGAACCCTGTGTTCTTGCTGGCGGCCTCGATCGGATTCTTTCTCAACCTCTTCAACCTGATCCCGGTCTGGCAGCTCGACGGGGCATGGATCCTGGCCCCCGTGTCGCCCTGGTTCCAGGTCGCGGGGCTGGGGATGATCGCGATCAGCGTCCTGGTGTTCCACTTCGCGAGCTTCTTTTTGATCATCATCGCCCTGCTCGGAATCCAGACCATGCGGGCGGGGTTCAGGAACGCGAAGAACCCCTATTACACGGCCGTGCCCCCAAGCGCTCGGCTGGCTATCGGCGCCGCCTGGCTGGGGCTTGTTCTCTACCTAGGCGTGATGAGCTTCCAGGCGGAGAGTTTGTTCGTCTCGTTCGCTCGGTAAACTACCCCACGGAGTAAGACTTGAAGACACAGATTCACCCCACCTTTTACGAAGACGCGGTCGTCACCTGCGCGTGCGGGAACACCTTCACGACCGGTTCCACGCGTAAGGAGCTGAAGACCGAGATCTGCTCCGTCTGCCATCCGTTCTTCACGGGTACGCAGCGGATCGTGGACACGGGCGGCCAGGTCGAGCGGTTCCGGAAGCGGGCTGCTAAGACCAGGGTATAGATGCCGCAGCCGGAGTCGGCCGCGGCGGAATCGCTGAACCCAAACCCCCATCCGTCCGGGGTCGCTCCGCGACCCGGGTTCCCTTCCCCAGCGAGTGGGGAAGGAATGGCGGTCCCGGAGCAGACCGGGGCGGAGACGCTGAGCCCAAACCCCCATCCGACCGTGTCCGCTGCGCGAACAGGGTCACCTTCCGCAGCTAGTGGGGAAGGGAAAAAGGAGCCGTTCTTTTACGGCGGGCAGGCCGTCATCGAAGGCGTGATGATGCGTGGCAAACGCCACTACGCGGTTGCCGTCCGGCTGCCCAACACGAAGGAGATCGTCGTCGACCGCGGCGAGCTCAAGGCGCCCATCTACACCAACCCGATCTGGAAGCTGCCGTTTGTGCGCGGCCTGGCCTTGATCGGCGAGCAGCTGCACCTCGGCATGAAGTCGCTGATCTGGTCGGCCAACATGAACGCCGGCAGCAACAACATCGAGATCGGCAAGAAAGAGATCACCGGGTCGGTGGCGATGGCGGGCGTGTTCGCCCTCGTCCTATTTATTGCCTTGCCGCTGTTCCTGGCTGGGCTGGCGATTCAACGGAGCGGCAGCTTCGCGTTCGTCCTGGTCGAGGGTGTGATCCGGGTTGGCCTGGTCCTCGGTTACCTCGCCGCGATCTCGCTTCTGCGCGACGTGCGTCGGGTGTTCCAGTACCACGGCGCCGAGCACAAGACGATCAACGCGTTCGAATCCGGCTGGGCGCTCGATGTGCCGTCGGTACGACGGGCCAGCACCCTTCATCCGCGGTGCGGCACGGGATTCTTGCTGGTGGTGCTGGTGGTCAGCGTCATCGTCTTCAGCATCGTGGCGCTGTTCCATCCGAACCTTTTCTGGCTGGTCGCGAGCCGCGTGCTCGCGATTCCTCTGATCGCCGGCACAGGCTTCGAGCTCATCCGCTTCATGGCCCGCCACCGCTACAACCCGATCGTCAAGATCGCGTTGCTTCCCGTGCTCGGCACGCAGAAGTTCACGACTCGTGAGCCCTCCGACGATATGCTCGAGGTCGCGATCTGCGCGTTCAACAGCGCACGCGAGGGTGAGGAGGAGACGGCGGGAGCGGCGGCCTGATGATCGACCGACTCGAGTCGATCGCTCGTCGTTATCGAGAGATTGAGAATGAGATGGCGCGGCCGGACGTCGCGACCGACCACGAGAAGCTCACCAAGCTCGCGCGTGAGCAGCGCACCCTGCGTGAGATCGTCGTGGCCTATGACGCATACCGCAAGGCACGCAAGGAGATGGACTCCGCACGCGAGATGTTGCGTCACGAGAAGGATCCCGAGATGCAGGAGTACATGCGGGCGGAGGAACATCGGGCTTCCCAGCAGCTGGCCGAGCTGGAGGAGAAGCTCAAGGTCCTTCTTCTCCCCAAGGATCCGAACGACGACCGCGACGTCGTGGTCGAGATCCAGGGAGCCGAGGGTGGGGACGAGGCCGCGCTTTTCGCTTCGGACCTGTTCCGGATGTACACGCGCTGGGCGGAGAAGAAGGGATGGAAGGTCGAGGTCGTCGACGCCTCTCCAACCGGGATGGGTGGCTACGACAAGATCGAGTTCGAGGTGCACGGCCACGGCGCGTACTCGCAGCTCAAGTACGAAGGCGGGGTGCATCGCGTGCAGCGCGTGCCCAAGACGGAAGCACAGGGACGCATCCACACCTCCGCGGCGACCGTCTCCGTGTTGCCGGAGGCCGATCCTGTCGAGGTGGAGCTGAAGCCGGAAGATCTGGAAATCAAGGCTTCGACCTCGACAGGTCCGGGCGGTCAGAGCGTGAACACGACTTACTCCGCGATCCGCATCACCCACAAGCCGACCGGCCTGGTGGTCAGCATCCAGGACGAGAAGTCGCAGCTCCAGAACAAGGAGAAGGCGATGCGGGTGCTTCGCGCACGCCTGTACGAGATGAAGCTCGCCGAGCAGCAGGAATCGATCAGGGCGCAGCAGCGCGGAATGGTGCGCAGCGGCAACCGGTCCGAGAAGATTCGCACCTACAACTTCAAGGACAACCGGGTGACCGACCACCGGATCAACCTCACCTTGCACAAGCTCGACCGGGTGATGGCCGGCGACCTCGATGAGCTGGTCTCCGCGGCCATCGCCGCCGAGCGCGCTGCTCAGCTCAACGGCGGCGCCGATACGCAGGCGTGACGATCGTTGAGGTTCTGAAGCTCTCCGCCGACTACCTCCGGAAGCATGGGTCGGACTCGTCTCGCCTCGACGCCGAGTTGTTGCTCGCCCATGCTCTGAAGCTGCGGCGCCTGGACCTGTATCTCAAGTTCGACCATCCCCTGAACGAAAGCGAGCTGACCGCCTACCGCGGCCTGGTCGCCCGTAGGGCAAAGGGCGAGCCAGTCGCGTACCTCGTCGGCCACAAGGAGTTCATGGGCCTGGATTTCGAGGTCACACCTGACGTGCTGGTGCCGAATCCAGATACAGAGGTGCTCGTGCAGCGCGCGGTGGAGCTGGCGCGTGACTCGCAGGTGCCGCTGCGCGTCGCCGACGTGGGCACGGGGAGTGGCTGCATCGCGGTCTCGATCGCGCACTATGCTCCTGCCACCGAGGTGTGGGCTTCAGACGTGAGCCGCGAGGCGCTCGAGGTCACGGCACGGAACGTCTCCCGGCATCGCGTGGCCGAGCGCGTCCACCTCGAGTGCGGTGACCTCCTGGAGCCGCTTCCCGGACAGTTCGACCTCATCTGCGCCAACCTTCCATACATAGATGTGGCGGCGGACCATAACCTGGCGGCGGAGGTCGTTGCCCAGCCTGCGCGCGCTCTCTACGCCGAGCAGGGCGGCGTTGAGCTTGTGAACAGGCTCCTGGAGGAGGCGCCCGCGCGGCTCAAACCCGGGGGCCGGATCCTTGCCGAGGTGGATCCATCCATCCTTGCGGCGGCCGTTGAGGCGGCCTCGCGCGGGTTCGCCGGCAATCGGCTGCACCGCGACGCAGGCGGCCACGAGCGCGTTCTCGAAGTATGGTCCTGAAGCCGACGCAAGCGGGACTGCAGAGGGCCGCCCAGCTCCTGCGCAGCGGCGCCGTGATCGCCTTTCCGACCGACACCGTCTACGGCTTGGGGGCGAGCGTCGACGACGAGCTCGCGCAAAAGCGGATCTATCAGATCAAAGGCCGGCCCGCGGGCATGCCGCTGATCCTGATGGTCGCGGCGGAATCACAGCTGGAAGGCCTCGTCCACGTCGATTCGAGGGCCGAGGCGATGATGCGCAAGTGGTGGCCGGGCCCACTCACCCTGATCCTGCACTCGCTGCGCGGAGGGACACTCGGGGTACGGATTCCCAAACACAAAGTCGCCCTTGACCTGCTCCGGCACGCAGGTCCGCTGATGACGACGAGCGCAAACCTGCACGGCGGCGAACCCGCGATGGATGCGGACGAGGCCGGCTCGCTGTCGGGGGTGATGGCGGTGGTCGACGGCGGTGCGGCGCCCGGAGGCACCGCATCGACGGTGCTGGACCTGACCGGACCCGAGCCGCACGTGCTGCGCGAGGGCGCGATCCCGACGCCCGAGCTGCTGGCCCCTCCGCCCCGCGCGGGTTAGCCTCAACGTTCCCTCCGCCCCGCGGAGCGGGACGGCCCCCGTCAAGTGGGGAGGCTTTAGGATCAGTTCGTGACGGCGAACATCACCACGATGTCGTTTCGCGCCCTCGACCAGGTCGATCCAGATGTCGCTCAGCTCATTCGCAACGAGTTCAGGCGCCAGTCCGACACCCTGGAGCTCATCGCCTCTGAGAACCTGACCAGCCCGGCGATCCTCGAAGCGCTCGGGACGCTGCTTACCAACAAGTACGCCGAGGGCTACCCGGGCCGGCGCTACTACGGCGGCACGGGTGAGGTGATCGACAAGATCGAGACGCTCGCGGTGGAGCGCGCCAAGCAGCTTTTCGGCGCCGACTATGTCAACGTGCAGCCTCATTCCGGGTCGCAGGCCAACGCGGCCGTCTACATGGCGGTGTGCCAGCCGGGCGATCGAGTGATGGGCATGGACCTTTCCGCCGGCGGGCATCTCACGCACGGGAGTCCGGCGAACTTCAGCGGCAAGCTCTACGAGATCCACTCCTACGGGGTCGACCGTGAGACCGAGCGGATCGACTACGACTCCGTACAGAAGTTGGCCGAAGAGGTGCGGCCGAAGATGCTGCTCGCGGGATTCTCGGCGTATTCGCGGGTGGTCGACTGGGCGCGCATGCGTGAGATCGCAGACTCGGTGGGCGCCGTTCTCTTCGTCGACATGGCGCATGTCGCGGGCCTTGTCGCCGGGGGCGTGTATCCCTCGCCGATTCCTCACGCCGCGATCACATCGACGACGACACAGAAGACTCTGCGTGGAGCCTGGGGCGCGATCATCCTGTGCACGAACGACTGGCAGAAGCCGATCGACTCGGCGGTTTTTCCGGGTACGCAAGGCGGACCGTTGATGCACGCGATCGCGGCCAAAGCCGTTTGCTTCGGCGAGGCCCTGAAGCCGGCGTTCAAGGATTACGCAAAGCAGGTCGTCGTCAACGCGAAGGCCATGGCGAATCGACTTACCGAACGAGGGCTTCGTCTCGTCAGCGGCGGAACCGACAACCACCTCATGCTCGTCGACCTGCGGCCCCAGAAACGCACGGGCAAGCAGGTGCAGGACATCGCCGACACCGTGGGCATCACGCTCAACCGCAACTCGATCCCGTTCGACGACGCGTCAAAGTTCAACCCGAGCGGGGTGCGCGTCGGCACGCCCCTGGTGACGACCCGCGGCATGCGCGAGCCGGAGATGGTCATCATCGCGGACTGCATCGCCGACGTGGTCGAGCGCATCGACGACCCGGCGACTCTGGATTCGGTCCACGAGCGGGCGCTGGAGTTGTGCCGGAAGTTCCCGATCCCCTACGCGTTTGACTAGCGGCGACTTCTTCAGCGAGACCGCGCTGAACAACCTGACGGAGCACCTCCTGCCCGGCCTGTGGCCGTTTCTGATCGCCTTGATCGTGACCGCGATCGCCGTCCCCTTCGGCATCGTCCTGTCGCGCAGGTACCACGTTGTCGCCGAACCCGGCGGCCGCCACGCACACGCGAACCCGACACCAATGCTGGGCGGGCTCGCGATGTGGATCGGCTTTGCGATCACGATGGCCGTCTTCGCACCGCGCAACCTCCAGACGTTGGGTCTGCTGGTTGTGTCAGGTCTCGCGACCGGGCTGCTGATCATCGATGACCGCTGGTCGATGCGACCATTCGCGAAGCTTGCGGTCCAGGTCGCGCTGGCGCTGCTGGCGGTTGTGGTTTTCAACTACCAGATCCGCTTCGTCGGCCTCCCAGGGGGTCATACCATCGAATTCGCGCTCCCTGTCGCGGTGGCGGTGAGCGTGTTCTGGCTGGTCGGACTGCAGAACACGGTCAACTTCTTGGACGGCGCGGATGGTCTTGCCGCCGGCGTGGTCGCCATCGTGGCGATGGTCCTGCTGCTGGCCGCCGGCCAGCAAAAGCAGCTGAACGTCGTGCAGCTGAGTGGGGCGCTGGCCGGATGCTGCGTCGGGTTTCTGCTCTTTAACTTCCCGCCCGCCCGCGTCTTCATGGGCGACTCCGGGGCCCACTTTCTTGGGGTGGCGCTCGGCATGATCTCCATCCTCGGGGTGGCGAAGGTGGCCGTCGGATTCGCCCTGGCCGCGCCCGTGATTGCGCTCGCTGTGCCGATCGCCGACACCGGCTGGGCGATCCTGCGCCGCGGGCGCATTGGAGCTTCGGTGGCGACGCCCGACCGGTTGCACCTGCATCATCGCCTCCAGTCGTTTGGGCTCGACCCTCGACAAACGTGCTACGTGTTCTACGCGGCGAGCGCCCTGCTGGGCGCCCTCGGGCTCACCCTCTTCGGCCACGGCCGGATCCTCGCCGTCGTTGTTGTGGCAGCGGCCGTGCTCACGTCGACTGTCGTGGCGGACCTTCTTCTGCACACCGGTTGGCGTGTGCCCGCACCGTGGCTGCGTCGCCTGCTGAACGCACCCGGCTCCCGGTAGGATTTACCGCGGGTATGGCGTCCAGCCGGAGCCCAGGGCCGACCGGCGCCGAGCTGATGGGACTCGGTGCTCTCCTGGCCGGCGCTGTCGTGGCGCCGATCTTGCTGGGCATCGTCCTCGACGGAGCCCTTCACACCTCGCCACTCTTCATCTTCGCGGGCCTGGTGGTCGGGATCCTCGCCTCAGTCGGAGTCGTGTACGTGAGGTACGTCAAGCGCTACTGGTGAGACTGCAAGGGGTGACCGGCCGCGTCGTGATTGGCTGCCTCGTCGCGGCGGTCGTCGTGTTTGCGGCTCTCTCCCTCATGGGTTACACCCGCGCCGGAATTGCGGTCGGGCTTGGGCTGTTGCTCGGTTCCATCAACGGCGCTCTGGCCGAACGCGCCCTCGGGGCCGGCGTCAGCGTGCGGTTGTCGAGCCTTTCGAGGCTGGCGGTGCTGACGGGGGCGGCCATCGGCGGCGGGCTGCTTCTCGGCGCCGATTACGCGTGGCTGGTAATCCTCGGCGTGGCCGGAGCGCAGGCGGTGCTCGTCGCCGTCGCCGCGAGGTCATTGCTGCACAGATGAGATTCGTATTTGACGAGCAGCCGCCCGTCACGCATCCGACGGTCGACCTGGGGTGCGGAACCTGGTGCACGATCAACTACGACAGCATCTTCTCCAGCGTGTTGGCGATCGTGGTCACGGTGGCGGCGGCCGTCCTGATCGCCAGATCGATGAACAGCGAGCGTCCCAACCGCGTGCAGGCCCTTGCCGAGTGGGCGTTTTCCTACGTCAGGTCGACGAGCAAAGAAAACGCGCCTGACGCATCGAGCTTCGTCGTCCCGCTGGCGGCGACCATCGGTTTCTACATCCTCGTCGCCAACTACCTCGACTTCCTGCCGATCACGCTCATCCCGAACTTGCATCCCGCGAACACCGACGTCAACCAGACCGCGGCAATGGCGATCGTCGTCTTCGTGCTCCTGCACTGGTACAACATCAGGCTGCGCGGATTCAAGGGCTACTTGCTCTACTACACGCGACCGCACGAGCTGCCGGTTTGGGCGCGCGCGATCTTCACTCCCCTGAATGTGATCGAAGAGATCGTCAAGCCGGTGACGCTGGCGCTGCGACTTTTCGGCAACCTCCTCGCCGGACTTCTCATGCTCTACGTGATCGGGCTCCTGCTGCCGCCCTTTCTAGCGACCCCAGTGGTCGCGATCTGGAAGCTATTCGACGTGTTGTTCATCGGTCTGATCCAGGCATTCATCTTCATGTTGCTGACGCTGGTCTACTTCGGTCTCGCCCGCGAGGGCTTCGAACAAGAGCATTCACACTAAGGAGGGAGTCATGGACCACCTGGGAGCCGCGATGATCGCCTTCGGGCTGGCGCTTGGAGGAGGCGCGATCGGCGCCGCCATCGGCGACGGTCTCGTGGGCAACGCAACCATCAATGGCGTAGCCCGGCAGCCTGAGGCGCGCGGTCAGCTGCAGGGCATCATGTTCATCATCATCGGACTGGTCGAGGGGATGTACTTCATCAACCTCGCCTTCGGTGCCCTGTTCGTGTTCTCGCTGGGGGCTAAGTGACGCACAGCTCTGTCTACCTCGAATCCGGGGTCTTGACCTTCAACGGGACTTTTATTGTCGAGACCGTCGGCTTCCTGCTCATGCTGTTGTTTCTGGCCAGGGTTCCCTTGCCGTTCCTCGGTATCCCCAAGCCCGTGTTCCCGTGGATCATCGACATCGCGGAGGCACGGCAGCGCCAGATCACCGCCAAGCTCCAGGAAGCGGAGCAAGCTCGAGCTGAGGCTGAGGCCAGGCTGAAGGAGGCCGACAGCAAGCTCGTCGAGGCGCGCAAGACCGCCGACGCCGTGATCGAAGGCGCGAATCGCTCGGGGGAACAGCTGCGCGCCGACCTGCGGCAGAAAGCCGACCTTGAATACCAACGGATCGTGGACAGCGCAAGCCGCGACATCGAGGTCGAGCGCGAGCGCGCCCTGCAGGGAGCGCGCGACCAGGTCGCCGGGCTCGTCGTCGCGGCCACGGAGAAGGTGATCGGCGAGACTCTGGACGAACCCAAGCACCGCCGCCTGATCGACCGAGCTATCGAGGAGGTTGTGCGTGGCGACGACCGCCGCGGGCGGAGTGGCTCGTGACGGCACCGGGAGATTGGGGGACGAAGATCCGGTGACGGGCGCGAGCCGCTCCGCCAGGCGCTACGCGAGGGCCATCTTCGAGCTGGCGCTGCAAGATGGCGAGGTCGACCAGTGGTCGCGCCGTCTGGTCAAAATCCGCGAGCTGTTCGCCGACCCTCAGGTGGCGGCGGTCTTGAGCAATCCCACGATCGCCACCGAACATCGGGAGGCGCTGGTCGCGACTGCCCCCCACCTCATCGATGAAGAGGCGACGAACTTGGCGCGGCTCCTCATCGAGTCTGGCCGCATCAACGAGGTGCAAGATATCGACGACGAGTTCCAGCGCCTGGCCGACGAGGCCGCGGGGCGTGTACGGGCGACCGTGACGACCGCGATCGAGCTCGAAGCAGCCGATCGCGACCGGGTCACTCGCGAGCTGTCAAAACGTCTGGACAAGGACGTACGCCTGAGGGTCGTCGTCGATCCGCGGATCCTCGGCGGGATGAAATTGCAATACGGCGACCGGATCGTCGACGCCAGCGTCGCCACTCGATTGGAGCAGCTGCGCCGCCGGCTGGCGGCCTCTTAGGAGTGAAAGATTGAGCATCAGCACGCGCGAGATCTCGGAGGTCATCAAGGAGCGCTTGAAGGATTTCGACGCCAGCCTGGTCTCGGCGGACGTCGGCCGCATCGTCGCCGTCGGTGACGGCATCGCCCAGATCTATGGCCTGCGAAACGCGATGGCCGGAGAGCTGCTCGAGTTCCCGCACGACACGTATGGGCTTGCGCTGAACCTCGAGGAGGACCAGGTTCGTTCGGTCATCCTCGGCGAGTACGGCCACCTTCACGAAGGCGACGAGGTCCGGACCACGGGCCGCTTGCTCGAGGTCCCAGTGGGCGACGAGCTGCTCGGCCGCATCGTCAGCCCGCTCGGCGTGCCGCTCGACGACAAAGGACCGATCAAGACCACCAAGACGCTGCCGCTCGAGCGGATCGCCCCGGGAGTAATCACGCGCAAGCGAGTCGACAGCCCGGTGCAGACAGGCATCAAGGCGATCGACACCATGATCCCGATCGGCCGCGGCCAGCGCGAGCTGATCATCGGCGACCGCTTCACGGGCAAGACGACGGTGCTGCTTGACACGATCATCAACCAGAAAGGGAAGGACCTGTTCTGCATCTACGTCGCCATCGGGCAGAACGCGGCGTCGATCGCTCGGGTCGCGGCCACGCTGGAAGAGAACGGCGCGATGGACTACACGATCATCGTCGCGGCGTCGGCCGCCGATCCCGCTTCGCTGCAGTACATCGCGCCTTACGCCGGATGCGCGATGGGCGAGTACTTCATGGAGAGCGGGAAAGAGGCCCTGTGCTGCTACGACGACCTCACCAAGCAGGCGTGGGCCTACCGGCAGCTGTCGCTCACGCTGCGGCGCCCACCGGGGCGCGAGGCGTATCCAGGCGACGTTTTCTATCTCCACTCACGTCTGCTCGAGCGCGCGGCCAAGATGAACCAGGCGCGGGGCGGCGGCTCGCTGACGGCGCTGCCCGTCATCGAGACCCAGGCCAACGACGTTTCGGCTTTCATCCCCACCAACGTCATCTCCATCACCGACGGCCAGATCTACCTCCAGGCCGACTTGTTCAACGCCGGCCAGCGGCCTGCGCTGAACGTAGGCATCTCGGTGTCGCGCGTCGGCGGCGACGCCCAGACCAAAGCGATGCGTCAGGTTGCGGGCAAGCTGCGGCTCGATCTCGCGCAGTACCGCGAGCTTGCCGCGTTCGCGCAGTTCGCGAGCGACCTCGACACCCAGACCCGCAATCAGCTCGAGCGCGGCGCGCGCCTGACCGAGCTCTTGAAGCAAGACAAGTACCAGCCCGTGCCCCTCTCGGAGCAGGTCGCGGTGCTTTATGCCGGCACGCAGGGCCACCTCGACAAGGTGCCGGTGGCGCGCGTGCGGGAGTGGGAGGCGGGATTTGTGCGCTTCCTGAAGAGCGACCGCGCCGGCATCCTGCAGGAGATCGACAAGCAGAAGGCGGTGGACGATCAGCTCTTCGCCCGCTTGAACGCTGCGATCGCGACGTTCAACCACCAATTCGGGATCGAGGGGTACAAGGACGAGGCTGACCCTTCGGGCGGCGCCCCTCCAGCCGCACAGAAAGAAAAGAAGGAAAAATAATTGCCCGCATTCCGCGACATAGTCCGCCGCATCGACTCGATCAAGAACACGCAGAAGATCACCAAGGCGATGCAGGTGGTAGCGGCGACACGGCTACGCAAGGCGCAAGCCGCCGTCCAGGCGACGCGGCCGTACGCCGACAAGATGATCGAGGTCCTGCAGACGGTCGGCGAGCGCGCGACCGAGTACAAGCATCCGTTCCTGGTCCGGCGCGAGGGCAAGCGCGCGGTGATGATCCTCGTCACGACCGACCGCGGCCTTTGCGGCGCGATCAATGTCAACAACATCCGCGCCGCGACGCGTTACATGAACGAGCACTACACGGAGCAACAGCGCTACGTGACACTCGGCCGTAAGGGGCGCGACTTTCTGCTCCGATATCGGCGCAACGTGATCGCCGAGGTCAGCAACCTTCCCGACCGCCCCAGCCAGGCCCTCGTGCTGCCGGCTGTCACCGTCGCGCTGGAGGAGTACGCGAAGGGGGAGACCGACGCCGTGCTTCTCTGTTACTCGAAATGGATCTCGACCATGCGACAGGAGCCGGCGATCCGAGTCCTGATCCCCGCCGAGATCCCCAAACGCGAGGCCGGCCAGGAGGGTCCGCGAGCCGACTACATCTACGAACCCGAGCCTGAAGCCGTGCTCGACGGGTTATTGCCACGCTACGTCGAGACGCAGGTTTTTCAGGCGGTGCTCGAGAATAAGGCAAGCGAGTACTCGGCCAAGATGATCGCGATGCAAAACGCAACCAACGCCGCCGGTGATCTGATCGACGCGCTGACGCTCTACGCGAACAAGGTCCGCCAGGCTGGAATCACCACCGAGCTGATGGAGATCGTGAGCGGCGCCGAGGCCGCGAGCGCGGGATGAGGGAGGAGCCCTAATGGCAAAGACCAAAGCGAAAGCACCGAAGACGGAAAAGGCAGATGCCGCGCACGCGCAGGACGCTCCGAACAAGAGAGCGCCGCGCGAAGGCCGGATCAGCCAGGTCATCGGCGCAGTAGTCGACGTCGAGTTCGGTCCCGGCGACCAGCCAGAGCTGTTCGAAGCTCTGGAGGTGACGGTCGAGGGGCGAAAGATCGTCCTCGAGGTTTCGTCCGACATCGGCGACAACGTCGTGCGGTGCATCGCCATGGATGCCACCGACGGCATTCGCCGCGGCGACCCGGTGCACGCAACGGGCGCCTCCATCTCGGTCCCTGTCGGCGTTGAGACCCTCGGACGCATGTTCAACGTGGTCGGCAACGCGATCGACGACGAACCCACTCCGGAGGGCGGCACGAGGTGGCCGATCCACCGGCTGGCCCCGCCGATTTCGGAGCAGCAGGCCAAAGTTGAGATCCTCGAGACAGGGATCAAGGTCATCGACCTGATCTGCACCTTCGCCAAGGGCTCGAAGATTGGCCTTTTCGGAGGCGCCGGGACGGGCAAGACGGTGATCGTCCAGGAGCTGATCCGCAACATCGCCTATCAGCACAAGGGCCGCTCTGTGTTTGCGGGAGTGGGGGAGCGGACGCGCGAAGGCAACGATATGTACGTCGAGATGCAGGACGCGGGCGTGCTGCCGCAGACGGCGCTCGTATTCGGCCAGATGAACGAGCCTCCCGGCGCACGGGCTCGCGTCGGTCTGACCGGCCTCACGATGGCGGAGTACTTTCGCGACGAGGAGGGCGCGGACACGCTGCTCTTCATCGACAACATCTTCCGCTACCTGCTCGCGGGCGCCGAGGTGTCGGCACTGCTCGGACGCATGCCGTCAGCCGTCGGTTATCAGCCCACGCTGGCATCGGAGATGGGCGAGCTGCAGGAGCGCATCACGTCCACCCGCAAAGGTTCGATTACATCCGTGCAGGCGGTTTACGTGCCGGCTGACGACTACACCGACCCCGCGATCCAGACCGTTTTCGCCCACCTGGGCGCCACGCTGCGGTTGGAGCGCTCGCTCGTCGAGATCGGCATCTACCCGGCGGTCGATCCCCTCGGGTCGTCAAGCCGCTTCGTCGAGGCCTCGGTCGTCGGCCAGGACCACTACGACGCCGCGCAAGGCGTCAAGCGGACGATGCAGCGCTACAAGGACCTGCAGGACATCATCGCCATCCTCGGCATGGAGGAGCTGTCCGAAGACGACAAGCTCGTGGTCACCCGGGCGAGAAAGGTCCAAAGGTTCCTGTCGCAGCCATTTAGCGTCGCGCAGCGGTTCACCGGGCGCGAGGGCAAGTACGTGCCCGTCCGCGAGACGGTGCGCGGGTTCAAGGAGATCCTCGAGGGCAAGCACGATGACCTGCCCGAGCAGGCGTTCTACATGGTCGGCACGATCGACGAAGCGCGCGCCCAGGCGGACGAGATGAGGAAGAAGGAGTCGAGGTAGGTGCCGTTCTCTCTGCGCGTGGTCAGCGTCGAGCGGAGCCTGTTCGAGGGCGACGTCGATTTCGTCGTCGCGAACGGAGCGGACGGAGAGCTGGGCATCCTGCCCCGACACGCGCCCCTGATGACGATCCTGAAGCCAGGCGCCCTGAAGATCCGACACGGCGGCAACGAGGAGCTGCTCTTCGTGGGCGGCGGGTTCCTCGAGGTTCTTCCGGATCGAGTCACCGTCCTCGCCGACGTCGCCGAGCACGCCGACGAGATATCGGTCCAGCAGGCCGAGGAGGCACGGCGCCGCGCGCAGGAGAAGCTTGCGGGAACCTTGACGGCTTCTGAGGAGACCGAGTTCCAGAACGCTCTCGCCATGGCGGAGGCTCGGTTGCGCCTCGCCAGAACGCGTCGGGGATAGAGCTTTCCACCTAGTCTTAGGCGCTCGATGAAGGGATCCATGGGTGGCCGCGACCGGGCGCTGCACATCACAGGCGGCGAGCAGCTGGCGGGCAAGATCTGCGTGAGCGGCTCCAAGAACGCCGCGCTTCCCGAGATGGCCGCCGCGCTGCTCACTACCGAGCCGGTGACTCTGCAAAACGTGCCGCGGGTGACCGACACAGTGCTGATGGGCGAGATCATCTCGCTGCTCGGCGGCCATACCTCAGGTGAGGGCACTGTCGTCATCGACGCGGGTGCTGCCGGCAAGACTGACGTGCCCGATGACCTCGGCCGCCGCATGCGGGCGACGATCGTCCTGCTCGGAGCCCTCGTCGCGCGCTTCGGCCACGCGAGGGTGCCCCGGCCAGGCGGCGACGACATCGGGGCGCGTCGGGTCGAGCAGCACCTCCGAGCCTTGCGCCAGATGGGCGCCCACATCAACGAGACGCACAATGAGATCGTCGCCACCGCGGACCGGCTGCGCGGCGGTCGCATCGTGTTCGACCTCCCGACGGTGACCGGGACGGAAAACATCCTCCTGGCCGCGGTGACCGCGGACGGCCAGACCGAGATCTTCAATGCCGCCCGGGAGCCACACGTGCAGGACCTGTGCCGTCTCCTGACCAAGATGGGCGCCCAGATCGATGGCATCGGCACCGAGCGGTTGATCGTGGACGGGACGATCGACCTCAGCGGCGCCGAGCACACGGTGATCTCGGACTACCTGGAGGCGGGGACGTACGCCATCGCGACAGCGGCCGCCGGCGGCGAGCTGCTGATCGAGTGCACACGGGCGGAGGACCTGGAGCTCTTGTTGCTCAAGCTCGAGCAGGCCGGTGCCCGCGTCCAGACGGGCGACGGATGGTTTCGCATCGCGCGGGACAGGCAGACGCCGCTGCAACCGATCGACATGTCGACCTGGACGTTTCCCGGTTTTCCGACCGACCTCCAGGCTCAGTACATGGCGCTCATGACGCAGGCCGATGGCGAGAGCGTGATCTCGGAGTACGTCCACGAGAACCGCTTCCAGCATGTGCGCGAGCTCGCCAAGATGGGCGCCGGCATCACTGTCGAGGGCCGCCTGCATGCAATCGTGCACGGCCCGGCACGTCTCCGCGGAACCGAGCTCGCCATCCCTGACATCCGCTCGGGTGCGGCACTCGTGATCGCGGCGCTGTGCGCCGAGGGCGATAGCGTCTTGCGCAACGCCTGGCATGTCGAGCGCGGCTACGAGGACATGGTGGGCAAGCTGTCATCGGTGGGCGCGCGCATCAAGAGCGTCCGGCTCGATTCCGAGGCGGCGGCCGGGCATCGCCTGTACGAGTGAGATGTTGGGTTGATGCTGTCGCGAAAGATCGGCATCGACCTCGGCACCTCGACGGTGCGCATGTGCATCAAGGGCGAAGGCATCGTCGTCAATGAGCCGTCAGACATGGCTCTCCAGCGCGACACTGCGCGGACGCTTCAACAGCTGATCGGTAAGGCGAAGGGCCGGCCACGCCTCTTCAAGCCGGAGGTCATCGTCTCGGTGCCTTCGGCCGTGACGTCGACGCAGCGACGCGCCCTTACCGAGGCTGCGATCTCGGCCGGCGCGCGGCAGGTGTGGCTCATCGACGAACCGCTTGCCGCGGCGATGGGCGCAGGGCTGCCTATCGGCGAGGTTCGCGCCTGCGGGATATGTGAGCTCGGTGCCGGCACGACCGAGGTGGCGGTGATCTCGCTGTCGGGCATCGTCGTTGCGAATTCAATCCCCGTGGGTGGCCATAACCTCGACGAGGCGATCGTGGCGTACGTGAAACGCCGCCACAACGTGGAGATCACCGAACACGCAGCGGAGGAGATCAAGCTCGCGGTCGGATCCGCGGTTCGGATGGAAGAGCCCCTGTACCAGGTCATCGAGGGAGCCCAGATCTCATCGAATGACGTCGCCGAGGCGGTCCAGGAGCCTCTGCGCCGCATCGCCGACGCGATTCGCGCGGTGCTCGCCGAGGCGCCGGCCGAGCTGGTGGTGGACATCCGCGAGCGGGGGCTGGTCCTCTCGGGCGGCGCCGCCCAGTTGCGGGGGCTCGCCGGGTTCATCACATCGCTGACCGGAATTCCTTCCGCGGTCGCCCAAGACCCCCAGACTTCGGTCGTGCGGGGTACCGGTCTCGCGTTAGACAATTTCGAAGTCCTCCGGCGGAATCAGAGCTACCTCCGGTAGGTGGCGAGGGGCAGCACCGGGCTCCAGGTCGTCGTCGACGGATCCGGTCTGGGGCGACCCTGGGCCGGGGTGGGCGTCTACACCACGCAGATCCTGCACGCGATGTCGGTCGATCGCCCGGACTGCCGGCTCGTCGTGTTTGGACCGCGCCGTGCGTCGATGCACGTGCCGAATGCCACCTATCGGCTGATGCCTCGAACGCGATTCATCGGCCGGCATCTGCAATGGCCCGCCGAGATCCGCGCTCTCAAACCCGATGCGTACTTCGGACCGGCGGGGGTGCTGCCGCTAAGCGGCGTCGGATGCCCGTCGGTCATCACGATTCACGACCTCGCGATCTACCGCAACGCGCGCTGGTTCCCCGCGCGTCAGCCGCTTAGCACCCGCGTCGTCGTGCCTCGCTCGGTTCTCCGCGCCGATGTTGTGGTAGCCGTTTCGGAGAACACGGCGGCCGACATCGTCGACATCTTTGGCATCGATCGCAGCCGGATCGCGGTGGTGCCCCACGGGGTCGCGCCGAAATTCCGGCCCATGAGCGCCGGCGAGCGAGCAGAGGCGCGGGCGTGGCTGAAGCTGCCGGAGCGCTTCATCCTGTTCGTCGGCACCGTCGAGCCCCGAAAGAACCTCGACACGCTTCTCGACGCCTGGGTGCTGATGCGCGATCGCCCGGACCTTGTTGTCGTCGGATCGTGGGGTTGGCGGTACGAACAGATACGGGAGAAGATGTCCCGCCTTGGACCCCGGTTGCATCACCTCGATTCGGTCGAGCCTGACCAGCTGCCGGCCATCTACAACCTGGCGCGAGTTGTCGCGCATCCGGCCTGGTACGAGGGCTTCGGTCTGCCGCCGCTCGAAGCGATGGCGTGTGGCACCCCCGTGGTCGTGTCCGACCGGTCGAGCCTGCCCGAGGTGGTGGCCGATGCGGGTATCGCGGTGCCGCCGGATGATCCCGAGGCTTGGCGCAAGGCCCTGGAGCGCGTGATCGAGGACACGGATTTCGCGGCCGGGATGCGCCACCGAGGCATCCTCCGCGCCGCTCAGTTCAGCTGGGCACGCGCCGCGCGACAGACATGGCGCGCTATCGATGACGCGATCACCTAGGGGGGTTCGGCGGGATCTGGCTTAGCCAGGCCCGCCGAAAGGGGGGCATGCTCCCCCCTATTGGAGGAGCTCCTTGATGACATCAGCAATGCCTCGGGCGGTCCTGTCCCACGTGAATTTCGCCGCCCGAGCCTGGGCCGCCTTGGCCAGCCCATTGCGCAGGGCCCGGTCGTCGATCGCTGTCTCGAGCACCTGTGCGACATGCGCCGCGTCGGCCGCGGGGTGGTAGTAGAGGACGGCTTCGCCGCCCACCTCGGGTAGGGACGACGCCTTCGCCGCGACAACCACATTGCCCCTCGCCATCGCCTCCAAGACCGGCAGCCCGAAGCCTTCATAGAGACTCGGCACGATCACGGCGGCCGCCTGTTGGTAGAGGAGCTCGAGCGTGGATTGATCGACCAGGCCGAGCACGCGGGCGTGGGCAGAGCTACGGAGCTTTGCCGACAGCTCGTGGTCCCGCTCGGGGCCCGCGACGACGAGCTTGACGCCGTCGAGCCGCTCGACCGCCGCCAGGGCCGCGAGCTGGTTCTTGCGCTTTTCGATGCGGCCCACCTGCAGCACAAACTTTCCGTCGACGCCGAGCTCGGCAAGCCGTGACGCCGGGGCCGGCGTCGTGCTCGGTGGGTCGATGCCAAGCGGAACGACTCGCACGCGCTCCTCCGGCACCCCATATAGATGGACCAGGTCGCGCTTGGTCGTTGCAGAGACAGCGACGAGCAAATTGCAGCGCGTCACCGCCCAGCGGGTGCTGAGGCGGAGGTAGGAGCGCTCCGCGAACGCGTATGCGTCAGGGAACTTCTCGAACGCGAGGTCATGCACCACCGTCAGCACCTTGCCCGGCCAGGCGTAGGGGATCACATGCGCCGGCACGAAGAGCAGGTCGGGTGGTTCGGGGAGGAGGGCGAGGGGAAGACGGACCTGCGACCACAGCCGCCGCTGCGGAACGACCAGCACGTCCACTCCCAGGCCGGTCTTCGGGCGCGACGCCAGGAAGCGCCACCGCAGATCAGGAGCCGCGGCCGGGAGCCGCTTGCATACCTCGCGCGTGAATTTCTCCGTTCCGGTCGCGACCGCGCGCGTGGCCGGGTTGACGTCCACCGCGATCCTGGCCGGCCTGGCGCCTCTTGCCACGTCGACGACCTTAAGCTAACGACCGTGAGGCACGTGGCCGCCAGGGCCGGGGTTGTTGTCGTGCTGCTCGCGGCTGCCGGCTACTTGCTGCAGGCCGGCGATTCGATGCCGAAGCCTTATGTCTCGCCGGCCCCGCAACCGCAGCAGGCGCTTTCGAGCCAACCGCCGGTCGCGGGTCCCGTCTACCTCATCTCCCACGATTCGGTGGTTCCGCTCGGCGCGCGCTCGATCAGGCTTCCGATTCTCATGTATCACTACATCCGCACGCCTCCTTCGACGCGCACGGATCCTCTGGGGTACCGGCTTTCCGTGTCGCCGATGGTGTTCCAATCCCAGATGGACTGGCTCTCGGCGCACGGTTATCACGCCATCACTTTCAACCAGGTGCGCGCCTACTTCGCCGGCACCTCGGCGCTGCCTGCGAAGCCTGTCGTGATCTCGGTCGACGATGGTCATGCGGACCTCTACACAACCGCATTTCCGATTCTCCAATCGCACCATTTCACGGCGGTCGCCTACATCGTTAGCGGCTTCATCAATCGCGCCGGTTATGTGACGAGCGACGAGGTCGTCCAGCTGGATCGTGCCGGGATTGAGATCGGCTCGCACACGGTCAGCCACCCAGACCTCGCCCATCTGAGCTTCGCGTCTGCGATGTTCCAGGTCGTGGAGTCCAAGCGCGTTCTCGAGGGGCTGGTCGGTCACCCAGTCGTGGACTTCGCCTACCCCTCCGGCAGATACGACGCCGAAACGGTCGAGGCGCTGGTGAAGGCCGGGTACGACACGGCCGTGACGACAGCCGACTATCCCGTGGCCCACAGTCTCCAGAATCGCTACACGTGGAGCCGAGTGCGAGTGACCGGCGGCGAGCCGCTTCCCGCATTTATCACGAGTCTCGGGCCCAGCATGCATACGGTGACAACGACGCACCTCAGTCTCGTCTTAACGCCGTTCGAGCTGCAGCTACAAACCTGACGGAGCGACTCGGACACACGCGCGTCCTCGGCGTCCGCGTGGACTGCGTCGACATGACGGCTACGGTTCAGCGAATCGAGGACCTCGTGGGAGCTGCGGGATCTCACCTGGTGGCCACCGTCAATCCCGAGTTCGTCATGCGAGCGCGGAAGGACAGCGAGTTTGCGCGGGTGCTCGAGAGCGCCGCCCTCTGCTTGCCCGACGGAACCGGGGTGGTATGGGCGGCGCGCCGCCAGGGCTGCGAGCTGCGTGAGCCCGTCGCGGGCGTCGACCTCGTGCGGCCGCTGGCCGCAATGTGCGCCCGCCGGGGTTTTCGTCTGTTTCTCCTCGGCGCCGCACCGGGCGTTGCCGCCGAGCTCGCGGCGACCCTTCGCGACACGAATCTTGGTCTGGAGGTCGCAGCTCACGCCGGGTCGCCTGATCCATCCGATGACGTGGAGTCCGTGCATCGGATCCACGACCATCGCGCTCAGGTCTTGCTCGTCGCGTACGGAGCCCCCACCCAGGAGCTGTGGTTCGACCGGCTCAAGGACCGTCTCGGCGTGTCGGTCGCCGTCGGCGTCGGCGGATCGTTCGACTACCTGACCGGCCGCGTACCAAGGCCTCCGGCGTGGATGCGGCGAGCCGGCCTGGAGTGGCTCGGCAGGCTCGCCCTGCAGCCATGGCGGATCCGCCGCATGGCGGTGCTGCCCATGTACGCGCTCAAGGTTCTGCGGTCCGGCAAGTAACATCGCCCCGGTGCTGAGCATCGTCGTGCCTTGCTACAACGAGGAGCAGCGGCTCCCGCGCACCATCGAGCAGATCGAGCGCTACCTCGACGGCAAGGACGTGCCGTACGAGCTGATCCTGGTCGACGACGGCAGCGCCGACGGTACCCGCCTGATCATGGATGCCGCCGCGGAGCGCCACGCCTCGGTCCACATCGAGGCGCTTCCGCGCAACCGCGGCAAAGGCAGGGCGCTCGCGGTCGGTGTCGAGGCGGCAAAAGGAGACGAGATCCTGCTTACGGACGCCGACCTCTCGACCCCGATCGAGGAGCTCGAAAAGCTGCAGGCCGCGCTGAGGAACGGCGCGGGCGTGGCGATCGGCTCGCGCGCTCTGCGAGCTTCGAAGGTCGAGGTCTCGCAACCTCTCTACCGGGTGTTGATGGGAAAGACGTTCAACCTGATCGTTCAGGCGGTGCTGTTGCCCGGGATCTGGGACACGCAGTGCGGATTCAAGCTCTTCCGCGCCGACGTGGCGCATCGGGTGTTCGCCGGACTGGTCACCGACGGCTTCGGCTACGACCCCGAAGTGCTGTATCGGGCCCGCAAGCAGGGGGTGAAGATCGCCGAGGTCCCCGTCGTCTGGCGCAACTCCGCCGAGACCAAGGTCAGCCCCATCAGCAGCTCACTCGACATGCTGAAGCACGTCATTCGGATTCGGTTCCGGCGATGATGGATCGGCGCAAGCTCACCGAACGCCGCGCCGCCCCGACCGATGTCCTCGTGGTGCTGCCGACGTTCAACGAGAAGGACAATGTGGAGCGCGTTGTCGCCGGGGTGCGTCACCTCGGCCACGACATCCTGATCGTCGACGATGGATCCCCCGACGGCACAGGCGAGATCGCAGACCGTCTTGCGGCCTCCGACAGCGGCGTGCGGGTGCTGCACAGGGAGCGCAAGCTCGGGATCGGGAGCGCCTATGAAGATGGATTTCGCGTCGGGCTCGCTGAAGGCTCTGGGCTCTTCGTCGAGATGGACGCCGACGGTTCGCATCGCGCCCGGGACCTGGACGCCATCGTCGACGCAGCGCGCGGATGTGGCGGCCTGGCGATTGGATCGCGATACGTCCGCGGCGGCCACATCGTGGGCTGGCCGGCGCACCGCCTGCTGCTCTCGTCGGGCGCCAACGTGTACTGCCGGACGCTGCTGGGACTGCGCGTCCGGGACTGCACGTCGGGATTTCGCTGTTACACCCGCGCCCTCCTGGAAGCGATCAGGCTCGACGAAGTCGTATCCCAGGGCTACTCCTTCCAGATCGAGATGGTCCATCGCACGGTCCGCCTCGGCTACCCGGTGGTCGAGGTGCCCATCCAGTTCGAGGATCGCGTCGCCGGCGCGTCGAAGGTTTCCCAAGGAGAGATCAGCCGCGCGCTGTGGACCGTTCTCCGCTTGAGCATGTCGAGATGAAAACCATGGAGGAGGCAAAGTTCACCTCCCCGCTTGCTGGGGAGGTCGGCGCGAAGCGCCGGGAGGGGGTGTGGGTAACCCGCACCCCGTGGAGGGAGTGGCGCCTCCCACTGCTCATGGGCCTCGCCCTCGCGATCGTGACCGCAATCCCCTACGTCTACGCCTACGCCGTCCAGTCGCCCGGCCACGTCTTCCTGGGTTTCTTCTACCTCGGCGACGACGCCAACACGTACCTGGCCAAGATGCGCCAGGGATGGGAGGGGGGCTGGGCGTGGCAGAACCGCTACACGACCGAGTCGAGCCCGACCGCCTACCTCTTCATGTTCTGGATCGTGCTGGGCCACATCGCAGCCGTGACCAACCTTCCACTGATCGTCGTCTTCCACCTCGCGCGCATCGCCGCGGCCTTCGCGCTGATGGCGGCGGCGTGGCTGTTCATCGGCCAATTCATCCAGGACCGCGCGGCGCGCCGCTTCGCGTTCTTCTTCTGCGCGATCGGCCTCGGCATGGGTTACGTGATCCAGGCCCTAGGGCACCCTGTGATCTTCGGCAACCAGACCGACACGCTCGACTGGCGGATGCCCGAGCTCAGCGCTTTCTATTCCGTGCTCGCGCTGCCTCACTTCGCCTGGTCGGGCGTGTTCGCGGCGCTTGGGGTCGCCCTGACGCTGAAGGCGATCGAACGCGGCAGTGTCACCCTCGGCGTGCTCGGTGGCCTGGCCTGGCTGGGCCAGGCCTCGATCCACCCCCAAATGCCGATCCTGATGGGCGGCGCCACCGCGCTGGCGCTGCTCTTGCGCCCAGCCCGTCCGCGCGGCTGGATCGCCGCCGCGATCGCGTTCGCCATCCCAGCCCCTTACATCCTTTATTCGTACCTCGCGTTCATCGGCAACCCCGAGGTGCAGCGATGGACGTTCCACTCCAAAAATGCCTTGCCCCCGGAGTCGATCAGCCTGTTCTTCGCCATCGCGCCGCAGCTCCTGCTCGCGCTGACGGGTGTGCCAGGTGCGTTGCGGCGAAGGTCGCGCGAAGACCTCTTTCTGGTCGCGTGGCTGGTCCTGCTCGCCGTGATCCTGTACCTGCCCAATCCCGCGGGTGACCTGCGGCGCCGTTTTCTCGACGGCCTGTACCTCCCGCTTGTCGTCCTCGGCGCGCGCGGCCTGTATGACTCGGTCCTGCCGCGCCTGCGCAGCCTGCGGGCCCGCCGCCTCATTCCTTTTTCTTATGTGGCTTTCGCCGCGGTGGGGAGCGCATTCCTCGTCCTGGCGCCCCTTGCCGTCGCCGCGTCCCCGATGTACTCGATGCCGGCGGCCGAGTATGACGGTCTCATCTGGCTCGGCCGGGAGCCGGCAGGCCGCGTGCTGGCGATGCCGGGGGTCGGTCTTTACATCCCCGCCTACAGCTCAGACACCGTGTACGTCGGCCACTATGACGAGACGTTCGACTACGTGAACAAGACGCAGACGGCGCTCAAAGTGCTTACCGGGAAGGAAGACATCGAGCAGTTCATCAGCTCGAACGAGATTCGTTACGTGGTCTGGACCGTCGACCTTCAGACGCCTCCGCCGGCGGTGCTGGGTCCCCCAGCCTACGATACCCCCGACTTCAAAATCTGGAAGGTGTTCTGACGTAGATCACCGCGACCTTGTCCTGGTAGGCGAGCTTCCAGTCCGACTGGGTTGCGAGCAGGTTGGGCAGCGGATCGCCCTTGTTCTCCACCACGTAATCGACGCCGTACTTGTCGAGGACCTGCTTCCAGTTCGCGCGCACGTAGTAGACGTCGGCGTACTCGTTCAGCAGGTCATCGCCCATCAGCGCCGCCTC
>Ga0209160_1000639_pt1 | contig 29115 bp, 31 predicted proteins | sample GraSoiAngelo_153_FD_186167 | JGI IMG/M metagenome (GOLD analysis project Ga0209160, IMG submission 186167) | Grasslands soil microbial communities from the Angelo Coastal Reserve, California, USA - 14_1009_12_40cm (SPAdes) (version 2) | ecosystem: Environmental > Terrestrial > Soil > Grasslands ...
CCACGTTCATCCACCGGGCGCGGGCCGCGGCGGCGAGTCGGCGCGTCAACGCGTCGGGGTACTGCTCCTTCGGGCAGAGCTCGTGATACAGGATCGTGCCTCGCCCCCGCAAGGCGTCGAAGGCGACGTCGAGGTATTCCCGGGCGTCGAAGTGGCCCATGAGAACCCAGTCGGCGACGGCGCGCGGCGCGACCTCACGGCAGTCTCCGAGCCGCGGGATCACGTTCGTCGCCCGGTTCAAACGAATGTTCGTCGTCAAATACCGAAATGCAACCGGGTTCACCTCGCAGGCATAGACGACGCGGGCGCGGGACCGGCGCGCGATCGGCAAGGCGAAGTACCCGATGCCCGCGAAGAGGTCGACGACGACGTCCCCTGGTCGGACTCGAGCCGGGAGCGCAACTCGTTCCGCCAGGTTCCCCGAGGAGAACATGATGCGGCCGACGTCCAGTGCGTACCGCACACCGCCCTCCACGTGGAGGGTCTCGGTGCCGTCCCCCCAGAGGACGCGGACATCGGGCGTGCGCATGGGACCGTGGATTCCGGAGCGATCTTCCACTACGGTTCGGACCCGGAGGACCTCGCCGCAAACGGCTGCGATCAGTTCGGCGTGCGGGCGGGCGGCGGCGGAAACCCGGATCACGAGGATGTCGCCGATCCGCTCCCATCTCCGCGGCGCGAGTTCGGGTGGCACGCCGCGGGCGAGAAGTCGCTCTTCAATCTCCCGCCTCGGGCTGGGTGGCGTGCTTCTTGGGCTCAGGGTCGCGTGATCCTCATCCTCACATCGAGCCCCGAACCGCGCAAGATCAAGAGGCGGCGGAAGCGTGACCGGGATCAGCACTTCTCCGCCGCGTTTCGTGATTCGAACCGACCGGTCGACAATCCCTTTCGCGTGAAGCTCTCGTCGTAGATTCTCCGCATTAATCGTCGGGACCGCGACAACCCGCATTCGCACGATGATGATGTTGTGGCGGACTTCATCCTTTGGCTCGATATGTATATGAAGGGCGTGCCGCTTCGGCGCGCATCATGCGGGCCGCGGCCTTGGCCCTCGGGGTCCTTCTTGTCGTGGCCCTGCTCCTCCCCACGGCCAAGGCGGAGGACTTCGGCGCGGTCACCAAAGTCAGCGGGCTGATCCGCGTCAAGGAGACGCCGCAGCTCGCACCGGGAGACAGCGGCCGGTTCATCTTCTACTTCAACTCGACATACACCGTGCCGATCCAGAATGTCACGTTGAAGGCGAGCATTTACCGGTACGCCACGATCGACGCGAGCATCCCAGTGAATGACACCTCGTGGACCTATCCCTTTCCCAAGATCCAGGAAAGCGGTAGCCTCGAATGGGTCTGGACGAACACGACCGTAACCCCCGGATCCTCGAGGCTTCTCAACTTCACGATCCTAACGGCGGCGGACAGCAGCCAGATGCCCCATGGGACGATTTTCTCCCAGTCGACGTACTTCGTTCGGTTTTGGCTCGAGTTCGATGGGGATGTCGGCGGCAACACGACTCGACTCCGGATGATGTCGCTCGGCTTCTTCAGCGGCGCGCAGTGGCAGGCCGCCCAAGTCCCGCCGCCGAATCCGTGTAATCTCCCGGACTGCCGGGGGAACGTCAACCTCACGATGCTCGCAAGCTTCCTGGGCGTGAACCGCATCGATGGGATCCTGCCCGATTCAGCGTTCGGCGTCAAGGAGCCGATCCCGCGGTGGCCGTTCTACCTCCTGATCGTCCTCGCGGTGTTCTTCCTTCTCCTTGCGTTCCTCTTTTGGGTCGAGGAGAACCCCGGCTCGTATCCGAGGGTCGAGGCATGGTGGGCGCGGACGCGCGGTCGCCTTACCAGGACGATCGCCCCTCTCCGCAGGAAGCCGCCGAAGTCGTGATGGCAGGATTGCTCCAAGCGTTCTTGGCGTATCCCGCGGTGCCGATAGACGTTCACACGTTCGGCTTTCCAACGGGTAAAGGTTTTTAGACGGTGGGCCTTTGCTCGCATCGTGGCGGAAGTCGCCTTTCCTCGCGCCGTCGCCTTCTGGTTCTACTTCCTCGCATTTCTCGCGGGGGTTGTGTTCTACCTCAGCTGGGGGCTGACATACGGCTCGTGGAACCTGCTCCGCCCGGAATGGGTCGGGGCATACGCCGTGACGGTGGTCCTCGTAGGGTTCGGCCTCGTCGGGATGTTACTCTATCGAAAGCCCGGCTGAGCGGCGGATCAGTAGGCCTTCGCCGCATACACGACTTGCTTTGTCTTCTCGCCGCACACGATACATGTGCCCTGGAACGGCTCCGGGTAGAATGGAGTCCCAAGGACACTCATCCCGGTCCGCTCCGCAATCGCCTTCCCGCACGATTCCTTGCCGCACCAGCCCATCCGGTTGAATCCATCTCGCGCGTCGTCGAGGGAGGTGATGGTGAAAGTGTTGTCTTTGAGGAGCTTCTCCGCCCGATCCCACATCGCGATCTGCATGAGTTCGAGGACGGACCGAAGTCGATCTGCGAGGAGCTCGCGCGGCAGCTCCCTCTTTTCGGCCGTGTCCCGTCGCACGACGGTCACGGCGCCCTTCGCGAGGTCCCGAGGCCCGAGTTCCACGCGCAACGGGACGCCGCGGGCCTCCCAGTAGTAGTATTTCTCCCCCGGGCGGACGTCCCGGTCATCCAGTTTTACTCGCATCCGCTCGCGGAGCTCCAGGAAGACGCGCTGTGCTTCCGTCAGCAACTCCTCTTGTCGGCCTTTCTCGAGGATCGGCACGACGACGGCCTGGATCGGCGCGGCGGCGGGCGGGAGGACGAGTCCCTTCTCGTCCCCGTGAATCGAGATGAGGGCCCCGAGGAGCCGTTCGCTCATCCCGTCCGTCGTCTGATGCACGTACCGGTGCTCGCCCGTCTCCGTCTCGTAGGTGACATCGTAGACCTTCGCGAAGTTGTCGCGGTACTGGTGGAACGTCGCGACCTGCGCGGCCCGTCCCGACGGGAGGAGCGTGTCCGAGCCGAGGCTGTAATGGGCCCCCGGGAACTTGTCCCAGTCGGGCCGTCTCGAGATGTGGTACGGCAACGCGAGGATCCGCATGATCCGTTCGTTGATTTGCAGGTCCTCGCGGATCTGTTGCTCCGCATCCTCGGCCGTTGCGTGCGCGGTGTGCGATTCGAAGAAGTGGATCTCGCGGACCCGCATGAAGCTCCGCGTCATCTTCGTCTCGTACCGGAAGACAGGGGAGATCTGGAACACCTTGAGCGGAAGGTCGGCGTGGCTCCGGATCCAGAGTTTGAACATCGGGTACATCGCCGTCTCCGACGTCGGCCGCAACACGAGTTTCACGTCGAGTTCGTTGAATCCCCCGCGGGTGACCCAGAACACGTCGCCTTCGAACCCCTTCACGTGCTCGGCCTCCTTCTGGAACTCCGACTCGGGGATGAGGACGGGGAAGTTCACTTCGCCATGGCCGGTCGAGTCGAACTCCTCGCGCATCGCCTGGTCGATCAGCCTCATGATCGCCCATCCGTAGGGCCGCCAGACGTTCATCCCCTTGACCGGATACCGCTTGTCGCTGAGCTCCGCGCGCTCGATGACCTCGTTGTACCATTCGCTGAACTCTTCGTCCTTCCGCATGGGAATGCGACCATCAAAGGGTGATTCCGATAAGGCTCTTACGGTGGCGGCGTTGCGTCCGGAAACTTGTACCCGCAGAAGAAACAGGTCGCGTCGATCGTGTTGACCGCTGTGTGACAACGCGGACAAACTTTCTTCCCCAGCGCGGGTGGCACCGCTCCCGCGGCCGGGCCGATGGTGGATGGCGGTGAAGGCGCGGCGGGAGGCATCGGGGGCGGTCCGGTTGGAGGCGGCGCCTCCTTTTTCCGTGCACGGAGGAACGCGAAGACCAGGAAAGCAACGATCACGACGACGATGAGGACCGCCACGATCAGCGCGAGTGGAGTTTGCCTCGTCAGGGCGAAGTTCGAAGTTGCGCTTGCATGGGCCCCGAACGGGTCTTCGGCGTCGATTTTCAGAATCGCAGTCCCGGTGAAATCGGGCGTCGTCCACCGGACCGACGTCGCCCCAAGTTGATCGACCAACACGGGAATCGTCTGGCTCCCAATCGTCACGTTCGCCCAGACGTGGACGTAGCCAGTCTGGAAGACGTCGTCCGACATGATCCAAGCGAGGTCAACGACCGAAGCGGCCGGGAGCGTTTGGCCCGGTGTCGGCGAGCTGATTCCGAGCGTGAGATTCGACGTCGAAGCGACACCCGGCTCCGTCGTGAGCGAGAAGTCCGAGGGCCGGTTCGTGTCCGTGCAGCTCGCGTCGCGTCCGAGAATCCGGCCCGGTCCCGGCGCCGCGGCGTCGCCCAAACTCGTGTTCCCGGGTTCCCAGTTCAGCGTCCCTCGGGAGGTTGCGTTGAACTCAACGCGGTCCACGACGATGTCCCGGCCGCCCGCGGAGGCGGCCGCGCCCCCGGGATTGCGATAGACGAGCTTCAGCGCGTCTCCGGTCGCGGTGAGCCACGTTGATGACGGAAGGTCCTGGCGCGCAATTCCCGTAGCACCGAGGACGCCTGTCAGGGAAAACCTCGCTCCCTGATAGGTCCCGGGCGTGTCGAGTTCTAGGTAGTAGTCCGCAAGAGAAACGGAGCCTGATGAGGGGTTGCAGACGAAGACGAACTGGTTGCCACCGCGCGCAGGCTGTGTGACGATCCCTTGAATCTTGAGGGGCTGCGGGGTCGACGCCGCCGACCCGAGGTTGAGGTTTGCGATGACCACGGTTCCGGGCGACCACGAGATGACTTCTTGGAAGACATTCGCCGATGTGGTAAAGTCACCCGCCGCAACGAGGACCGCATCCCCAAGGTTCGCACCCTCCTGGCTCGTCGGGGTGTCCGAGACGTTCGCGTTCGTTTTCGAGTTGCCCGCAATGAGGAGGCTATAGGTCCCTGCGCCGTTCTGGACGCTCGACCGGTTCGAGTAGTCGACCCCGTCGACGAATGCGCGAATGGGCGTCCCAATCGGCAACGGAGACCCCAATCGATCGAAGGCCTGGCCCTGGATGCGCATCGGGATCGGAGGCGGGGCGGCTACCGGGAGCGCCGCGAGGACCACGCCAACGAGGAGGCCCACGAGAACGAGGCACACGAGCGTCCCCCCGCGCCGGGCCGTTCCGATACCTCCGAGACGACGATCGCGCGACGAGGTTCGCTTTACTTAACGTTTCCGCGTGCCGAGGCGACCGCTTCGCCGCCGAAGAAAGGTTTTAAGGAATCTTGACTTCGTCGGCCTCTCGGAGCCCTCGATGGCGGAGATCGTTGAATGCGTTCCCAATTTCTCCGAGGGCCGGCGCAAGGAGATCGTTGACGAGCTCGTCGCCGCGATTGGATCCGTCCCGGGTGTGCGCGTCCTCGACCAGGAGATGGACGCGAACCACAATCGGTGCGTCATCACATTCGTGGGCGACCGGAACTCGGTCGCGCAGGCCGCCTTTGAAGGCGCGAGACGCGCGGTCGATCTGATCGACATGAACCGGCATCACGGCGAACACCCGCGCGTGGGTGCGCTGGACGTCCTCCCGTTCGTCCCGATTGCGGACGTCACGATGGACGATTGCGTGGCCCTCGCCCGATCGGTCGGGAAACGGATCGCCGACGAGCTCGACGTGCCCGTGTATCTCTATGAAGCCGCGGCCACGAGGACGGACCGACGAGCGTTGCCCGACGTCCGCCGCGGCGAGTACGAGGGACTCAAGGCCGACATCGCCACGAACCCGGACCGGAAGCCCGACTTCGGTCCCGCGAAATTGCATCCGACCGCGGGCGCGTGCATCGTCGGTGCACGGCCCGTGCTCATCGCGTGGAACGTGAACCTGAAAACGAGCGATGTGGCGATTGCCCGGCGCATCGCGAAGGCGATCCGGGAGAGCGACGGCGGCCTTCCCGCGGTGCGGGCGAAAGGATTCGAGCTCGCGGATCGAGGGCTCGTCCAAGTGTCGATGAACATGGTGGACTACCGCAAGACCTCCCTGGTCCAAGCGTTCGAAGCGGTCCGGACGCTCGCGGCGAAAGAAGGCGTCGAGATCGCCGAGAGCGAGATCATCGGGCTCGTCCCGCTCGACGCGCTCACCGAGGGAGCGACCCAATACTTCAAGCTCGCTCGGTTCCATCGCGAGCAAATCCTGGAGACGCGGCTGTGGGAGTGACGGACCAGACGGTGGAGGAGTTCCTCGCTTCCGTCGCGGCGCCGACCCCGACCCCGGGCGGAGGGAGCGTCTCGGCCCTCGCGGGAGCCTTGTCGGTCGCGTTGAGCCGCATGGTCGGGGGCCTCGCGGTCGGCAAGAAAGGGTATGAAGCCGTCGAGGGGGAGCTCGCGCAACTGGAGGCGAGGGCTCGGAAGACGCAGGCGCGCCTCGAGGCCCTCGTGGGGGAGGACCAGCGGGCGTACGATGCGGTGATCGCCGCGATGCGCATGCCAAAATCGTCGGACCGCGAGAAGGCCGCGCGGGTCGACGCGATGCAGGCCGCGTACCGGAGGGCGACGGAAGTCCCCCTCGAGACGATGGAACGATGCGTCGAGGCCCTCGAGATCGCGGAGGCCGCCGTGAAGAAGGGAAACCGCGGGGCCACGACGGACGTGGCAGTAGCGATCCTCCTCGCGGAGGCGGCGATCCGGGGTGCGAGCCTGAACTGCGCGATCAACCTCGCCTCGATCCGCGACGAGGCCTTCCGGACCCAAGCGGAGGAACGCGTCGAGGCGCTCCTGAAACGAGCCGACGCGATCGGACACGAGGCGATGGCCGTCGTCACGGGCCGGCTCTAACTAGACGAGTCGGAACGAGGCGCTCACGTGGAGCGTCTGGCAGCCGCCCCGGGCCGGGTCGCATCCCGAGAGGACTTCGATCTCGATCCGGTATTGCCCGGGTACGACCGGGGCCAAGCCGGACCCGGTCGTCTGGGTCGAGGCGGTCCAGGACCAATTCTTCGTGGACCCGGCGCCGACTTCGACGATGATCCCGAGGCACGCATGCCGTTCCACCGGCTGCCACTGTCCGTTGACATTGCGGAGGATCTGCCAAGGCGCGGTGCACGAGAGGTAAACGGGATCATGGAGCCCGTTCCGAAGGGCGAAGTGCACGGTCTCTCCGACCGCGTACGTCGTCCGGTCGACGGTCAGCGTCACCCCAGGCAGGACCACCGTCACTGCGAGGGCCACTCCGAGGACCACGACGAACGGAGCGGTCAAGGTCGCAATCGTCGCGGCAACTTTCGTCGCCATGGGGAACCGGATTCGTCCAGGTCCGGAATGTATTTTTCGACATCGTTCGGGTGTTGGCGTGCGTGGAAGTGAGAAAGGCTCATGCCGGTCCAGAGTGTATGGTGCGCCGCGTGGAGCGAATCAAGGCGGCCCGTGGGACGACGCTCCGGTGCAAAGGCTGGCGGCAAGAGGCGATCCTGCGGATGCTCGAGAACAACCTCGAGAACGCGGAGAAGCCGGACGAGCTCATCATCTATGGGGGCACCGGGAAAGCCGCTCGGAATTGGGACGCGTTCCGTCGGATCGTCGAGACCCTCAAGAGCCTCCGCGACGACGAAACGCTCGTCGTCCAGAGCGGCAAGCCGGTCGCGGTGTTCCGGACGCAGCGCGACGCCCCGCGCGTCCTGATCGCAAACGCGCATCTCGTGCCGCGGTGGTCGAACTGGGAGACGTTCCACGAGCTCGAGAAGCTCGGCCTCACAATGTACGGTCAGATGACCGCGGGTGGCTGGTCGTACATCGGGTCCCAGGGAATTGTCCAGGGCACCTACGAGACCTTCGCGGCGTGCGCGCGGAAGCACTTCGGCGGCTCCCTGAAAGGGCGGCTGGTCCTGACGGGCGGCATGGGCGGCATGGGAGGTGCGCAGCCGCTCGCGATCAAGATGAACGAGGGCGTGTGCCTCGACGTCGAGGTCGACGAAGCCCGGATCCAGCGGCGCGTCGCTAACGGATACTGCGATCGCATCGTCTACGAGCTCGACGAAGCGCTCGAGATGGCGCTTGACGCGAAAGCGAGCGGGAGGGCGCTGTCGATCGGCCTCGTCGGGAACTGTGCCGAGGTCCATCCTGAACTCGTACAACGACGCGTCCGGCCCGACATCGTAACCGACCAGACGAGCGCCCACGACCCGCTCGGCGGGTACATCCCGCGCGGGCTCACCGTCCGGCAGGCGACGGAACTCCGAGCGGACCGTCCGGACGAGTACCTTCGGCAGTCCCGGGAGTCGATCGCGATCCACGTGCGCGCGATGCTCGATTTCCTCCGCAACGGGAGCGTCGTGTTCGACTACGGCAACAACATCCGTGGCCAAGCGAAGGAGGCCGGGGTCCAAGACGCGTTCGCCTTCCAAGGGTTCGTGCCGCTGTTCATTCGTCCCCTTTTTGCAGAAGGCCGAGGGCCGTTTCGGTGGGTTGCCGTCACAGGAAACCCGGAGGACATCCTCAAGACGGACAGCGTCGTGTTGCGCGAGTTCCCGAACGACGAGACGCTCTCCCGCTGGATCCACCTCGCAGAGAAACACCTGCCGTGGGAAGGCCTTCCCGCTCGCGTATGCTGGCTGGGGTACGGAGAACGCGCGCGGTTCGGGAAGGTCATCAACCGAATGGTCGCCACGGGGGAACTGAGCGGGCCGATCGTGATCACGCGGGACCACCTCGATGCTGGGTCCGTCGCGTCTCCCTACCGCGAGACGGAGGGAATGCGGGACGGTTCCGACGCGATCGCAGACTGGCCGATCCTGAACGCCTTGCTCAACACCGCCGCAGGGGCGGACCTGGTCGCGGTCCACAACGGTGGCGGGGTCGGAATCGGATACTCGACGCACGCCGGCGCCTTGGTCGTGTGTGACGGCACCGAGGATGCGGAGCGTCGGATCGACCGCGTCTTGACGACGGACCCGGGGATGGGGGTCGTGCGCCACGCGGACGCGGGGTACGAAGAGGCCGTGCGATTCGCGGCGGAGCACGGAATTCGCATGCCGTCTCGCGAGTGACGAGATGGAACCGCAGGAGCACCCCTCCGTCGCGGTGGATGGGCTCGTCCTCCGCAGCGGCAAGCTTGTGGCGGTCCGTCGCAAGAACGAACCGTTCCGCGGCATGCCGGCCCTTCCCGGCGGATTCGTCGAGCTCGGCGAGCGGACCGAGGACGCGGTGGTCCGCGAAGTGCGGGAGGAGACGGGCCTTGCGACGAAAGTGGTCCGTCTGGTCGGCGTTTTCTCGAATCCCGGGAGGGACCCCCGAGGTCACGTCATCTCAATCGCGTACGCCCTGGAGGCCGTGAGCGGACGGCTGCGAGCCGGGAGCGATGCGGCCCAGATTGTTCGGATCGACTTAGCCGCGGTTCCACCGATGGCGTTCGACCACAACGAAATCGTCCGAGCCTGGCGCCGACCTTAGAGCTCCGCGCGGGGTCCGGCCCACGCTTTCTTCGCCGTGCCCGGAATCCAGCCGATGACTATGAGCGCGAGGGAGACCACGACCAGTAGAACGAGGCCGCTCGCACTGGTCTGAGCGCCCGCAAGCGTCCCTGCCGCAATGCCGAACGCGACGAACCGGGAGGCCATCGCCCCGAGGCCCGCGAGCAACCCGGCGCGAGAGCCCGCCGCAACGCTCACCCACAGGATCCAGGCGGCGGCGATGATCAAGAAAACGAGCGAGAGCGCATACGGAAACAAGCTCTCCGAACCGACGGACAAGACCGGGACGGAGGCGAACGCGAGGAGGAACGCGATCACAGCGAAGAGGCCCTTGAAGCCACGACCGTACCCGTAGAGCTCTCGGTAGCGGCGACCGACCTCCTCGGGGGTGCCGAGCGCCGTGAGGGAGGATCCGACGTTCCCGCCGTTCGCCGCCGTGGATTCCGCGATGTGGCTGCGGAGTTCGCGCAAGATGTCGTCTCGCACGGCGGGCTCCATCCCCGCCATGGCACGCCGAACCCGTCCGACGTAGTCCTCCGAAGGCGTCATCGGGCTCCCTCCAGCACCCGCTCCGCGCCGCGGGTCATCGCGTCCCAGATCGCCAGTGCCTCTCTCAGCGCGGTCCGCCCTCGGTCCGTGAGTCGGTAGTACTTCCTCGGCATGCCGCTCTCCGGCTCCTGCCACCGGCTCTGCACGAACCCTCGCTCCTCGAGCCGCCGGAGCGCCGGATACAGCGTCCCCTCCTTGAGGTCGAAGAACCCGTTCGACCGGTCGCGCAGTTCGTGGAGGATCTGGAACCCGTACTTCTCTTCCTTCGCGAGGAGCGCGAGGAGGCAGAGCTGGATCGAGCCCTTCTTCAGTTCCGCCGTCCACTCCGGGGAGACTTCGGGCATCCCGCGCGCCTCGTATCAGGACCTCGCTATATCGGCTTTCGGTCGCGGATCGAGGGCGCCGGTGGCCGAAGGGTTCCGACGCCGTCTTGGATCCCTCCGTGGAACGCGGTCATTCGACGCTCGCGATTTGAAGCGAAAAAGGGAAGGGGGAGGCGCTTACTTCGGGCGCCTCGCCTTCGCTCGCAGGTACAGGGCGGGACCCAAGGCAATGGCGACGACCGCCAGCTGCGCCGCGAGGATCGTCAAGGGCGTGAGGTTCACCCCGGTCGGCAGGTCGACAAGCGTCTCCGTCGAAATTGCCGGGTCGTGCACGATCGTCTGCCCCGCGGGATACACGAACGCCGCGCGGAGCCAGAACCCGAGGAAGTACGCTCCATTGTGGGAGAGCGTGAGGCGCCCACCGCCTTGGATGTTGAACGACATCGCATTGGGCTCGTTGACTCCGTCGACCGTGACATCGGTCACCCATGTGAACCGTCCGATCCGCGTGAACGCGTCATCGAGGTACACGGAATCGCGCGTGTAGAGGCGCGGGTGGGTCGGGGCGGTCTCGTTCAGGGTTGCAGGGTCCCCGAGCGTCGTGCGGTTGCCGTCGTCGGCGTGGTCGGCCTGGAACGCCTCGTGGATGAAGTCCGCGGTCCGCTCCGGAATGAAGTTTCCGAAGAGGAGGTGCGTCTCGAGGGCAAGCTTGTCCCCCGGGTACGCGAAGTCCCAGCCCGTGATGTTGTGGTCGTACTTCGCCCCCATCGCGACTGCGGGACCGGTCACGTTCTTGTACCCCTCGAACTGGACGTGGGTGATGTCATACCGGTTGCCGTCGTCCACCATGACCTTGTACCAAGGCACTCGGGCCGTCTTGTCCCGCGTGTCGACGGTCAGGTGGAAAGTGAACGCGACGTGGTTCAGCTTCCCATCACCGATTCCGGTGGGGTCCAAGACCCGGGTGTAGTTCAGATCGTTCGCCGAGACCGTAAAGTTCACGAACGTGACACCGCCCGACGTGCCGTTGGTCAGGTCGCTCAGGCTCCATGCGGCGACCAGGGTGCGTGCCTTCACGGGCACGTTTTGCGTCAGGGGCATGGGGAACAGGCTATCGACGCTCATCAGATCGAACCCGTCCGTCGTGTTCTTCTCTTGGAACTCGATGAACCGGTTCAAGCTCTGCGCCAAGACGGTGTACACCGGGATCCCACGGGTCGCGAGGTAGTCCCCGCGCGCGTCGTAAATGTCCGCACCGCCGAGGAACCGCTTGTACTCCGCGAAAATCACGATGTCATTCCGATGATTGCTCGTCCCATAGACGACGCCGAACACGGCATCCCCCGCCTTGACCGCGACCAAGTCGCCGCCACCGAGCCGGTCCGTGACGACGGGCCCGATGATGACCGGCGTGAGGTCGCGGCCGGGGCTCGCCGCGCTCGCGGTTCCCATCAGGCCGAGCGGGACCGCAAGCATGACAGCCATCGCCAACACCGCAGCCAATGTCCGCATATTTTCAGCTCCTTTGGAGGGATCCAAGCCTCACTATGTACATAGTGACGCTATGTATTTAAGACAATCTCGACGATTCTCACTGAGAGCCCATATACTCCAGCATCGATGGACGAAAACGGTGCCTCGACTCGTCTTGCTCGACACGAATGCGCTGCTCATGCCGTTCCAGTTCCAGGTCCACCTGGAGGCGGAGCTCCACCGCCTATTGGGCGACGTCGAAATCGCGGTGCCGAGCCCGGTCCTGTCCGAACTCACACTGATGGCCGATGACAATCGGGACGCCCGCGCCGGCGCACGCCTGGCGAAGAAGTACCGCGCGATCGAGGGACACGGTTCCGCGGACGATGCGCTCCTTGACCTCGCGGTGGCACACCGCGCCGTCGTCGTGACGAACGATCAGCCCCTCCTCGACCGGTTGAAATCCGCGGCAATCCCGCGGGTGTTCCTGCGCTCCCGGAATCATCTCGTCGCCGAAGGCGTGTAACCGGGAAAAGGAATAAGCGAGCGTCGCTCCTCTCCCGCGCGGTTGAAGCCGTACCACGTCGAGACGCTGAAAGCGATCGCCCTTCTCGGGGGGACGAAAGAGTTCGTGAACCTGTCGTCCGGGGAGCTCGGCAAGTTGATCGGCGTGAGCCAGCAGAGCGCCTCCCAGCGGATCCTCGAACTGATTCGCGAGGGCTTGGTCGCGCGAGACCTCGCGACCCGCCGGCAGCGGATCCGACTCACGCCGCGCGGGAACGATGTCGTCCGCAAGGAGTACGCCGACTACCAGCGGATTTTCGAAATCAAAGAGACGATGACGATCTCGGGGACGGTCACGAGTGGCCTCCGGGAGGGCGCGTTCTACATGCGACAGAAAGGGTACCGAGACCAGTTTCGGAAGAAGCTCTGGTTCGAGCCGTACGAGGGCACGTTGAATCTGAAGATCGCGGGTCCGGACCTCGCGAAGCTCCAGGTCCTCCAGGACAGCCCGGGGATCGAGATCTCCGGATTCGAGGCGAGCGGACGCACGTTCGGGGGCGCGAAGTGTTTCCTGGCGACGATCGGCCTTGTGGACTGCGCCGTGATCATGCCGATCCGCACCCACCACACGGACGTCCTCGAAGTGATCTCGAAGCATTTCCTCCGCGGCTCCCTCGGGCTGAAGGACGGCGACATCGTCGAACTCCTCGTGAGCCTCTGACCCGATGGGGCTACCGTGTTCGAAGGATTCATGAGCCCGAAGCGTCTTGATGCGGCGTGCGGCCCACGAGAACGGGCTGGGTGCTCCTCGCAGCTGCCATCGTAGCGGGCATCATCCTCCTATCCAGCGTCCTCGTTTTCGCACCGTCTCTTTTGTTCGGTCCGCGCAGTCCCATCTCAGGACTGACGGCGTCCGTCAGCGCTGACAAGGACGGATACCTTCCAGGAGAGCCTGTCCTAATCACGTTCACCGTCATGAACGCAGGCGATGCGATCGCTGACGTCCGATTCGGCAGTCGATGCCTCGCCTCGTATGCAATCCACGCCCCGGATGGGTCCGCGATTTACGACTACGTGTCCCATTTCGCTTGCCTCCAGGCAGTCGCGAACTTCAGTCTCCGCCCGGGCGATTCGCGGGTCTTCACATTCTCGTGGGGCCAGACATCGGATTCAGGCTTCCCGGTCTTGACCTCCCGCGCGTACCGAGTTCAGGGCTCCCTCCGGTCGATGATCCCGTCTCCAGGCCCGTCCGCGGAGACTTCGATTTTCGTCATGGGAGGCGCAACAGAACCGAACCTCGCATTCACTGCCCAGATGGACCAGGCGGTCTACGATCCAGGGAATTTGGCGAAGGTCAGTGTAACCCTGACAAATATCGGGCTGAACGCGGTCACGATGCACTTCGCCAACCCGTGTTTCGCGCAGTTCGTCGTGCTCGATCCGACGGGTGAAGCGGTGTACAACTCGTCGAAGTGGTGGGGCTGCATCCAAGTCCTCGCGGACGTGACGCTCGCGCCGGGGGAATCTCGGAGCCATGTGTTCCCTTGGAACCTGTCAAGCGATACGGGCGAGCCACTTCCCGGGGGACACGAATACCGTGTCGTGCCGTCGTTCTTATGGGTCTACGCGTCCTCATATCAGAGGTTCGTGTCCCGCACGGATGTCGCCACCTTCACACTGACGGGTTCCACGTCTAGCTTCGGTACCTAGAATCGTCGCTCGACGTGGCGCAGAACACTCTCGAAGATGGCCTTCCCGTCGCCGTACATCGGGTCTCCGTCCGTCCGCCGAGTCCAGTCCGGGTGCAGGTGCCGGAAGAAGCAGCGCTCCGGGTGCGGCTGCACGCCGAAGACGTTCCCTTCCCGATTGCAGAGCCCCGCGATGTTGAACGTCGTCCCGCTCGGGTTCCACGGATACCCCGCATACTTCCCCCGGTCGTCCACGAACCGGAAGACGACCTGATCGTTGTCGACCAGTTCCTTCAGGATCCGCTTCTCCCGGTCGGCGGGGAAGAGGAGCTTGCCCTCGGCATGCGCGGAAATGAACGTGACGACTTGACCCTTTTTCAGGGTCCGGGTGAAGGCGCAGGACCCGCCGTTCTCCAGACGGAGGAGGCTCGGCCGGCACTCGTAATGGCTTGAGTCGTTCGTCGCGAGGACCGCCTCCGGGGCGTCGGTCATCACGCCGCCGAGGGCCGGGAGAAGACCCGCCTCGACGAGGACCTGGAAGCCGTTGCACACGCCGAAAACAGGCTTGCCGGCCTTCACGAATCCAACGAGGTCCTTCGCGAGCTTCGACCGAATACGGGCCGCGAAGATCGTCCCCGCACGGACGTAATCGCCCGCCGCGAAACCCCCCGGAATCATGAGGATATCGTAGTCGTCGACGTCGCGCCGCAACTCCGCAGGCGCGTCGCCCGTCAGCTGCTTCAGGTGGACCTTCTCCGCCTGCGCCCCCAGATGGCGGAAGTAGGCCACGGACTCGTCCTCGCAGTTCGTGCCCTCGATATAGACGACCGCGACCCGGATGTTCGAACGCTTCACGAGACCACCACCTGCTTCGGGATCGCCTCGCCCCACGCCTTCCGCATGCCCGCGATCGCGAGGGAGGTCCACTGGCGGCCGCGTCCCAGGTGCAACGACCGTCCGCCGGTCGTGCCAAGGTACGTCGTCGGGATTCCTTCCATCACATGGGTGAATGCCTCATACCGGTCCTTGGGGACTTCCGTGAGCCAGCGGCCGTTCGATTCGGAGAAGAGTTGCACGTCCCAGCGCATCGGGTCCATCGCGGTTGTCTTCAGATCCGCGCCGACGTCCCCTCCGAGACACATCTCCGCGGCCGCGACCGCGAGACCTCCGTGGCTCAGGTCATGCGCTGCGGCCACCGTGCCGGCCCGGATGGCGCGAAGGAGATGGTCCATCGACGCCCGTATGCCCAAGGGATCCACCGACGGAACGGGCCCGGTGCCGCCCCGAAGGCGCAAGTACTCGGACCCGCCGAGCTCGGCCTGAGTCGACCCAACCAGCACGACCGGATCGCCCGCTCGCTTGAAATCCGAGGTCACGCACTTCCGCAGGTCCTCGACGATTCCAACGCCCAGGACGACCGGCGTCGGAGGACATGGGCCTCGAGTCGATTCGTTGTAGAACGATACGTTCCCGGAGGGGATTGGAATTCCGAGTGCCTTCGCCGTTGTGCCGATTCCCCGCACCGCCTCGCGGAAGTACCAGAGACGGTCCGGCTTCTCCGGGTTGCCGAAGTTCAAGCAGTTCGTCAGCGAGTGTGGGTTCGCCCCCACCGCGACCAAGTTCCGGCACACTTCATCGACGGCCGTCGCCCCACCGAGATACGGATCGATCGCCGTGAATTGGGGAGTCGAAGCGACCGCGATCGCGAGCGCCCGCCACGAGTCGATCCGAGGCCGGATCACGGAAGCGTCTCCGTGGGCCGCCTTCCCCACGACCCCCTGCAGAGGCTTCACCACCGTCGAGGCGCGGACCTCGTGATCGTACTGACGAATCACGTATTCCTTCGATGCGATGTTCGGGGCGCGAAGGAGATCGAGGATCGTCGTCCGGTAATCGCGGGGCTCCCGAGGCAGCTTGAGATCCTGACTTGGGAGGGACGAAGGCGGACTCCATGATCGGGAGTATTCCGGCCCGCCGGTGTAGAACGGCAAGTCCATCTCGAGGACGACGGCCCCGTCGTAGCGGACGCGGCAGGTCTTCTCCGGGATGACCCGCCCGATTACCGTCGCCGGGACATCGAAAAGGTCGAAGATTCGAAGAACCGGCTCGACATTTTCCGGCCGGACCGCGAGCATCATCCGCTCTTGGCTCTCCGAGACCCAGATCTCCCACGGCGCGAGCCCCTCCTCCTTCAGCAACACCTTCTCGAGGTCCACCTCCGCGCCGAAGCCGCCCGCGAGGGCCATCTCGCCGATGACGCAAGACAGGCCTCCGCCCCCGAGGTCCTTGAGGCCGTCGAGGAGCCCGGCTTGCGCCGACTCGACGCACGCGTGGATCAGCGGCTCTTTTAGGATCGGATCGCCGAGCTGGACCGCGCCGCCCTCCCACGCCTCGACCGACTTGTCCGTCAGGTCGACGCTCGCGTACGTCACCCCGTGAATTCCGTCGCGCCCGGTCCGGCCCCCGGCGAGGATGAAGACGTCCCGATCGGAGCCCACCCGGTTCCGGACAATCTGGGATTTCTTCCCGAAGCCGACGCACGCCACGTTGACGACGACGTTGCCGAGGTACCCCTCGTCGAAGACGATGCATCCGGCGACGGTCGGGATCCCGACCCGATTCCCGTAATCGCGGATTCCCGCGACGACCCCGCCGAAGAGGTATTTCGGATGCTTCGTCCCCCGCGGCAGTTTCTCCGTCGGAATGTCGAGGGGCCCGAAGTGAAGCGGGTCCGCGAGGGCGATCGGCTGGGCGCCCATCGCAAGGACGTCCCGCAGGATCCCGCCGATCCCGGTGCTCGCCCCTCCGTACGGCTCGATTGCGGACGGATGATTGTGGCTCTCGATCCGGAGTGCGTACGCGTGGTCCTCGTCGAACTCGACGACGCCGGCATCCCCTCGGTCGATCACGTACGGCGCCTGCACCGGGAAGATGAACTCCTTGAGGAACACCTTCGAGGACTTGTAGCAACAGTGCTCGGACCAGGCCTGGCCCAAACTCTGGAGTTCGACGTCGGTCGGGTCCCGGCCGATCCCGCGGAAGTAGGATTGGATACGCCCCATTTCATCGACGCTGAGCGCCAAGCCCATCGAATCGCTGATCCGCGAGAGCTCCCTCGGCGAGGCATCCTTCAGGATGACGTCATGCAAAGGGAACGGGAGGGGCCGTCGCCGGATCCGCTCGCCCAACCCGTCGCCTCATCGCAGACAGCCGCCCGCGATACATTATGCTTCTCATCCTTCAGAGAATGTTCAAGTAGGCCGAGTCCCCCATGCGGGCGCGCATGCAACGTCCGTTTCGCGAGCGCCTCGCATCCGTCCCGGTCGTGTTGGAGATCGTCCCGCCGGGGAGGAGGGCGAGCGAGAAGGCGGTCACGTCCTTCGTCGATCGACTGCGGGAGGCGATGCTCTCCCTCCGGACTCTCGACGCAATCAACATCCCAGAGGTCCTCGATGAGAACCACGCGGGCCAGCCGTTCTATCGCGACATGGATCCGCGCGTCTTCGCGACGCTCCTGGGCGGTGACCTGCCCGCCGACACAATCGCGAACAAGGTCGTCGCCCACGTGCCGTCGCCGACCGCGCTCCGCCGGTGGATTCGCGAGTCGCTCGAGCGGTACCGCCTCCGAAACTTCGTGTTCGTCGGAGGGAACAGCAGCTGGGTGCGCTATCCGGGTCCAACTGTCATCGAAGCGAACAAGATCCTTCGCGGTTCGACCCGCGGCCGGGACGACGTCTCCCTCGGGAACATCACGATCCCGGAGCGGGACCACGAGGTGGACCGCCTCGTCGACAAAACGCGCGCGGGGTGCGACTTCTTCTCGACCCAGGTTCTCTTCGAGGCGGAGCCTATGGCGACGGTCCTCCGGGCGTACGGGAGGCGATGCGCGGCCCAAGGCCTGAAGCCCGCGACGGTCCTGTTGAGCTTCGCGCCCGTCTCCGACTACGCGGACCTCGAGTTCCTCGTGTGGCTGGGGGCCACCGTTTCGCCGCGGACCGAGGAGGCGCTCCTCCCGGCTAAGAACGTGGCGCCGGGCCAGGCGTCCCTCGAGGTCGCGCGCACCCTGTGGTCCCACCTCTCCGCCGCCGCGGCGCAGTCGAGGCCGCCCGTGCCGCTCGGCGTGAACATCGAGGAGGTCTCCGCTCACAACTTCGACCTCGCGGTCCAGATGACCCGCGAATTCCCGGCGTGGCAGGGCAAGGAAGTTCCGCGTTCGGGCGATGTTTAAATAGCCAGCCGAGTGTTTGCGCGCCGAGCATTTGGCGAGGTCGTCGCCCGACTCGCCTCGGAGGTTTGTGGGTGGGCAAAGAGAACCGGGACGAATGGATTGTGAAATGCCCGAAGTGCGGCCGGATCCGCGAGTCGTGCCGCCACATCTCCCGGGATGACGTTCGCCGAATCCTCCGCCTCCTCGATGCCGGCGTCGAGGTCTACCAAGCCGACGACGATCGGGAGCCGCCGGAGTCCCACGTCCATGAGCCGCCGCGACCCGTGGCCCAAGCGGTCCAACCGCGTTTCACGCTCAAAGACATCGTCCTGGCGGAGACGACCCGAGAAGGATTGCTCGACGCGCTCACGGAACTCCGCCACAAGGGCCTGATGTACCGCCGCTGGGGGCTCAAGAAGGTCCTGAAGAAGACGAAGGGGCTCACGCTCCTGTTCGCCGGACCACCCGGGACGGGCAAGACGATGGCGGCCGAGGCGATTGCGAGCGAACTCGGGCGACCGTTGCACGTGGTGAACTACGCCCAGCTCGAGAACATGTGGGTCGGGGAGACGGAGAAGAACATCGAGCACGTGTTCCACACGGCGCTCGACGCCGGCGCGGTCCTGTTCTTCGACGAGGCCGACGCGGTGTTCCAGCGGCGGAGCTACATGGCGACGCCTTGGATGAACCGGGACGTCAACGTCCTCCTCGCGCAGATGGAGAACTACCCCGGAGTCATCGTCCTGGCCACGAACCTGGCGAAGGTGATGGACCGCGCCCTCGACCGGCGGATTGACATCGCGGTCGAATTCCCGATGCCGGACGCCCCGATGCGCCGCATGATCTACGAGCATCTGGTTCCCAAAGAAGCGCCGCTCGCGAAAGGCGTCGACTTCGAAAGTCTCGCTCAGAAGTACGCGCTCAGCGGCGGTTCGATCCTGAACGTGGTTCGCCAGGCGATGCGGACCTCGCTTCGCCGCGGGAAGCGGCATCGCATCACGATGGACGACTTCATCCGTGCGGCCGACCGCGAGGTGAAGAAGTCTCTCTTGACGTCCGCGGACCACCTGCAGGCCCCGCCTCGCCGCGAGCGCATCGGTGGATACGCCTGAGGCATCGTCCATCCGTCGAGAGACGGACGACCGTCGTCGTTCGTACCTCTACTTAGAGGTATGAAGTCCGTTCGGCTCGCTCCCGTTGTCGCGTGGCGCCTCATCGTTCGATCGAGATCGCATAGTCGTGGATTACGGGATTCGCCAAAAGTCGGCGGCACATCTCCTCCACTTGCTTACGGGCAGCTTTCGCGTCCGTCCCTTCCAGTTCGATCAGGAATAGCTTCGAGCTGCGTACTCTTCGAACGTCCGAGAATCCGAGGAGCTTTAGGGCTTTGTGAACGTTGTCCCCTTCCGGGTCCGTGACGCCTTTCTTCAGATGGATTTCCACTCGGACCTGGACCATGGCCTCGCCCCGCCGACGCGGGCATCGGCTCCCCGTTCTTAGCCCTTTTTGGCCGCGGGCCGGAGATGGTCCCGGAAGAGCGGGAACCGCGAAGACGGCTGGACCTCGACCGCTCCCTGCCCCGTGACCAGCTCGATGAGGCCTTTTGCTGCAAGCGACCGCACCGCGGCGTGGGCCGTCCGCCGTGCCAGTCCCCGCGCGGAAGCCGTCGCGACCAAACGATCATACAGGACGGGCCGTCGTAGCAGGTCGGCAACCGCGCGCTCCGCGGGGGAGAACGCTTCCTCGAGCCGTATGCCGCGAAGGACCGGAAGGCGCACCGGATCGGGGTCGCAGTACCACGCCTCAATGCCTTCCTGAAACGCGGCGAGGATCGCGGCGTTCGTCAAGGTTTTCGGTCCACCGCTCGCACTGATCCGGACGGGGCCATCGCGGGATGCCTGCGCGATCGTCTCGCGAATCGATGCGAGAGACGCCGCGAGATCGAACGGCTTGACGCCGACGGCTTGGAGGTCCGGCTCCAGTGCCTTGAGTCGCCGGAACCCGGGAGATCGGAACGTGTCCCGACCCGCGACGACGACCAAGCGATCGTACGGCATGAGCCGCAACGCCGGGAGGACGTGACGCTCGTCGAACCCCATCGTCGCGATCAACGTCCGATCGGACACGCGGTCACCCGACGAGCAGTTCCATCGCGGGGGCGGGCTTCACGATCAAGCGTCGCGCGTCGTTCGGGTCCTCGCGGCGCTCGATGGCCCCCTTTTCCTCGAGCTCGCGGAGGTGGTGGTTCATCGTGGCCTTGTGGACGCCGAGCGCCCGCGCCAACGCCGTCTCCGTGAAGTCCTTCTCCCGGTTCTTCACCAGGAACCCTAGGACCTCCCGCTGCCGTGGGGTGAGACCTTCTCCGTACGTGATCCGGAGGAGCGGGAGCGGGATTTCGCGGTACGTCTCGTCGTGGACATAGGTCGCCGGGATCCCTTCGAGGATACACACGAGGAGCGCGGCGCTGCTCATCAGCCGAGTCCCGCCCGCGATGTTGAACCGCAGCTCCGCCCCGGCGGCCCGCTCCTTCCGGACGTCCCCGCGGATCTGGCTTGCGACCTGGAGCAAGTCGTACGCGTCGGTGACCTCGGCCGCGCTCGCCGGGACACCCAGGGACCGGCAGAACTCGATCACCTTCGACCGAGCGTCTCGGCTCTTCACGTGGTCGCTGTGGTAGAACTGCACCCGCTCGAGATTCTCCGTCGAGCGAATCGTGGGGACGAGGCTTTGCGGCCTCCACCCGAGCGTGCCGAACAAGACCGTCATCGTGTCTGGACCGGGTCAGTCCATGCCGACGATAAGAAGATTGTTCTGTCGAATGTCTTCTGGCCTCGGTCGAAACCATTTTATCGACCTCCTCAGATGAATGCCGCGGAAGGGTTGTCCATGCCAACGGACTATCAGGGCGAACAAACGTTGCTGGTGACGCGACCGACGCGGCTCATCGCCCTTCGGTACTGGACGGCCATGGTCCTCGCGTTGATCGTCGCCGGCGTCCTCTTCTTCCAGGTCCCCTGGCGGTTCGTCTCGCTCGGGAACCCCGCTCTCGCCGGCGTGCCCGTGAGCTCGATTGTCGCGGCCTTCTTCGTGTTCCTCGCGTTCCTTGCCTTCGTTACGGCCGAGCTGAAGCGCCGGACGACGCGGTACATCATCACGGACAACAAGATCATCCGCGAAGACGGAATTCTCAACAAAAACACCGAGATGATCCCGTACACGCAGCTCGAGCGCGTGGACCTTCACCAGACCCTCGGCCAGCGTCTCCTGAAGATCGGGACGATCGTCGTGGACACCGGGGATGACGTCCTGAAGATCGACATGGTCCGCCACCCGGCGAGAGTTCAGGAGCTGTTGAGCGCCCGCTTGGGCCGAAGGGCTTGGGCCGGCCAGCAACCGCCGCCGCAAACGCGCTAAGGCCGCGTCTCACTGGTTCCACGGCAGGAGGAGTCGGGCCTCCCGCGTTCCGACGACATCCCAGGATCCCGGTACGCCGTCGGGCTCCCCTTCGACCCAGAACCCGCCGATCGTCATGTCGTAGCCATGGGTGGCGTCGAGGGCGACGGAGCAGCCGAGCTTCCGGCGGTACTGGCGGGCCGTCCAGCCGATCTCGTGCTGCCGCGACCACTCGCGACGCTTGAGGGCCATGACGACCTCCAGCCACTGGACGCGTTCCTCGGGCCGATCTCGCGAGAGCCGGCGCAGCTCGTCCGTGACGTAATCGAGATCCGTGGAGGAGAGGCTCGCAGCCCCGTCGTCCCCGGTGTGGCTGTGGAAGCCGCCCAACACCGCGTAGCCCACGTCCAAGTTCTCGATCGCCCCGCGCGCCCGCTTGAATGCCTTCTCGTTCCCGTGGCTGACCCAGTTCGGCTTGCGGTCCTCGGTCTGCAGCGGATAGGCCGCCCGCAGGACGGTGACCTCGCGGGGTCGCTGCCGGACGAGCCGCGTCCTTCGATTGCCGACGAGGAACCCGTTCGTCTCCCGGTTGTACGCCTCGACGGCGGATGCGACGAGGCCGACGAAACAGCCCCGTTCGATGACGATGTCGTCCATGGCCCAGACCCTCCGCGGTGGGCGGGAGACACGCCGGGCGGCGTATAAGAAAGTACGGTCCGAGCGCTGGTGCTCGGTTAGAATCTTTCTCTGACGGTCTCATCTCGATGTCACGCCCACCGAGGCCCGAAAGGCAAAATACGGTCCCGAGGATACGCGCCTCCGCGGGATGAAGCACTTCGCGACGGAACTCCGTGGGAAGACCGTGATGACGGAAGACGGGCAAATCCTCGGCGTGCTCTCGGACTTCGTCTTTGAGACGAAGACCGGGCGGATCCATTCCCTCCTGGTGCAGCCCACGGAGAGCATCGAGACGCGGCTCTTCAAGACGGACCCGGAGGGCCGCATCATTCTGAACTTCCGCTCGATGAAGGCCGTGAAGGACGTGATCGTGACGCAGCTCGCGGAGTAACCGCGGTGGTGAGGCCTGGGCCGTGGCGAAACTCACGTTCTACGGCGGGGTCGCGGAAATCGGCGGGAACAAGATCCTCGTCGAAGACCGCGACGCGCGAGTCTGGCTCGACATGGGCGCCCCGTTCGACCTCGGCGAGGAATATTTCGTCGAGTTCCTCCAGGCGCGCGACCGGTTCGGCCTGCGGGACTATTTCTCGCTCGACCTCTTGGCCCGGATCCCGGGCCTGTATTCCGCGGACGCCCTCGACCCGACCGACATGCCGTGGGAGCCGCCCGCCTTCTCGGCGATCTTCATCACCCACGTTCACTACGACCACACGCAGCACCTGCGGTTCGTCGACCCGAACATCCCGGTCCACATGGGAGAGGGGGCGCGAACGATCCTCGAGTCGCTCGACACGACGGCGCGGGCGCCGTTCCTGAGGCTCGGGGCTCACGCGTACGCGACGTTCCGTTCCGGCCAGGCCACCACCGCGGATTCTCTCGAAATCGAGCCGATCCACGTCGACCACAGCGCGCCCGCCGCGTACGGCTACCTGGTCCACACGAGCGAAGGGACGATCGCCTACACCGGCGACCTTCGGCACCATGGCCCGAAGAAAGCCCTCACCGAGGACTTCATCGCCGCCGCGACGGCGGCAAAGCCCGTCGTCTTGATCACCGAAGGCACGCGCGTGACGCCGGACGATCCGCGGGGGAGCCTCACGGAGGCCGACGTGAAGGACGGGGCGATTCGCCTCCTGACGCCCCTCAAAGACAAGCTCGCCGTGGTCACGTTCCCGGGACGCGATGTGGACCGGATCCGAACGTTCTTTGAGGCCGCGAAAGCGGTCGGACGTCGGTTTGTCGTGAACGCGAAGACCGCTCATCTCCTCCTGACGCTGCAGAAGGACACCCACATCGACGTGCCCGACGTCACGAGGGAGGACGACCTCCTCTTGTACGACCGACTCCTCCGGAAGATCGATCCCTGGGAGAAAGACCTGCAGGCGAAGCTGAAGGGACGCGTCGTGACGGCGGAGGAGATCGCCGCGAAGCCCTCGGAGTTCCTCGTGCAGCTCGACTTCTGGCATCTGCCGGAGCTCGTGGACCTTCAGCCGCCACCCGGGTCCCCGTTCATCCACTCGAAGAGTGAGCCGTTTGACGAGGACGATGTGAACGACGCGGTCCTCCAGAAGTGGCTGGAGCGGTTCGGCCTGCAGCGGCACCAGCTACACGCCTCCGGGCACTTGAGCGAAAGGGAAGTCGCCGAGATGATCCAGACGATCGACGCGAAAACGGTGATGCCGGTCCACACGGAATACCCGGAGCGATTTAGCCGGCTCGCCCGCCGGGTCGTGCAGCCGCTGGTCCGGCAACCGATGGAAGTCGGCTGAGCGATCCAAGCCGACGGCCCTAGAACCCCTCAAGGACTTTGCGGGCGAACGTCAAGTATCCCGTGTGCCCGAGCGGCGCGAAGGAAGGACGGACACCGACGTCACGAACCTCCATGTGACGCTCAATCAACTCAATCGTATAGACGTCGACGAAGGGCCGGGCCCGAATCGCGGCCACGGTCTCCTTCACCTGCTCCATGTTGGGCGAGAAGCAAGCAAGATGCCCGCACGGACGGAGCGCATCCCAGGCCGCTTGGACGGCGGCCCACGGATCCGGGATGTCCAAGACGACCGCGTCGAGGTCCACTTCGTTGATGCCGAGGCGCACGTCCCCCGTCCGGAACTCAATCCGGGCCGCCAAGCCGGCCCTCGCCGCGTTCGAGCGAGCCATTTCGAGGAATTCCTCGCGAACGTCGTACGAAACGACGCGACCCTCCCGACCCACCGCGCTGGCAAGGACCACGCTCAAGGCTCCGGACCCGGATCCTGCCTCAACGACGTGGGCCCCCGGGCCGATATCCGCCGCGAACAGGATCGCCGCGAGGTCCTTGTCCGTGAGCACTTGGGCTCGACGCGCGATCGTCTCGGCAAGATCGCGAGCGCTCGGTCGCAGCACAATGACGGATGCGCCGCCCACCTTCACGCGTCGGCCGAGCGACTCGCGCAACGTTTTCGTCGCGAAGACCCCGAGGCCCGGCGCCTGAACCGTGTCGCCGGCGAGCGGGACGAGGGTCTTCCGTCCTCGCCGATCGAGGAGCACGACCGCTTCGAGAATCGCAGGGGACGGCAGACTGGTTCGAGACACGCCTCGTAATCCGCGAACTCTTATATGCTGAATTCCCGATGGCGCGAGGACGGCGGGAGGAGCGCCTGGGTGGTTGTCCAGTTCCTTTTTAACGGCCTCGTCCAGGCGTCCCTCGTGATCCTCGGCGCAATCGGCATCAACCTCTTGTACGGCGTCAAGAAGTTCGCGAACTTCGCGCACGGGGACATGATGACGCTCGGGGCCTACTTCACCCTGGTCTTCTTCGGCCTCACGCACGACCTGGTGGTCGGTGCGTTTTACGCGGTCTTTGTCGTGGCATTGGTCGGCCTCACACAGGAGATCCTGATCTACGCGCAACTGGAGAACCGAGGTCCCGTCGCGCCCCTCGTTGCGTCGATCGGCGTGGCGCTGGTGTTGCAGAACAGCATCACATTCTGGTTCGGCCCCGCGTTCCTCAGCTTCGGCATCCGGTATCCGGACAACTGGGTCCTCCTCGGCGGAGCGATCAGCACGAACCCGATCCGGGACCTCGTCCCGATGGCCGTCGCGGCATCGGCGACCGCTGCGACCGTCGTCCTGCTGAAGTACACGAAGCTGGGGAAGGCGATGCGAGCGACCGCGGACAACCGGGACCTCGCGCGGGTGAGCGGCGTGAACACGCGGTTCGTGTACTGGATGACCTGGATTCTTGCGGGCGTCCTCGCATCGTTGAGTGGATCGATCTTGGGAGTGGCCGCCGGCGCGCTCGGTCCGAGCATGGGCGCGACCCTCCTCCTAACGATGTTCGCGGCGGTGATTGTCGGCGGGATCGGATCCACCTGGGGCGCGATTCTCGGTTCCCTGGTCGTGGGGTTGGCCCAATCCCTCTTCTTCCTCTTCTCCCTGTTGACCGGGGTCGACCCGCGGTGGCAACTCGCAGTCCCGTTCGCACTCCTCGTAGCCACCCTGCTCGTCAAGCCGACCGGACTGGTGGGCCGGCCAATCGGGGGCGAGATTCGGCCTTTGAGGATCGAGATCGCGGAGATGTTGAAAGGAATTCGAAGGGGCTTGTTCTAAGTTGGTCGACCTCACGAACCTGGTAACCGACCTGAGCCGATCGTGGATTGCGCTGGCCTTCGTCTATGCGGTCGCCGCCATCGGACTGAACCTGCAATGGGGCCACACGGGACTGTTCAACGCCGGAATTGCCGGATTCTTCGCGATCGGGGCCTACGTCGCCGCGATCGTCTCGACGCAGTCCCTTGGCCCAGGACCCGGCGGTCCCGGGCATGCGGGGCTGATCTCCCTGTTTGCCTTTCCGTTCGGAGTCCAGATCGCGTTCGTCGTCGGCGGCCTCGCGGCGATGGTCGTCTGCGGCCTCATCGGCTTGCTGATTGCGATCCCGACCCTCCGGTTGCGCGCAGACTACCTCGCGATCGCGACCTTGGCTCTTTCGGCGATCGCGGTTGAGTCCATCCGAAATTGGGATTCCGTCACCGGCGGGGTGTACGGAATCCTTGGGGTCCCGAGGCCATTGGAATTTGGCCAGGACATCTGGAGGACGGAACTCGCGTACGCGCTCACCGTCGGGCTCATCGTGCTGATCGTATTCGTCCTCATGGAACGGGCGACCCGAGCTCCCTGGGGTCGAACCCTGAAGGCGGTTCGGGAGGACGAGGATGCCGCCCTGGCGCTCGGCAAGAACACGTACTTCCTGAAGCTCCAGGCGTTCGTGTTCGGCGCGGCCCTCATGGGAGGCGCCGGTGCGCTGTTCGCCACGCTGCTGCGGGTCGCCGTGCCGGATTCGTTTACGCCGGCCCTGACGTTCACCATCTGGACCATCGTCATCGTCGGCGGGAGCGGGAACAACAAAGGCGTCATCCTGGGGGCGGTCGCCTTGACGTTCCTTGAGTACTTCACCGTCCGAGCAAAGGACTGGTTCACGCTAACCTCCTATTGGAGCATCCGGATCTTCTACGTCCGGCTCATGGCACTCGGGATTCTGCTCATCCTTCTCATCCTGTTCCGCCCCGCGGGACTCCTTCCGGAGCCGCTCAAGGCAACGAAGAAGCCGCGAATCCTCATCGGGAGCGGCTGACGTCGTGGACCTCCTGGCCGTCGAACGGGTCTCGAAGGCGTTTGGCGGGATCCAGGCGGTTGATGAATGCAGTATCCGCGTCGACGCTGGCAGCATCGTCGGCCTGATCGGGCCGAACGGCGCGGGGAAGTCGACCCTCTTCAATCTCGTGATCGGCACGTACGCGCCGGACGCGGGACGGATCGTCTTTCGCGGTGAGCGAATTGACGGCCTGCCTCCCTACGAGATTGTAGAGCGAGGGCTCGCGAAGACGTTCCAGATCCCCCGCGAGTTTCGGTCCCTCACGGTCCTCGAGAACGTCATGGTCAGCGCACGGGGCGAGCCCGGGGAGAGTCCGGTCCTTTCTCTCATTGGCCTCTCGCGGGTATGGAGGCGCGAGCGGGAGCTGGAGACCCGGTCGCGGCAGCTGTTGTCCCTCGTCGGGCTCCTGGAGTTGGCGGAGGAACCGGCGAGGAACCTGTCTGGCGGCCAGAAGAAACTCTTGGAGCTCGCAAGGGTCCTTGTGATGGAGCCGTCGCTCATCCTCCTCGACGAGCCCGTGGCCGGCGTGAACCCGACGCTGAGCCTCAAGATCCTCTCCCTGATCGAGAGCCTCCGTGGGACCGGCAAGACGTTCTTTCTGATCGAGCATGACATGGACGTCATCTTCAATCGATGCGACCGCGTCATCGTGATGCATCAGGGGCGCGTCATCGCGGAAGGGAAGCCGGCGGAGGTCCGCGCGATGCCGGCGGTGATCGAATCGTACCTGGGAGGCTAGGTTGGCGCTCCTGGAGGCCCGTGACCTGACGGTCGGGTACAGCGAGGTCCCGATCCTCCGGGGGGTGGGGCTTTTCCTCGAGCCGAACGAAATTGTGGCGGTCGTCGGGCCGAACGGCGCGGGGAAATCGACCCTGATTAAGGCCATCTTCGGGGTCCTCAAGCCGCTCTCGGGGTCCGTGACGCTCGAGGGGCGCGACATCACAGGATGGGCTCCGGAATCGATTGTCGCGCTGGGGATGAGCTACGTGCCCCAGGTCAGCAACGTCTTTCGCACGCTGACGGTGCGAGAGAACCTGGAAATGGGAGCGTACATCCTGAACTACGGGCCGTCGGGTGCCATCGGCGCCGGAAGCGCCGTCGTCGGGGATCGGATCGCGCGGGCGCTGAGACTGATGAGGTCGCGCATTCGAGCGCTGGTCGGCCGTCCGCCCAGACCGACTCGAGTCGGTCCTCGCCGTCCGCGCTACTATTCCGCAAAGCGGCTCGATCCGGGCGCCATCGAATCGAGGATTGAGGAAATCCTCCGCCTGTTCCCGGACCTGCGCACACGGCTCCGGGAACGCACCGGAAACCTGAGCGGGGGGCAGCAGCAGATGGTCGCGATTGCGCGGGCCTTGATCTTGAAACCGAAGATCCTGCTCATTGATGAGCCGTCGGCCGGCCTCGCGCCCAAGCTGGTCGACGCGCTCTTCCTGCAAATCGCGGCCGTAAACAAGGCGGGGACCGCCATCGTGCTCGTCGAGCAGAACGCCCGGAAGGCGCTGCAGATGGCCGACCGTGGGTACGTACTCGAGGCCGGACGGAACCGGCTCACGGACCGCTCGGATCGGATCCTTGCCAACCCCGAGATTGGGCAAATGTTCCTGGGCGGAGCTCGCGCTACAACTAGTGACTCGCCCGAGCGTCCCGGCTAGCGCGATGCCGCTACGAACTCCGTAGGCCGCCACGTTGCCGTTGGAATGTATGCCGTGCCGGCTCCCGGCGTGAACAGGGTCTGCAGGATCGAGTTCGCGTCGACCTGAGTCGGGTCTACCGGGAACGCGACGATCCGAAGGACCGTGCCCCCGCGGGCCCGGAAGTCCGCCGCGAAGACGCTCGACAGCCCCCGCCCGTACGCGTTGTCCACATACAGGATCGACATCGTCCGCCAGCCCCGGTGGGTGAACGCATACCAGCTGGCAGCCTTCCCTTGGAGAGCGTCCGAAGGGGCCGTTCGCCAGAACTGATCCGTCGTATCGGAGGTCGTGAACACCGGAGAGGTCGAGGAACTCGAAATCTCGATGATCCCGGCCGGTGCGATCACGGCAAACGCAGCGAGCGAAGCGCCCGAGGAGGTGGCTCCGATGAGCGCCTTGACACTATCGAGGGTCACGAGCTTCGTCGCCGCGGAACCGGCTGTCGTCGGGTTCGTTCCGTCGTCCTCGTGGAACAGCTGGAGGTTGTAGTTCGTCCCGGCAACGGTGATTCCACCGGCCGAGTTCACGTCGGCGGCCGCGAGGA
>Ga0209160_1000640_pt1 | contig 29072 bp, 30 predicted proteins | sample GraSoiAngelo_153_FD_186167 | JGI IMG/M metagenome (GOLD analysis project Ga0209160, IMG submission 186167) | Grasslands soil microbial communities from the Angelo Coastal Reserve, California, USA - 14_1009_12_40cm (SPAdes) (version 2) | ecosystem: Environmental > Terrestrial > Soil > Grasslands ...
CGCGGCTACAAGTTCTCCACCTACGCCACCTGGTGGATTCGCCAGGCCATCACACGCGCCATCGCCGACCAGGCGCGCACCATCCGTGTTCCCGTTCACATGATCGAGGTCATCAACAAGCTCGCTAGGTGCGTCCGCCGACTCGTGCAGGAACTTGGCCGCGAGCCCACTTCGGAAGAGCTGGCCCAGCGGATGGACATGAGCGTCGAAAAAGTGTGCAAGGCTCGCAAGATCGCGCAGACGCCTATTTCTTTCGAGACCCCTATCGGCGAAGAGGAAGACGCTCACCTGGGCGATTTCATCGAAGACAAGGCCGTGGTCTCGCCATCGGATGCTGCCATCGGCCTCAGCCTGAAGAAGACGATGGCCTCCATGCTGAAGAAGCTCAATGCCCGCGAAGAACGCATCATCCGCATGCGTTTTGGGTTTGAGGACGGCAATACGCGCACCCTCGAAGAAGTCGGCCAGGTGTTCGCCGTCACGCGTGAGCGCATTCGCCAGATTGAGGCCAAGGCGCTGCGCAAACTGCGCCACCCATCGCGCTCCAGCCACGTCCGCACGTTTCTCGAAGGTTTTTTGTGATGCATTTTCCTCTATCCAGATTCTGCCCACATCAATTTCAACTCCGCATTTTGGAAGATCTAAAATGAAGAATCAGATCGCGAGACAGGCGGCGCTCGCGGTTTTGCTTTTGTGGAAAATGCCCAGTGACGACGCGGCAGCGAAGGCCATTGCCGGTCTCGACGGAAAAGAATTAGGCGGCGCGCAACCTCAAGGTCAACGAAGCGAGGCCCAAGGGCGAGCAAGCGATGGCTTCAGTGCGTCTGCTCTGTGACTGGCTCGGTCGCGACAGACGGCACAGCGGCGTCCAGCCCTGCTCCGAACCCTTGCCTTATCAGTTTGAGAATTGTGCGCCGATTTTCGAGAATCGTTTTCACCCATGCAAAGCGCCCCATTTGCGGAAAATAAATTCCCCGGAAACAGAGGCGCGCGATAAGGAGGTTGATGCGATAACCCAGCGGCTTGTGATTGAGCGAATCCACTGCCTTTTCGATTGCCTCCGGACTGTAAGAGTTAGCCCACCCAATTCGCACCTCGTTATGAGCTTCGTCGATGCTCATCTTCAACGGCGTATGTGCCATAGCAAAGGGTATGAACTCTTGCCAGTGCTTCGGACGCGTGAGCCGCCCAGCGGCTTCCAGCCTTTTGTAGAGCGGCGTCGCAGGCAGCGGCGTCAGCAAGCCAAAGATTGGCAGCCCCGCAGGCCAGCTGCGAATTTCCTTCAAAGTTCGCTCCGCCACGCCGGGCGCGTCATTGTCCATGCCGAAAATAAAGGACGTGATTGCATAAACGTTGCGCTGGGCGAGCCGCTTGAGCACGACGGAGTACTCAGCTGGCTTGTTAAAGCCTTTTTTTACGGCGGCAAGGTTGGTCGGATCAATGGATTCCATTCCGATGAAGATCCATTTGCCTCCCGCGGCTGCAATCAGATCGACGAGCTCCTCATCGCGCAGCAGATTGGCGCTGATCTGCGCGACCCAATGCACTTGCGCGTTAGCAGCGATGATGTCTCGCAGCAATGATTTTGTGCGCTTTACGTTGATGGCAAAATTGTCGTCGATGAAAAATACGGCAATCTGGCCGCCCTCCTCCCGCGCGCGCGATTTCAGTAGCAATAGTTCGTTCACCACGCTTTGATTCGTGCGAAAGCGGATGGAGTCGCCAAAAAATCCCGTCACCGTACAAAACTCGCATCCGTAAGGACAACCACGCCCGGACTCCACCGGAATAATCCGAAACGTTCCCCAACCAGCGCCCACGCGCTTCAGCAGCGGATGCAATATGCCCGGGAGCAAATTGAATTGGTCCAGCTTGATTTTGTCCCAGGTAATCTCCGGATAAGGCTGCAGGGATGGTTTGCGCTCTTGGCCAAAGTCGTCCACTGGCGCGTAGACATCCTTGAGCCTGCCGCGCGCGGCATCTTCCACGATTCTGGGCCATGTCTCATCGGCTTCGCCAAGAGCAACCGCGTCGGCATGGCGCGGGCCGCCGTCTCGCCCGAGTGCTTCTTCGGCCATTTCGGTAACATGAGGGCCGCCCATGACGACCTTTACTCCCGCGGCGCGCACCGCGTCTGCCATGCGGTAAGCCTTGGCGATCATCCTAGTCATTGCACCGATGCCGACGAGCCCGATGTTTTGTTCACGCACGTAGCGCGCGATACCTTCTTCATCCATGGGCTGCGCGTTGCCGTCAATCAGCACCACTTCGTGGCCAGGCGGAGTTAGTGCTTGCAGCAGAAACATCCAAAGATGCGGCATGAAGTTGCGGGTCACCCCGTTGTCTGGATTGTAGAGCAAGATTTTCATCAAATCCTTTGCAGGTGCAATTTCCGACCGAATTGAACTTGCGATCCCACAGGGCCTATCCGTGCGAGCACGGTAGCTTTGGAGAATTGTGCGATTACTTGACTCGACGGACCGGTTCGCAGCGCGCAGGGGCAGATAAAGACTGGTTCGCGCTGTGGGCAGCTTAACATTCGCGACTTAATTATATGCCCGGTTCGGGGCAACAGAAAAGTCAAGTTCTTGTCGGTATGCACTTTGCCACCGCTGAGGCGCAAAGGCTCCATCAGCACATCCTCCGGATGCTTTGCGGTCTTATTTTTCCTGGAGCATACCTAACACAACGAGCCTGGGCCGATGCAGCCTTTCGTAGCCATTGGCGTTTGCCAACCGATTGTGGGCGGGCGGCCCTGGCCTAGACACCGGATAAAGTCAATTACCATTCCGCCGAACCCGCATCCACTCTTCACGAGCTTCTTGTAGCTTGAGGGCCAAAGAAATGACCGCGTTGAGAAAACGTGTCAGGATAGTGCAATGAAACACCCAAAACAACACAAGCGCGCTCCGCAGACCCATCCATCTGCGTTGGCAGTACCTTCGTATCATCGCATTCTGGTTAAGCATGGCCTGATTGAAAAGACTCTGTCCATCCCCGATGCGTATGAAGTGTTTTTGAAAGTGGGCGCTGACCCAGAAGTACAGAAACTACGTCGCAAGGTAGTACGCGGCAACCAAATGAAACACGTTCCCGCTTTGTATTTGGCCACAGCGATGGCTCTGCAAGGGATGACCAAACAGGAGCTTGAAGCTCTGAAATTGCGGATTGAAGAGAAGCGAGTATGAGCGCCCCAAGACAAGCTGAAGCGTTGAAAAATCGGTGGTGCGATTACCCAGCCTTTGATGTTGCCGGGAGGATTGACTGAGAACCCTGAGCGCCATGCTGGGTTCCGATGCATAGAAATCGCAGCTTGCTTGGAATTGCAACCGGCATCACCGAGCACGATACGCGCTCGGAGCCGTTGAAATCTGCCGGCGAGGATTATTTAGGCATCGTTAACGCCCATTTCAGCCCGAATTCTGCATCGACGATCGATTTTCCGCACGAAAATGGAGCGGGTCCCTGAGGCTTTGCAATTCCCGGTAATAATAAAGTGAAGTAGGGCGTTTTCCGTTGAACCTCAGCTTCTTTAGAAACTCTATTTCTTCCGTGGTGGCCGTTCCGCTGAGGGAACTATCATTAAGGAATTCTTTGAACCCCGGCTCTACCTCTGGTTGGGCAGGTCCCGTTTCAACAAACTCAAATCTCCTAGGATCCCCCGAGGCTATTCTCCGATTTAACACAATTTCCATACCAAAGGTCGTTAGATCGACGTCCCAGGACTCAATCAGTGGATCCAGGAAGGAAACACAGTTTTCAGGCGACAAGCTGAAGATATCCGTGTCCAGGAACTCAAGGAGGGTAACCCGCATTTGTTCATAGCTTCTGGCGGCGAGTCGAGCCACCAAGTGGAGCCAGTTTTCACTGTTCAATTCTTCTTTGGCGACCTTCTTGATCACGTCCAAAAGCTTTTGTGTCACGAGGCGTTCGAGTTCGCCGAAGGGCTGTTTCTCGAAAATCGCACGTACCTGTATTGCTTTGTCGGGTACGCACTTCCGGACAATCAATTCTCGAATTTCTCCAAACATGGGCTCGGGCGGGCCCACCAAGTCTCTCTTCAATTCTTCCCTGCGCTGAAGCCCGGCCAGCTGCGAAAGTCTATCGCTCGGAAACTTCAAAAACTTCGCCATTTTCTCATAGATATCTGTTCGCTCAGGCGCCGGGGGCAATTTCTTGCGAGTCAACAGTTGGGAAATATAGGACTCCGTAACTTCGGCGGCAGTGGCTAGACCTTTCTGCTCAAGCCCCAATTCTTCCAGTCGCCGTTTAATCACCAGGCAAACGTCCACAGTGCTCCTCCACCTGACTTAACTCTACAACTTAACTACTAAAAATAATCTCAGATTCTACTTGACACGTCAAGTTAATTAACCTAATATGGTTAAACGGACTGAGGGAGTCTTCAGAATGACTGAACCAATAGTGGTTACCTGAATCGCCCCTTTGGCATCGAGAACCAAGGAGAGTGTCATGTTTACACGCAGAGTTTCCATGCATCTGAAGCCCAATAGCGTTGCGGAATTCACCCAGAGGATCGAAAAGGACATTCTTCCCCTTCTTCGAAAACAGAAGGGGTTCCAGGATGAAATCACCTTCGTTGCCCCACGGGGAACAGAAGCGTTCGGAATCAGCTTCTGGGACACACCAGAGAACGCGGAAGCTTACAACCGCGAGACCTATACAGAAGTAACGAAGATCCTGGCGAGAGTGGTTGAGGGAACTCCACAGGTTGAAACCTATGAGGTTGCCAACTCGACCTTCCACAAGATCGCCGTCGCCGTAGCAGCCTAGAACAGGCAAGTCTTTTCGTTCGCAGGGGGCGGCCAAGTCCGCCCCCGCCCTACCGCGGCGAAGAGGGAACTCGAAGAAGAAACGAGGTTGCCAATGGTCAGGAAAATCATCCAGTGGGTCCCCATTGACGGAACTCGATGGAGAAACGAGTTTGTTAATGGTCACGAAAATCAGGGAGTGAGTGGCCATTCCAACGAAAAACGACATGAGGAAGGCGGCTTGAAGGACGATCAGTTACAAAGATTGAGTCCAACGGAAATATCTAACCGCCGGCGCCAGGTGCTGCCGCCGAACTGCGCCGGGGAGAAGTGATTACACTGATTAAAGTGGAAGCGATTTTGAATCTTTGAGGTTTCGTGGGAGAAGTTCTAATGAGAATGATGCGCTGTGTGGGCATTTCCCTCGTTATGATCCTGCTTTCAGCTCCTTTAATTCGGGGGCAGGATCTTTCCAAGTATCGGGGCTTTTCGCTCGGAATGAGTTTGCCCGAACTATCAATTCAGGTTGACCTAAGACCGCTCCAGACAAAGCTGATCCAAAAGCACCCAGCGGTAATTCAAGAGTTGACGTGTTGGCCGGGCGGCTCTTCTGACTATTCGCTCCAAGCAGACTCGGTTTGGCAGATTTTCTTCAGCTTCTACAATGGCGAGCTCTTCAGGATTTTGGTGACTTATGATCAGGACGCAATACATGGGCTAACTGCCGAGGACATGGTACAAGCCATCTCGACAAAGTACGGAACTCCAACGAGGCCTGCTGGCGAGATCAGCTTCCCAACGAACGAACTGTATAGGATGACAGAAAAGGTCATCGCCCGCTGGGAAGATTCGCAGTACTCGATAAACCTTGTCCGTTCTAGATTTCTGAACTCTTTTGCGCTTGTCATGTTTTCGAAACGGCTGGATGGAGAAGCCGAGGCTGCGATTGCCAAATCTTCGAAGCTGGAGGGGCAAGAGGACCCGCAGAAAGAAATCAGCCGCCAGAAAAAAGAGACAGACAAGCTGGAAGTGGCGCGACAGAAGAACAGAAAGACTTTTCGCCCGTAATGTTCGTTTAGGGTAACAACGAGCTTGCTGTCGGAATCTTCACAATGGATTAAACGGAGTGGGTGTCCATTACGGCGTTGCTCATGGTGGTGTCATGGCGCCGCTTCACAAGTTACCAAATACCGCTGGACTTTATGGTTTGTGCGGGCTCCGTCTTGGGGGTCCTGGCTTTATTCTTCATCGAACACAAAATAGAGACTCGCTATGCCGTCAATAACAGATTCAACCCCGCGAGTCGAGTCACTGTAAAGGTGCGAGCGTGGCGGTCCTGAGCTTTGCTGTAAACGCAAGCGAGACGCTAATGCCAGACACAATCAAGCCGGGCACCATCCTGATCAAGGATGGCACACTCTTGCCGGAGACCGTACGATTCGAAAGTGAGCCCTGTGTGCCGGGCTGGCGATTAGTCAAGGATCTCGATGGGTGCGGATTGGATCGAAAAATCCGAGAAGTGGGATGGACCTTCTTCTGCCTGGCTGGTCAGCTCGGAGCGACGGTCTTTGGTATTGCTCTAGTTGCTTCCGTAACACATTGATAGAAAAGAGGATTTGGCTCCCCGGGTAGGATTCGAACCTACAGCCTCTCGGTTAACAGCCGAATGCTCACTCGGGTCGAGGGAGCCGACGATCATGTGGTTTATCGATGGATTTCGTTGGGAGCTTGGCGCCCCTCTAGCGCCCACTCAGTACTTCGTAGCCCGAAAACAAAAGACGTTCTGGCCGAGCCGATAAGGCTCGAATCCGCCAGCTATATGGAAACAAAGGAGTTTTGCGGTGCAACCCGGCCTTCTAATGTGTTGAAAGGAAAGGGAGGGAATTCTTAGTGCCCCCTAATTGCCCCCAAGAAATCCGCGGTGGATCTGGGACAAAGTTTCTTTTTAGAAAGAACGTTTCCTCCAACATGTCGGTCAAGAGTTTCTCGAACTTTGCCTGATCAGGATGGCCACCGTATCGCAGTCAATTCAGAAGCCCAGGAGAACAAAGCTCGATGATAGTTTACGAGTACGCGACCATCCGCCCGTTAGCCGATAGGCAGATCACGGCGACCAGCGCAGCGAGCTAATGGGATTTCTCCTTCGCCGCTCGACCGTTACCCATTTTTTCGAACGTGAGATTTAAGATCGGATAGTGCCGCCAATCCTTGTAATCGAAATGCCACCACTCGAATTCGTAGACATCGAAGTCCTCGGCTTCCATCGCGTGGCGCAACAGATCACGGTGCCAACGTTGAAGGGAGGTACCGCCGGCGTAGAAAGGATACGAGCGCTCCGACATTTCGTCGTAGACGCCGGTCATTTCGATGGGAGCGGCTGTCTTTAGATCGTAGAGGGTGAGATCGACAGCGCAACCTCGATTGTGCCGTGAGCCATCTGCCGGATTAGCGACGAAGATGCGCTTGTCCTCGGGGGTGGCATCCCAAAAGATTTTGGTGACGTACCAGGGACGGTAAGAATCGTGGATGAGCAGGCCATAGCCAAGCGGATTCAGCTTGCGGCTTGCTCGAAGCAGAGCTTCGGCTGCGGGGCGCTGCATGTAGGCTTTCGCCTGGGAGTAGACAGGTTCACCGAGAAAATTGCTTTTGGTAGCGTAGCGAATATCGAAATGAATCGTGGGATCGAGCGTAGAAAGGTCGACCAAGTCAGGCTTGAGAAACTCGCCCGATTCATGAGGAGGCTGGGCGGCAAGAGCCTGCCGAGTCAATATGCTGAGAGGCTGCTGGGGACTAACGTGAAAGATGCCGCCTTGGATCGGGCCGAGGGGAAGGCGTTCGAAAATGACGCCGCTGACTTTAACCTGAGTGGCCTGGCCGGAGGCGTCGCGTGTGAAGACGGCTTGCTCTCCGTCGTACAGGCCGGAGTGGGGGAAGTCGAAGACGTCGGAAGTAACCTCGGCAAGCGGAGCGAAGTCGAACCACTCGATCAGCGCGGAGAGCTTGCCGTTTTCCTCAAAAATATACAACTTGTCGTAGTCCCATCCAAATTCGCCGATGAGTCCCTTCCACTGAGAAGGGATGGGCGGGGGCTGGTCCAGGGAAACGCGTTCGAGGAGATGGTCGCGGACGCGAATGCCGTTGGCGACAGGGGTGACCTGTAAGCCGTAGCCCAAGCGGCCGTCTTCGATGAGGGAATCTCCGGATTGGCGGAGCCGTACCTGCACGCCGCCCACGAGCCGGCGAAGATACAACTCGCCATTTGTGGCAATGAGATTCACGGCGGAGTCGCCTGTCCCATATCGCCCTTCCAGCTGGCGAACGCGCCCTAAGGGAATTGCGGATGTTTGGGGAATTCCCGGTAGGGCCCGGCCCTCCTTCGCGGCGAGCATGAGGCGAAGAGCCATTTCAGCGACGTGGCTGGTCACGGCGTTGGAGCTATCCATCGTCGTCACTGCGACCACACCGAGTTTGTCATCAGGGAGGGCCGCGGCTTGGGTGGCGAATCCATAGATGGCGCCGCCGTGCTCGACAACGCGATGGCCGTCGAGCTGAGAAACGTAGAAACCGATGCCGAAGCCCGACTTCTCGCCCGGCTTGGTGAATTGCGGGATCCACATCTTTTCGAGAGTCGCCGCCTGCAGAACGCGACCGTTCGGACCCTGGCCCTGGTTGAAAAGGACGCTCAGGAAGCGGCCAAGATCAAGGACGGTGGAATACATGCATCCGGCCGGGGCCATTCCGAGTTCAAACTTGGGCGCCTGGAACTGAAGCCCGTCGTACGACCACATGTAGGCTTTCGCCAGACGGGCAATCAGCTGCGGTTCGGGCTGGAACGCGCTGTTGCGAAGCCCCATGGGCTCAAGGACGGCATGCCGCAGATAGCCTGCGAAAGGCTGACCGCTGTGCTTTTCAAGAACATATCCGACGGTGGCAACTCCGGCGTTGGAATATTTGGTGTGAGATTCGGGCGGATAGACGAGCGTGGTGTCGTTCAGGCTGTGAACCATTGCCGATAGCGAAAGTTCCGAAGGGTCGAAATAATTCCCAACCGGAGGCTCCCGGAGCAGACCAGCGCGATGCGACATTAGCTGGCGGAGTGTAATTTCCTTGTGAAACGGATTGTGAGGCTGAAAATCGGGCAAATACTTCTGGATAGGAGCGTCCAAGTCGAGTTCACCTCGCTCAACAAGCTGCATGACGCCGATGTCCGTGAAGAGCTTGGAAACCGAACCGATGCGGTAGACGGTTTCGGGGCTGGCGGGAATTTTTTTGTCCGGGTCGGCATAGCCGAACCCTTGCGCCCAAATAACCTGCTGATCATCGACCAGGGCGATCGAAAATGCGGGAAGCTTCTTGTCCTCCATTTCATGCTGAACGAATTTCGATAAGGCCTCAGCAACAGGAGCGTAGTTTCGGGACGGGCCAACGGTTTGTGGGAATGCAGGAGTGGCGCGGCCGGAAGGAATCCAGTGGAAACCGAATGCGGCAGCGGCCGCCAACAGCAGCACAGTGGTGATTCGAGCTAGTCTTCGTGCCATCTCAACCCCTTCCAAAAGAAGTCACGTCGCTGTGGCTACTTTCTCGTCGCAGTAAAGACTCCGTTGGGTTGATGGAAAACGGCCTCCGTGACTTTGCCAGTGTCATCTTTCTTGAATTCCACACTGAAGCCTGCCATTCCCTTGACGTCAAACGCGAGGCCGCGGGTAGGCACGAGTTCGTACTGTGGCTGCCCCGGAACCGTTAACCGCAAGGAATCACCAGCGAGCGCAACCGTGACGGTCATTCCATTCAGGACGCATTCGCCGGTAAGAGTGCGAAGTATGTCCAAGGAGACTTTTTCGGCGGCCCGGGTGAAAAGGATGTCATCTGGTAATCCCGGTTCAAGAGCGACTGAGATGCTGTGGATATCGCCCCGCTTGTTCATGTGGAACTGAAAGAGTTCGCCAGCCGCGGGAGTGTCGGAGTCTTCCGGAATCTGGAAAACATCGTAATGGTAGTAGGAGAGCGCGTAAGGCCCAGTTTGTTGATGGCCAATTCGAGGGCATCGCCCTCCTGTTGAACCTTTAATAAGGCCGTATCCAGGATTCTCGTAATCTCCGGCGTAATCTTTCAAATCGTGAGAAGGATGCGTTCCGCGCTCGGCCGCACCGGTTCTTGCTTGTGGGGCGAACGAGACAGCGGCCGGTTGCGAAAGAAAGCCCACAAACAGCGCAGTCCAGCAGCCCGCTCTAGTGCGAAGTTGATCCGCGTTTGCGCATGTGAATCTCTCTGCCGCCATCCTCGAAATGCGTTTCGTCCATGAGCATGTTGATGAGAAAGATTCCTCTTCCGTGGTCGGAGGCAATATGCTCGCCAATGAGCGGGCTCGCCACCTTGGCTGGATCGAAGCCTTCTCCTTCGTCCTTGATGGCGATCAGAATTCCTTTCGTGGAGTCACAGCCAAAGCACACGCGAACTTTTTTGCTCGTATCGCTGTGATTCCCGTGGACAACTGCGTTGGCAAGAGCTTCGCGGAGCGCGGTTTGCACCGCGAATCCGTGTTCGCGGGGGCAACAATTCGTTGTAAGCAGCCGCATAAGCTCTTCCATGACAGGATTGATAGCCTCGATCTTGCTCTCGACGAGGACGTCTACTCCCATCGTTAAGGTCGCGGGATCAAATCCGCAAACTGGCCGTTGGGAGGTGTCCCGGGTGAAGTGGGGCGCCGTCGTGTATTCGGCAACCCCATCGGATTTCGTGAGCTTGAATGTCTGCGCCGGCATAGGAAGTCTCCTCTCAGGTGGCGCTTGCCCGCACCAGTCCTTGCTTATAAGCTGGAGAATTGGCGGTCGTCGCTTGCCTCACCTCAGTAAGCCGAGCCAGGGTGAATGCCGCCAAAGCCAGGAGAATGTCGCGAACCGCGACGTCGAAGAAAGCGCCCATGGTGACCAGGTTTAGAGCAATGCCAACCAGCCACATGGCCGCCACATACGCGCCTAGCCTCGTCCACCGGGTGAGAATGGCAAGCCCCACGATCATTTCGACAACGCCTATCGCGTGCAAGAATGTTCCTGGGTCCACCGGGATCAGGCGCAGCGCCAGAGGATTCAGGTACAACTTCCAGTTGGTGAGAAGGTTGAAGAATTTATCGAGACCGGCGAGAAAAGGTGCAACCCCCAAGCCAATTCTCAGGGCCCACCAGCTCGAATTCAGTCTTTGATCCATGATTTACTTCTCCTTTCACTGGCATAGAGTTTCAGGTAGCGTGTCCGGTTACAGTCGGCCCGGTGTAATATTTGCTGTAACGCATTGCCCACCTCACGACTCTATGGTTTAGAAAGGGTCTAGGAAGCAAGGTGAATGCATGGTTGATCAAGTCTTGACACTGCAGGCGGCTGTAGTGCTTTCAGATGAGCAAGTCATCGAGCGCGTTCTCGCAGGAGAGACAGCGCTGTATGAAGTTGTGATGCGACGCTACAATACGCGACTCTATCGCGTGGCGCGCGCGATCCTGAAGAACGACGCTGAAGCTGAGGATGTGATGCAAGACGCCTATGTCCGCGCCTTTCAGCATCTCGATCAATTCGCGGGGCGCGCAAAGTTTTCGACTTGGCTGACCCGCATTGCAGTGCATGAGGCCCTGGCTCGCGTGCACAAGGCAAAGCGGATTGAGGAGTGGGATGATATGGACGAGACCAAACAAAACAGGATCGGAGCGGCTCAAGTAAGATCGAACCCGGAATCCGAGGCCGCCTCAAGCGAGCTGAGTCGGCTCCTGGAACAGGCCATCGGGAACCTGCCTGAGAACTATCGAGCGGTCGTGATGATGCGGGATGTGGAAGAGATGAGCACAACGGAAACTGCCGAGTGTCTTTCCATTACAGAAGACAACGTCAAAATTCGACTTCACCGAGCTCATGGACTGCTCCGAAAGCAGCTCTACTCGAAGGCGAAAATCTCAACAACCGGGGCTTTTCCGTTTCATGCTGCCCGGTGTGATCGTGTTGTGTCCGCGGTCTTCGCCGTATTGGCCGCTCTGCAGGCGTCGCACGCTAGTAGCGGCCGGTGTCAATAAGACATATCAACAGCGATTTGGCTCCGGGCCAATCGAGCGCCTATGAACATGTTCTGTCCGCCTTCTCGAGTCCGCCTCAGATAAGACACCAAGAATTGTAAGACATAGAAAATAAAGATGTTACAAGCATGGCGCAGAGGGGAGGACTCGAACCTCCGGTAGAGGGTTTTAGCCCGTACAACGGGTTAGCAACCACCGTCTCGGTGTTCGGCCCACGCACGGCAAGACAGGAGTAGGAGGATGTGCGAGGTTGTATAAGATTCTTATTGCCCCTTAGCGCCCACTGAAAACTTCGTCATCTGTAAGGAAAGAAAGGACATGCTAGAAGAGCCGATGGGATTCGAATCCGCCAGCTGTATGGAAACAAAGGAGTTTTGCGGTGCGACCTGGCCTTCTAAAGTGTTGAAAGGAATGAGAGGGAATTCTTAGTGCCCCCTAAATGCCCCTCAGAATTTCTTCATCTCTCCACCTACTCATGCTAACGGGAGCATAGAGTCCCATGGCTCTCATTGCAAGAGGTCGACTTTCCACCTTCAGTGCGATTGGCTGCACGGTGCCAAGCTAAACTGTGCGCCTTTCTGGGCGACGCTAACTGTTTGGGTACCTTCCCCCTTACCGATGGTACGTCCCCGCTAACGTCGCGGAAGCATCAGGAGTAAGAAGGAATGAGCGGAGCGCCGCATTGTTAAGTGGCGCTCCGCTCGCCGGATTGAGTCCGCAGTCGCCTACTACTTCAGCCCGAACTGGAAACCAATCATCGTTCCATCGTTCAGTGTAATCGCGTAAACGTAGGTCTTATTCGTTGACAGGCCCTTCGTTGCTATATTGAAGATCCACTGCTGATTTGTTGGATCCCACCGAAATGCCGTATCGGGCGTCATGGAGTCTACGTTGTCTTCAACGGTTTGAGTGACGGTTCCGCTGATAATCTGGGTCAGGAAGAAATTCTGAACCACGCCGGGCGTCCCGACTGAATTCCCCAGGAAATCACAAACGCGGAACATTGCTGGCACAGGCCGTCCTAGCTTGAAGACGCTCGTGCCGTCGGAGTTGATTGGTTGGAGAATCTGATGACCCGCATTCCCGTCGCAGGTCGTGCCCGCGGGTTCGTATTGCACGCGTTGGATGAGGGTTGCGGATGTGCTTCCGCTAAAGTTGCTGTCGCCACTGTATGCCGCGGTGATGGAATGCGCGTTTACGACAAGCGAAGACGTCGTGAACGTGGCCGATCCCGCTGCACTGAGGGCTACAGTTCCCAGCACCGTCGAGCCATCCTGGAAGGCCACACTGCCGGTGGGCGATCCGGAGCCCGGAGAAACGACGGAAACATGCGCAGTGAATGTGACAGGTTGATTCAGAATCGACGCGTTGACGGAAGAATTGACGGTTGTCGTCGTCGAAGCTCGGTTCACGGTCTGAGTGAAACCGCCGCCCCCGCCGCCCGCGCTGCTGCTGGAGCCGAAGTTGCTGTCCCCGCTGTACTGTCCGGCAATCGAATGCGAGCCTGGCGAGAGTGAAGGAACTGTCAGCATCGCCTGACCGCTACCATTCAGGCCAGCCGTCCCCAGCGTTGTGGCTCCGTCTGTGAAGGTAACCGACCCTGTCGGTGTGCCGCCGCCGGGCGGAAGCGGGCTTACGGTGGCGGTGAAAGTGACGGACTGGCCGGTCACGGCCGGATTAGGCGAAGAGGAAATAGCTGTAGAGGTCGGCGCTTGATTCACCACCTGTGTCAGCACGGGTGATGCGCTTCCACTGAAGTTGCTGTCGCCGCTGTATGCCGCGGTGATCGAGTGCGAGCGAACAGGGAGCGATGATGTGGTGAGATTGGCTTGGCCTCCTGACAATGCGACATTGCCGAGCGTAGTCGCCCCGTCATTGAAAGTCACATTCCCCGTCGGCGTGCTGGAGCCGGATGAAGGACTCACACTAACCATGAATGTGACGGACTGCCCGGAGACGGAAGGGTTAGAGGATGAAGTCAAGCTGACAGAACTGGCCTGCGATGGTGAGCCGTTAGCAATACTCAGCACAACTCGAAATACGTATCAACACGGTTGGATTGAAACGCGACCGTCGAAGAAGCAAGGACTCGTATTTGTCTACCGCTGGCGGGAGCGAAAACCCGACGGCGGCCATACAAAGCGATCAGAAGTAATTGGTTCCGTCTCAATGCTCAAAACCGAAGCCAATGCATGGAGGGTCATCGAGCATCGCAAGCTTGATGTGAACGCCGACCGATTTCAAGGACACACGGTGACGATCGGAATGCTCGTGAACCGGTACCTCGAAACAGAGCTCGCCGAGCTGCGGCACTCGACCGCCAATGCGTACAAGTCATACCTCAACAGCCAGATCAAACCGCGGTGGGGCAATTATCCGATCTCCAGGGTAAAGCCCTTTGCGGTAGAGCAGTGGTTGAAAGGGCTTGACCTGGCTCCGAGAACCAGAGGGCATCTCCACAATCTCATGCGAGTGCTCCTGAACTGCGCGATGCGTTGGGAACTTACCGAGATCGGCTAGAATCCCATGAAGCTCGTGCGAGTCCGAGGCATAAGCAAACGGCAGCGTGAGCCGATGGTTCTTAGCGTTGCACAATTCCATCTCTTACTTGAAGAGCTCGATGAGCCCTTCCGCACGATGGTTATCCTCGATCTCGCCACGGGGCTCCGCTGCAGCGAGCTCTTCGCCCTCAAGTGGTGTGACGTGCTCTGGGATGACCTTACGCTCCTCGTGCGGAGAGGTATCGTCACCGGAGTAGTAAGCGATGTTAAAACCAAATACTCCAATGCAGGCATCCCGCTTGATCCTGCACTGGCCGAGGTGCTGTTGCGTTGGCAACGCACGACGCTCTTCAAAAATCCCGAGGACTGCGTGTTTGCCAGCCCGTTTGTGGCAGGCAAGACACCCTGGTACCCCTGGGGAGTAGAACGCCGTCATATCATCCCCGCAGGCATTCGTTGCGGCATTGGGCGTATCGGCTGGCACACGTTTCGGCACACTTTCAGAACCCTGCTCGATGCGACAGGAGCTCCGATGAAAGTGCAGCAGGAACTCATGCGCCACGCGGACATCCGTACCACGATGAACGTCTACGGTAAGGCCATGGACGAAAGCAAGCGCGAGGCGCACCGGAAAGTTGTGAGCCTCGTATTGCCTTCGAAGGTGGCTTAATGCCCCTTAGTGCCCCTTGAAGTTTTTGCTATCGGATTGAAAAGAAAAGAATAAGTTAGTGGAGCCGATGGGATTCGAACCCACGACCTCCTCGATGCCATCGAGGCGCGCTCCCAACTGCGCCACGGCCCCACCGAAGAACGTTTTTAAGTCTAGCATAGGCCGCTTCGGAGAGTCCCGTAGGGTTTAACACTTGTCAGCCTAAGATGGGGCAGCCCGGCCCGATCGCGTGAGGACATTCCCAAGACGATCTGCTAATTTCCTGAGACGTATCCATTTAAGATGGGGAAGGGAATTGTCCTCGTGCTCTCTCCGCGCATCCTCGTCAAACGCACTCTCATGATCACGGTGGCCGCTCTCGCTTTGACCTACTGCGTTGACTATCTCTGGTTTCGCATTACGAATGATCCATCCTAGACCCGCTGATCCCCTGGAATCCCTGAAGGCCGTGCGCCTTCTGGCCATCCCCGAAAAGGGCGGGAAGACCAGCTACGAAATCGATCAGCAAAACCCCGAGCAAACCATCACCTGTGCGCGCTCCTTGTTTCCACACGCGGGTTATTCCCCTTGCTGGTACGTCAAGCCAAGAATCAACCAGCCCATCCCGATGACCATTATTCGAGTTTCGATTGACCGTCTAGAAGGAATAGACTAAACCAACCTCCCATCCCAAATTGCGCGGGGGGAGCATCGCTGAGTCCTTCCGCTCATCGCCTTGGCGAGCCGCAGCGCAAGCTTGGATTACTTCGCGGCGGGCTGCTTGGGAGGGATTTCCGCGTAACCGGGCGCCACCTGCTTGAGATTGGTGTCCACCGCTGCGGTCACATCACCGATGGCCCAGCGGATACCTCCGCCAAGCAAATTCAGGAAAAACTCATTCTTCCAATTCTCCGGCCGGTCCCCCATGGCCATATAGAAGACCCGGCCTCTTCCATGCATCCGCGCCCATGTAACAGGGTAAGGCGCGCGCTGGTAGCACTCCCCCTTCATGCCCTGCGTGTCGAGTGTCAGAATCACGTGGAGGTCGGGCTGGAAATCCTTCAACGAATACCACTCTTCGTTGAACTTGACCGGTGAGCTCACACCTTCCAGCCCGGGAAATTTTGGATCGTTCACAATCACGTTCGCGTCCTGCAAACGCGGCTCGCTCCCATGCACGATGAACTCGCCCCCCACCATCTTCAAGTAGGGATCTTGTTTGTCGCCATGTGCGATGTAACGGTTCGAGCGGTCCGGCGGGTCCGGCAACGGGTGAAACGTGTCGCCTGCTGCGTGCACGCCCACAAATCCCATTCCGTTGTGTATCGCGTCCAGAAGCTTCTGCTTTCCATCCGCAGACATGGGTGGCTTTCCATCCGTTCCCAATGTGGTCAGATCTCCGGTTGTAAAAAATACCACGGCAGCGTAGGCGTGAAATTTATCGCCATCGAAGATCCGCCCGTCCTTGGATGCGCCCACTTGAAATCCATCCTTACCGCCCAGAGCCGTCACTGTATCGTCGACGATGCTGGGTTTTCCGTTGACCCGCTTGACCACGTCATGCTCAAACCCCGAAGATTTCGTGAACACCAGGACGGATTTTTCCTTTGCCCCAAGCAGGCGGCTGGAAAACGCCAATCCCGCTCCTGTCAGAGCCGCGGTCCCAAGAAACTCTCTGCGTCCGGTGATGGTGTTCATGAATCTCCTCTCAACGATGCTGGTTCGGATGCTCGCAGCCCGGAAAGGTCTCGAAGACATAGTCTCCTGTCCAGCCCAGCTCCCGCATGCCGGCTTCCGAGGAGTAATACGCTCCGCTGACCCAGCCCTTCAAATTCTCGAAGTGCTCCTGAAGAGCGAATTGCTTCCCTGCCGTGCGTGAGTCCGAAGAATTCGAATTCACGGGTCTTGCGGAAGCGTCAGTCAGGAGCAAGTTTTTCTGGTTGTCGTCGAGGGAAGGGAAGTTCTTCCCGAAGCGTCTCTGAGCCTCCGCGCTGAGCGCCGTCAGAGATTCCACGAATCTGTTTTGGTTCTCGGAATTGTCCACGCTGAGCAGCAGGTCGATGAATCGGTTCACTTGGGCCTTCGTCGAGCCGGGCACGATACTTTCCGCCAACGCGATCAAGCTCTCATCCTGTTCCGCGTTGAGGAAAACGGGTTTCCAATCCGCAGCTCCCAGGTTCTCCGCTTCCTCAAGAACCGCATCATTTCTCAATAATTTACGAATCGGATGCGAAGTCCCTACCAGTGGCCACGCCCCCGCAGCACTCATGCCCGCAAGCAGCCGCTGCACCATCTCCCGACGCGTTAGCTGCCCGCCCGAAGTGGTTCCGTCATGCAGGACTCGCAACGGGTTGCCTTTGCTCATTGCCATTTTTCAGGAAGTGCAATTCGCGCGCCGATGGTATCACTCGCCTCCAACCGCTCACAAGCACCTCTAAAGGGTCGTTCAATTCTGCTAAATTGACCTCCACCGGCACGCTTGTTAGCATGCCGCTTTCGCCGAGACCGTATGCCCGACAAGCCCCATCATTCCTACGACGTGATCGTCGTAGGTTCCGGCGCTTCCGGCGGCTGGGCCTGCAAACGCCTCGCCGAAGCGGGGCTGAAAGTTGCACTCCTCGAAGCCGGCCGCTCCCAGTCCGACGAGAATTTTACCGAGCACAAGCCCGCGTTCGAACTCAAGTACCGCAACATGGCTCCGGAAATCGTCCGCAAGACTCGCCCCATCCAGTCCAAGTTCGACGTCTGCAACGAATACACCCTTGACTGGTTCGTCAACGATCTCGAGGAGCCCTACACCACGCCCAAGGAAAAGCCTTTCGATTGGATGGGCCGCCTGCGCATTACCGGTGGCCGCACCAATGTCTGGGGCCGCGTCAGCCTGCGCTTCAGCGACTGGGACTTTAAAGCTGCTTCGCTCGACGGCTACGGCGAAAACTGGCCGCTCGGTTACAAGGACATTGAGCCCTACTACGATCTCGTCGAAAAATACGTCGGCATCACCGGCAGCGTGGAAGGGCTCGAACATCTTCCCGACGGCCAGTTCCAGCCGCCGGTTCCCCTGACTTGCCAGGAGACTCTCTTCCGCGATCGCGTCAAAGAAAAACTTGGCCGCACCGTCATGCCCACGCGCAGCGCGAATCTCACCAAGCCCCTCAACGGCCGTGGCCCTTGCCATTTCTGCGGCCCCTGCGAACGCGGCTGCATGACCCACTCGTACTTCAATTCCGCTTTCACCACTGTCGCTGACGCTGTTGCCTCCGGCAACTGCACTCTCATTTCCAATGCCATGGTCTACAAAGTTCTCATGGGCCAAGACCACAATCACGCACGGGGCGTCCTCTATATCGATCGCAACACTCGCCAGCCTCACGAAATCTATTCCCGCGTGGTCATCCTCTGTGCGCAGGCTCAGGAATCTGTCCGCATTCTCCTTAATTCCGCTACGCCTCAATATGCGGACGGCCTCGCGAATTCCAGCGGAGTCCTCGGCCATTACCTCACCGCGCATGTGCGCAGCGGCGGCGGCAGCGGCGAGTTTCCCTCCTTCGGCGCGAAGCCTTCTCCGGAAGGTGGCGGTCCGCACAAACCTCTGGGCATCTACATCGCGCGCTTTCGCAATTTACCCAACGCACCGCCCTACAAGAAATTTCTGCGTGGCTTTGGCTACGAGGGTGAATCCTCCACGGAATTCAATTGGGACGCGCCGGGCTTCGGTGCGGCGTACAAGAAAGCCCTTCTAGAGCCGCGCACGCGCATCGAAATCACCGGTTTCGGCGAATTGCTGCCCCGCTGGGACAATTTCGTTGAACTCGACCCTGCCGTGAAAGACGTCTACGGAATTCCCGCCCTAAAAATCCACATGTCCGATGGCGAAAACGAGCGCGCCATGATCCAGGACATGGGAAACTCCGCTGGCGAAATGCTTGAAGCCGCTGGCGCAAAGAACATTCGCACGTACGCGCATCCTTCCGCTCCGCGCTGGGCCCTCCATGAAGCCGGCATCGCCCGCATGGGTTCCGACCCGAAAAAGTCCGTTCTCAATCAGTTCCAGCAGACCTACGACATCAAGAATCTTTTCGTCATGGACGCTTCGGGCTTCCCCTCGAATCCCTGCCAGAATCCCACGCTCACCATCATGGCCCTGTGCGTCCGCTCCTGCGATTACCTCATGTCGGAGCTCAAGCGCAACGCCTTCTGAAGTCGCGCAATTCGCGGAGCGCCTCCAGGTTTTAGCGTTCTTGTTTCTGAAGTGAATGCCAAGCGGCCGAGGAACCCAAGCCGCAGTTGCGCGCCGCCATCTGCGAACTAACCCTTCTGCTTCTGAACTTCCTTCTCTGCTTCGTCCATCCAGCGTTCCAGCACAACCTGGGAATCCTTGTCGATCTCTAGGAAACCCACGCCCGCGCCCATGTTCATTTGCGAATAGACGACCTTTGATTTGGCCTGGAAAAAGTCCTCGCCCGCCAATATCTTTACCAGCACCAGAGTGCCCTTGGGGAAGGGATTCATCATGTCCAGATAGCACCCGTTGGCGCTGAGCTCGCTGACGCGCGAGGCGATGCGCACGTCTGCTTTCTCCTCGATCAGCTCCGCGCTGGCAATGAACGGATATCTCGGACTGCGTCGTCTCTCTTTGTACTCCACGTTTGCCTCCGGCTGGCAGACCTTATCACAAGACTACGATGATTTCCCCTAAGTCTCCGAAACTCTACCAATCCAGCGTTCACCAATCGGCAACAGCGGACGCTACCAAGGTATTTGCCTGCAAACCCACGGCTCTCCACGCTCACCCGACGATCATCGTTAATGCTATTCCGTACAAGGATACAATTCGAATAGCCTTCCCGAAGCGGCTCGAGATAAGATTTTCGCAGATGAAAGACCGAAGAAGAGCGCGCGAGCTGGCCGCGGAATTCATTCAAAAGGGCGACCCCACCGGCTGGTTCGAAGCTCTCTATCGCGAAGCAGAGGAAGGGAAGAGCACTGTCCCCTGGGTGGACTATCACCCCACTCCTCCTCTCGTCGGTTTCTGGATATTGCACCCGCAAGAGACTACCGGAAAGTCAGCATTGGTCGTCGGTAGCGGCTTCGGAGATGACGCGGAGCAACTCGCTGCCTGGGGTTTTCGGGTCACCGCTTTCGACATTTCGGAAACCGCCATTCGTGCCTCCTGCTTGCTCCTCCTCCCCATTGGCGAGGGCAGTTCGATTTCGTTTTTGAAGCCAATACGCTTCAGGTCCTGCCCGCCTCCCTACGCCCGCCGGCCACCAAAAATATCGCCTCATTTCTCCCCCCTGGCGGCCTTTTGCTTGTCGTTGCTCGCGGCCGCGAACCTTCCGATCCCGAAGGCCAGATGCCCTGGCCTCTCACCCGATCCGAGATTTCCGCCTTTGCTGTCCACGGTCTCGAAGAGCTCTTGTTCGATATTATTCCCGATCTTGACGAACCTGGTGTTCGCCGTTTCCGCGCCCTCTTCCGTCTTCCCTAGCGCCGTTCTTTAATGCCCAGCTCCTCCGCCCAGAAACGCCGTCACCGCCGCCAGGAACTCCGCCGTCTTCTCAACTGCCGGGACGTGTCCGCACTTGTCGAAGCTCACCAGCTTCGCTCCTGTGATTCCCGCGGCATAGCGCTCACCCGACGATATGGGCAGCAACTTGTCCTGCTTGCCCCACACGACCAGCGTCGGCACCTTGACATTCGCGAGCCGCCCATCCAGCCTCTCCGCGCCGAGCCCAGGATTGCTTAAGATGCTCCGCACGGTATAGCCGTCTTTCGCCGCGAGCTTGTCAGTGAAAATCTTTCGCAGTACATCTTCACTCAGCCAGCTCGTATCGTAATACACGGCTTCCAGCACCGCGCGCATCCCTGCCAGCGAGCTCGGATTCAGATCCGGGATCGGCTTGTCCTGCTTCAGTCCCGCGGCGTCCACCAGCACCAGTTTTTCCACCGGAATCAAATGCTCGCCGCTGGAAATCTCGGCCGCATACAGCCCCGCGATCCACCCGCCCAGCGACTCGCCCACTAGGCTCGCTTTCTCCACTTTCATTTGTCGCAAAAACTCATTCAGAAAATCCACATAAGTCTGGATGCTGTAATCAATCAGCGGCTTGTCGGACCGCCCGAAGCCGATCTGGTCCGGGACCAACACCCGATATGTCTGCGCAAGGGTTTCTGTAACCGCCCGCCAGTCCTCCTTGGGCTCCCCCAGTCCGTGCAACAGCACCACAACCGGCCCCGAGCCGACGTCCCAATACTGAATCGACTGCCCGAACACGGTGATCGTTTTGTCCGTCGGTTGCCCTTGCGCTTGGCTGCACACCGGGACCACCAAGATCGCCAGCAGCAGAGCAAACCCGTACTTTAGCTCTTTCCGCATATTCCCTCCGGTCACTTCCGGGCCCTCTTTAACACACCCGCCGCGTGATTACTACTTTCGCCGCTCCGCACTTCATCAGTTCCTCGTCTCTTGACAATCACTTCCTCCTGGCTTCTGCTTTCTAACCTCCAATCGCTAACCTCCACCTTCGGTTTTATGCTACATTTCTCCCATGCGAGCGCGAACCTTCCTCCTGCGAGGCGCACTCTCTGGCGCCCTTTTCCTCGCCACTCTCGGCCTTGTCGCCGGCTCCAAAGACAAAGAACCTGCCCCCCGCTTCAATGCCACCACCACCTCTGGTGAAAAATTCACCAACGATTCCATCAAAGGCAAAGTCGTTCTCCTCGAGTTTTGGACCACTTGGTGCGGTTTCTGCGCCGATGAAGCTGCCTTCGTGGACAAGATCGGCCGCGAGCTCTCCCCCAAAGGCCTCGTCCTTCTCGCCATCGATGTCGGCGAATCCAAGAAAACCGTCAAGAAATATCTCGACCAGCATCCCCGCGACTGCAAAATTGTCCTCATGGAAAACACCAATCTCGCCGCCATGTATCAAGCCACCGTTTATCCCATCTACGTGGTCATCGATCGCGATGGCTACATCGTCGGCACCCAACGCGGCGCCGGTGGCGAAGAAGCCCTCCGCAGGCTCATCGCCCGCGCGGGCCTCGAATCCGAAGACGATTCCGATTCTGAGTAACATCGGCCAACGCTTCCACTCCAGGCTGTTTCCAACTTGCTATACCGCGCCCGGCGATTGACGGGAGACCTGCGTCCGCCTAAGATTCCGCACAATACTTGCGCATGGAGGTGCTTTATGACCCTGAAAGGGAAATATGCCTTGGTGACGGGTGGCTCGCGGGGCATTGGCCGCGGGATTGTCCTCAAGCTCGCGCAGAGCGGAGCGAAGGTTGCCGTCCACTACTATCAGAAAGAGGATCAGGCCAAAGCCACGCTCGAAAAATTACGGGCAGCCGGGACGGACGGGTTTCTCGTGCAAGCAGACGTTTGCAAGCCCGAAGAAATCCGCCGCATGTTCGCGCATGTAAAATCGGAGTTCGGCGCACTGGACATTTTCGTTAACAATGCGCGCCCGGAGGTTCCTACCTTTTACGATGGACCCATGACCATCTCGCTGGACATGTTCGATTTCGCCATGGATTCGCAAGCCAAGGCATTTCTGGTTGCCGTGCGCGAAGCTCTTCCAATGATGCGCGATGGCGGCCGTATCATCGCCATGACCTATGCACCCGGCGGGCGCTTCGGCAGTTGGCAGCCCTGGGTGGCCATGGGCGCCGCAAAGGCTGCGCTGGAAGTTTTATGCCGCTATTTCGCCGTGGCGCTAGCTCCGCGGCAAATCACCGTCAACGCCGTCAGTCCAGGCTGGACTGACGACAGCGTCTTCAATACTCTGCCCCAAGCGGCGCAGAGCATGATTCGCAACTGGCATGAGGCAGGGTGGACTCCCATGCGCAGGCTTGGTACCCCCGCCGATCTTGGAAATGCCGTGGCGCTTCTTTGTTCATCGGAGGCGAACTGGATTACCGGTCAAATCCTGGACGTGGATGGCGGCGCAGCGCTGATGGATGCGCACCTCCCGCTGGAAATCCAGCAAATACCCCCAAAGCAAGGGCAGGCGGCCTAGCCTGGCTCGCGCGCCGGCTCAGCGCGGCGCTTTTCGGCTGATCGGGAGCGCGAAGCCATCCGTTCCGTCAGGGAAAGCAATATCTTTCGTTCCCTGTCATTCATCTTCGCCAGAGATTGCCGGAGTTCGAAGAGTGCTTGCGATTCGCGTTCAGAATCTCCCCACAACTCTTGCTCATTCTCCCGGGAAAGTTTCAGCGGCTGGGGAGGTCCTTCGCCCTCATAGAGAAGCACATAAAGAGGCATCCCTAAGGCGCGCGCCCACTTCTCCAGTGTTTCGACCCCCGGAACCGTGTGGCCGTTCTCCACGCGCGACAAGTAGGGCTGCACCAGTCCGGTCGCGTCTGAAATCGCGACTTGACTCAGGCCTTTTGCTTCGCGGATTTCTCGGAGCCTTTGGCCAATGAGCATAAGAAGCGCCTACAATAAGCGTATAGGAGTAGTAAATCAAGACCCTTGGCCCGCCGCAAATATGCGAACCAAATCGGTGCGCCACCTCTCCGGTTTTGCGGAGCTCGTGATGCACAGGGCCCTTGCAGGGGCCTTTGACTTCGATGCTTGGATATAGAATCCTTTGGGAGGAATCTAATGCACCGCTCCTTCATTTTGATCCCAGGTTTTCTGCTAATCTCTACCATCGCTCTGGGCTTCAATCAGCCCACTGACGTTGCCCTGGATCGCAAGGGCAACATCTACGTCGCGGATGGCTACGGCAACTCTCGCGTTCTGAAGTTCGACAAATATGGTAATCCTCTGATGGGCTGGGGAATGAAGGGCACTGGTCCCGGACAATTTGATTTGCCTCACACTATTGTGATCGACGGCGATATGGTCTATGTCGGTGACCGCGAGAACGCCCGCATTCAGATTTTCGATACCAGTGGGCGGTACTTGCGCGAATGGCGCCTCGGGCATCCCTTTGGCCTGGTCATCACGCTGGATCACTCAATCTATATGGCCGACGCGATCGCCGGCTGCATTCTGAAAATCGATCACGATGGCAAGGTCGTCGGCGTATTTCGCGGGCCAGAACCGGACTGGGGACCGCATTTCGATCCCCACCAAATCGCCGTCGACAAAGACGGCTCCATCTTCTCGGCCGAGGTCCTTGGCTCGCGCCCAGAAATTCCTTTTTCGTTTTCCTCGCGAGTAGTTCTTCAAGGTCGAGCCCTGTGCTGGTCCTCGAGGTTACGACCATGCTGCCGCTTTTCGAGTCGCCCACTCCATTCGAGGTAATGAAATCGTTAGCCCATGAGCCCTGTCGTCCTCTATTTTTAGACCCACTCTTGGCTGGATTTCGAAATCCAAATGGAACTCGCCGAACTCATTGGTTGTTGCATGCGCCATTGGGCCTTTCTGGCTATGTAACGCCACGCCAGTGTTCTCAAATCTACGACTTGGCTTGGCCACATCCAGAATCTGCCCCTCGAGCGTTATGCGATGGGAGCCTTCTTCGGGCCTAATCCAAAGATCCACGGTGAGGCTCCCGCATGCATAGAGCACCCGTCGGCCTCGAGCCTCCGATGCTCGCAGCCCGGCGGGGAGTGGGTCGCGGAAGCTGTCAAAGATGAGTCGCACCACATCTGCGGCGTATCGAAACGCCCCGGAATATAACAGTGGCTCCAGGCTGCGCCAGAGTTGTTGCACCAGGAGCCTCCGCTCCACGTGCGGGAGTGAATACTGCTCGATCAAATGCCTAATCTCGGGGCTACCGCCTTCCTCGGTGATAACTAGGACGCGTTCCACCAGATTCGGATGATTTTCGTCGATCCCCGAAATGATCTCCGTCGCGGGTGACTCTGAGGATTGCGTGTCAAGTACAATGGCAACGAAATCTTTTTGCTCAATCGCCGCCAGCGCCTGTTGGCTGCTCGCGGCCGTCGTGCACTCACAGCCCTTGCTTCCCAGCAAAATACGAATGTCGTCCCGGGTCAGTGGCTCCTTCCCGACGATCAATACTCTCAATACGCTCTTTTGCTCTGGACCCGCACCCATGGGCATGAATCGCTTAAAGAGCCATGGCCTTTACCCTCAGCAGCGCCTGCCCGGCCCGAACTCCTCTAGCTCTCCTGCATTCTAGCTATGGGCCTCTTGGGTCTTTGACTCAATCAGGTAAAGTACGTAAATCAAAGGGAGCAATAAACCCGGGCATCCGTTCTCCTCGTGTACGTGCTACCCGCCGTCCCTGTCTCTTTTGTAGCGGTGAGCTTACCTCACCGTCCTCCTTCCTCCTTGCAACAGCCGGCCTTGCCCGGCCCCCCGCGCGAACGGGCTACAGTGACCTGGAAAGCGATCGATCGATGGAAAAGGCCCCGGAGCCCCGGATCATGATGGCCAGGGCGATAGCGATGGCCAATACGTGATATTCGAAGCCCTCGCCTCCCTGGGTGCCGGACCAGTTGGCGAAGAAGCCGAAATGACGATGGACGAGAGCGATGGCAACGGCCATGTTACAGGCGATGCCGAAGGCGGCGACGCGCCCGAGGAACCCGATAATCAAGCCGATGCTCCCTAGAAATTGGCGAGAACTGCAAACGGCCAGGGGATGTGCATCTGCTGGGTGAAGAACCCCAGCGTGCCGTGCAGGCCGTAGCCGCCAAACCAGCCGAGCGCCTTCTGCGCGCCGTGAGCGAAAAACACCGCGCCAAGGGCCAGGCGAAGAATGGTCACGACGAAATTGTCGGTGGTGTTCGTGAGCTTATCAAACATGAGCGTGTCCTCCTCTTCGTTATGGAATGATGGCTGGATGGGCCCTACGGATTATTGCCGAATGCCGGTCGGCCAGAGTGAATCTGAGATTTCCCCCTGCTGGCCGAAGATAACGGGAGAATACCACCTTCTAAAGCTCGTCCCGTGCTATTTGTAGGGGCGCAGCATGCTGCGCCCCGGCTTGGCAACCCGGCCACGTTTTGACGGTGCCCAGCACGTAAGTACCGGCTACTTCAATTATGGTCCATTTTTGTGCCATTCGGCCGCAACGGCCGGGGGAAGGGAATCGAGGCGCGTGAGGAACGTCACCGCCGTCCAGATTTTCTCATCCGAAATGTCCTTCCCGGATGCGTCTTTGCCGAATTCCCCGTCCCACTTGAACATCCCCGAGTACCGCACCCCGCCTTTGATGATCCAGAACAGTTGATAGTCCGGCTTGCGCGGAGGATGGAGCGCAAACACCGTAGGACTGGGATAGAGAAAGTTTTCGCTCTCGCGCTTTTCGCCGTTGTTTGGATCGCCATGGCAGCCCGCGCAATCGCCCTTGAACAATTTCACTCCCGCCATCAAGTTTTCTTCCGTGGGCGCAATCGGATTCGCAAGATGCGGTGCGCGCCGGGCTGCCGCCCGATCGAGCGCCAGATGCGCGAAAGCCTGTTCCAGCGCCGTAGGCGTGGCGTTCGCGTTGGTCGGCAGCCATCCCAGCCACGCCGCCGCAAATGCCCCTGCCGGAAGCGTTACAATCCCCACCACGAATCCCAGGAGAAATTTACGCATAAGCCCTCCCGCGTCCTCGGATAGTTAGGAAGAATTCTTGTCCCGACGAACGAATGACAATTGCAAATCCGGCTGAACTCGTTTAGAAGCTGTGTCCCCAACACAGGCTTCCACTTTTCCAGGCAACCAGGCGGCAGTCCTTCTGCCCGCTTCGACTCCCATGGGTAAAAAACGTTAGCGCGGCTACCCCGCCTTCGGTTTTTGGGGGCGCGCCGCCCCTGTCTCTCCCGGCTGGCCTTTCCTCTTGACTCGTGCCATGCACAACTCGTAGGCTCCCTACTACGGTTCCTTCGGCCCCTTTCGAGTCACGACATTCTAGCGATTACTCGCGGAGGATTCCGATGGGGAAAATCAACTTAGCACGCGTATTTCTCGGTGGCTTGCTCGCTGGCCTCATCATAAATATCTTCGAATACGTCTTAAACGGCGTTGTGTTTGCCTCCCAATGGGACGCGTACATGAAAGCCCTCGGCCGTCAAATGCGTCCTAACGCCATTCCCTTCTTCATCATTTCTGCCTTCGTGGCGGGTATTGGCGTGGTTTGGCTGTACGCCGTAGCGCGGCCTCGCCTTGGAGCGGGGCCCAAGACAGCCGCCCTCACCGGGGCTGCCTACTGGTTCTTCGCGTACGCCATTCCAGACGCCAATAGCATCGCCGCCAACGTGGTCCCGGGGCGCGTCACACTCACTATCAGTCTCATTCTGCTGGTCGCTGTGATCATCGCCTCCGTTTGCGGCGCATGGCTCTACAAAGAGCAGACCTAATCCCTGATTCCCAACTTCGCCAAATCCGCTAGCGACATGCCGGTGCTACGAAGAGCCAGGAGGGCGGCTTCCCCTCAGTGCGGGCGCGTGGTCAGGCCGGCTTGTTTCCAGAGCTTCTCCCATTGCCAGATGCCGTACATGGCTTTGTGGGCGCGGTAGCCGAGTTGGTGGGCCAGCATCAAAATCTGTCCGCGATGATGCGCCTCGTGCGCGAACATGTAAGCGAACATGGTCCCTCCGGCGGGCCACGTTGGCGCCCAACCGTCGCGGGAGAACGTTGCAACGCGACGATTCGGAGCCGCCGAGAGCGCATCCGACAACATGCGCAGGCACTGCGCCGCGCTTCTCCGGTGCGCGGCGGCAGCCTGCTTCATGCTGCAGCGGTGGGGATCGAGTGGCGCCGGACGCTTCAGATGTGGCGCGGAACGCCTCAGCCACTTAAGACGGCAGTTGTGCAGATGGGCGAAGATGGCCGCGATCGTCCGGCCACTGCCTTTTTGACCCGGCGGCTGGGCGCGCCACGCCCGAGGGTCGAGATGGGAGAGAATAAGCTGGTTCATGGCGTCGTTGCTCGCGTAGGTTTCGAGCAGGGTGTCGCGAATCTCGGCCAGCGAAGCGTAGGATTCGAATGTCACCGCGTGGGATTGCCGTGCCATGGAAGCTCTGCGCATTGACCGGGATTTCCGATTTGGACTCCTAGCTCGCGCATCCTAATGCTCCTTCGACCGTCGAGGCAATCAATTTGTGACTCGAGCAGTCCCCATCGAGACAGCTGAGAAAAGGCAGAGATTAGTGGTTAGTTTCCGGAGGGGATACAGGCGGGAGGGCGAGCTCGGTTCCTTTCCTCCGAGCCCTGGTCGTTGAACAGCAACCAAGTCTACTCGGTCGAAGGAGCCGACGCCGTCATCTAATCAGCCACCGTTGGGAGTGCGGGCTAGTAGATGGCAATGCTCCCGTCGAGCAGATGCCCGCTGTTGTTGTAACCGTCGCTAAGGGTGATGCTGAACATCCCCGGCGCCACCAGGGAGCTATCCACAGCAACGATCGTGAACCCTACCGACACGCCGTTATCGGTTCCCAATCCGGTAAGGGTGACACTGTGCGTAACCTCGTCAAAAGTCGCCGAAGTGAACTGCGTGGCCTGGAAGCTGCCCCCTGAACCGGGGTCGCTGAAGGCCGCGCTGTTCGACTGCGGGTTGGAATCGTCGTAATTAAAGGCGAAATTGGCACTGCCGCCGCGCTTGCCGGGTTCGTCGCCCTTTCCGCCTGCTTGGTGAGTGGTGCCCGCACATTTCCCCTTGGTGGAGATGCCCGAGGTTGCCGTCTTTTGCCGCGTGAAGTACGAGACAGACGTACCCGCATGGTTATCGGCATAAGCAATGTTAACCAAATGGTTCGTCGGGTCAATCGCGATCTGGAAAAAGTCGGCAAGGCTGCGGTCGGAGCTGCCAAGGAGGCCACCGGTCGAGATCTGCCCCCTGTGGTTCACGTGGTCAGTAGCCTGGCTTAGGGTGAAAACCGGCGTGATCGCATGGCCGTTGACGGTCTCCGCAACGAAGACGTTCCAGTTTGTGGTCAATGGGACCTTGTTCGAGTTGCCGGCCTGGTCGGCACCATACCACGCGATGGCCACGTGACCGTTGGCATCGGCCGCTACCCAGGGGAACACGTTCGACTTTCCGGCTTGGGGCGTGTTCTGAGTTACCTTGACGGCCGGAGACCAGCGCGTCCCGTGAGTGGGGGAGAACGAGTAATAGATGTTGGCGTTATCCGACCAGGTGGCGTACAGGAAGCCGAACTTGTCTACCGCGAGCGCGGGAAACAGA
>Ga0209160_1000643_pt1 | contig 29017 bp, 30 predicted proteins | sample GraSoiAngelo_153_FD_186167 | JGI IMG/M metagenome (GOLD analysis project Ga0209160, IMG submission 186167) | Grasslands soil microbial communities from the Angelo Coastal Reserve, California, USA - 14_1009_12_40cm (SPAdes) (version 2) | ecosystem: Environmental > Terrestrial > Soil > Grasslands ...
GCGTCAGCTTCACGTGGTCGGGGCCGCGGTCGTCCGGGGGCGTGAGGTACCCCCATTGCAGCGCCCCTTCCTGGCGATAGGTCTTCCCGAGGGTGACGGCGAGCTGCGCTTTCGCGAGCTCGCGACCGAGGTAGAAGGCGTGCGTCGGCTCGTCCACGTCGAGCTGCGCGAAGATCTCGTGGATGTCCGTACCACGCACGAACTTCTCGCTGTTGAACACGGTGATCGCGTCGCGATCGGTGAAAATGCGGAAGTTCGGATCCGTCACGGCGCGCTGCAGCTCGCGCAGCTCCGCCTCGCTGTAGGCGAGGAGCGCCGGGTCCTTCACCGTGACGAGCCGATCGTCCACGCCCTTGGGGAGCGTGTGCTGCGTCACGGCGTGGTACATCAATCGCCGGCCGATGTCGATCTCGCGCACGGCGCCGCGGGCCCAGGGAATGACCTCGGTCGTGAGCACGGTGCGGACGCCGAGCTCCTGGCAGATCGCCAGCAGCAGGGCGTTCACACCGGTCGTGTCGGCGGCGGTGAGCTCGGTGATGTTTCCGATCCCCATGAACAACGGCGCGTCGGGGTAGCGCCGCCGCGTCTCCGCATAGCGCTCCAGCGAGCGCATGAACCCGAAGCCGATCGGCTCGATGATGGGGTCGATCAGGTACGACACGCCCCAGCGGTCCAATGTCGCGATACTCGATTCGAGGCTCTCCGGTCCCCGGCCGGCGTCGGGAATCACCACCACCCGCGTCCTGGTAGCGGCGAAGTCGCGCGCGACCTCGAGATTGGAGCCGTTCACGCTCAGCACGAGCTCGGCTCCGGCCCGCACGGCGGTGCCGATCTCGCCGGGGTCGAGCGAGTCGATGCTCACCCGCAACCCGGCCGCGACCAGCTCGCTCACCACCGCGGCCAGATCGGGGAACTCCCGGCCGGGGGTACAGCCGATGTCGATCAGGTCGGCGCCGCTCGCTCGGTAATGCTCCGCCTCGCGACGGATCGCCTCCCGCGCGAGCCGCGGTGCGTTGTTCACCTCGGCCGCGATCTCGATGTCGTACGCCCCGTAGTCGCGCGCCGCCGCGGCCCGCCCGAAGTATTCGGGGATCTGCCGCAGATCTTTGGGGCCCTTCTCCACGGGTACGCCGAGTTTCTGCGCGACCACCGTCGGATCGCCCTCGCACAAGCCGGGGAGCACGACGAGGTCCGTGTCGGGGAAGGGGGGAGCGTCGAGGAAACGCGCGATCCACGGCGTGGTCATGAGCGCGGCCACCGTGATCTTCATGACCGCCACGTCCCAGGCGAACGCCGGCGTCATGCCGGCCACGACCCGGCGCAGCGCGGGCTCCGCGAGCTTCCCGGTGACGAACAGGACGCGGCGCGGGGCGCGCGGCGCCGGCACCGCCGTCACCGCGGATCGCCCGCGCGCACGAACTTGTTGGGCGTCCCTTCGAGCGCGCCGCCCTTGGGGCGCCACAGGACCGTCTCTTCGAGCTGGCGCGCCAGCTCGAAGTCCTTGTCGGTGATCCCGCCCGCCGCGTGGTTCTGGAGTTTCACGATCACGCGTCCCCAGGTGACCGACAGATCGGGGTGATGGTAGGCCGCTTCGGCGACGTACCCGATGGCGTTGACGAGCATGAGCGTGGTGGGCCAGCCGTCCGTCTTGTAATTGCGGCGGATCCAGCCGTCCTCGTACCACCAGCCGGGAAAGTCCTTGAGCTTGGCTTCGATTTGGGCGTCGGTATACGTCGGCTCTTTCGCTGCCATGGCGGCTCCTTGGTCCGGGGCTAGACGACGCTCCCGCCATTGACCGACAGCATCTGGCCGGTCACGTAGCGCGCCGCGTCGGAAGCGAGGTAGACGGCCGCGTGGGCGATGTCTTCCGGCGTGCCCCAGCGGCCCAGCGGAATGGACTTCGTGATGCGCTGTTTGACGCCCTCATCGAGCCCGCTGCCATATGCGGTCTCGATCCAGCCGGGGCCCAGCACGTTGACGCGGATGTGCGGAGCGGCGGCCTGGGCGAGCGCGCGGCTGAACGAGTACACGCCGCCCTTCGCGGCGCAAAACACCTGGGCGTACTCGCCTTTCATCCCGCCGGCGAGTACGTGGTCCCACGACATGTTCAGGATGACGCCGCCGGGCGGTTGCGCGCGCATCAGCTCGAGCGCCTTCCACGAGGCGAGCACCGTGCCCCGCAAGTCGACCGCGAGCAGGCGGTCGAGCTTCTCCGTCCAGGAGAGGCGCGATGCCGCGCCGGTGAGAATGTCGGCGCCCGCGTTGTTCACCCACACGTCCACGCGACCGAACGCCCGGCGTACCGCGTCCGCCAGGGCGTCGACATCGCGACTCTCCGCGATGTCGGCCTGGAGCGGCTCCGCCCGGCGCCCCGCGGCGCGCGCCTGCTCCGCGGTTTCCTCGGCGCCGCGCCGGTTGCCGCGAAAGGTGAGCGCCACATCGGCACCTGCCGCCGCGTACGCCAACGCAATGGCGCGGCCGATACCACTCGAGGCGCCCGTGACCACCGCCACCCTGCCGCTGAGCGAGAGCGTCGGGACGGCCGCGTCCAGGCCGCCGGGCGCCGCCTGCAGCACTTCACCCGATTGTCGTTTTGACATCGCGTCTCCGGAAGCCTAACCTACCGGCGGCTTCACGATAGCCACAAGGGAGCGCGCGGAAATGCGTCTGTTGGTGAGCGTCCGAGGGCCCGTCGAAGCGCGCGCCGCCGTCGCGGGTGGTGCAGACGTGATCGACGCGAAGGACCCGGATCGCGGGGCCCTGGGCGCCGTGCGGGCGGACCGGCTCGCGGCGATCCGGCGCGAGGTGGGCGCGGCACGTCCCGTGAGCGCGGCCCTGGGAGACGTCCGTGATGACGCGATGGTGGCAGCCGCGGCGGCCGCGGCCCCGGGGCTCGCGTTCGTGAAGCTCGGCTTCGCCGGCGTGACGGGCGAGGCCCAGGCGCAGCGCCTGGCGCGCGCCGTACGGCGCGCCGTTCCGGCGGCGACGCGCATGGTCCTCGTGGCGTACGCCGACTGGCGTCGGGCGGACAGCCTCGCGCCGGCCCGCGTGGTGGCCGTGGCCGCGGAGACGGGTGCCGCGGGCCTGCTGCTCGACACGGCCTGGAAAGACGCCCCGCTCTTCGCCCTCGAGTCGCCGCATGCGGTCGCAGCGTGGGTCGACGCCGCGCGCGCGGCGGGGCTGTTCGCGGCGCTGGCCGGAAGTCTCTCGGGAGGGGACTTCGCGACGGCGCGTGCCGTCGGCGCGGAGCTCATCGGGGTGCGGGGCGCCGCGTGCATCGGGGGCCGCCGGGGCCGCGTGTCGCGGGCCCGGGTCGCGGCCCTAGAGCGCCTGGTCCGCGCGGCGCCCGCGGTCCCCCTCGGGGCCCTCCCGTAGCGCCACGTCCAGCTGCCCCAGGTCATCGGCGGTCACGATGAGGTGCTCCACGCCCGACGGGAGCGTGCGGAGGAAATGCGAGTCGACGAGCTTCTTGTGTCCTCCCTCCGCCGGCTTGATGAGCACCACGCGACGCGCCCCCAGCGCACCGGCGAACCACGCGGCAATGCTGTCGCTCGTGACGTCCCACGAGTGGGGCACCGGATCGGCGGCGCGGAGCCAGCGATAGGGCGCGAGCACCGGCAGGTGTCCGGCTTGCAAGGCCGCGGCGACGCCGCCCACGCCGTCGACGAGCGCGGCATCGGGGATGCGCGCGGCCAGGGCATGTGCGTATTGATCCATCCCCAACACCGCCATCCAGTGCGCCGCATCCTCGCCGATCCTCGCGCGCTTGAACATCTCGCGCACCGCGTCGGCGAACGGCCCGCCACCCGGGACGACGACCAGGCGGCGGCCCGGCCGGAAGGCGGTGACCGCCTCGATGGTGAGCTCGAAGGCGCCCGCCTTGCCGAGCAATCCCCCACCGATCTTGAGCACCGTGTGAACGCCATCGCGGGTGCTCCTCATGAGGGAAACATCAGCGCCACGGCCGCGGCGGGGGCGTGGCGCGCCGCAGGGCCCAGGCGGTCCGACAGCAGGATCACCTGAAGCCCGGCGCGCCGCGCGGCTTCGGCTGCGAGAAACTCTCCCAGCCCCGTCACGACCGCGCGGGTGAGCGCGGGGCAGCGGGCGCGCGCCCGCACCACGGCGTCGCGCAGTCGCGTCGCCTGCGCGTCCCACAAGGCGTCCGCGATGCCGCTGACGCCCTCGTCATCGAGCAGTTCGCGGTCGGCGCACACCACGCGCGCGAGCCGCTCGCCGGCGAAGACGCGCGTGGCCGGACGACCGTCGGGCGTGGGAACCGAGTAATCCTCCGGGGCCAGCTCGCCGCGCCAGAGGTGGACATCGCCGGCGAGCGCGAACCCTTCCGCCGAGACGCCGGTCGCCCGGCCGCGCACCGGCACAGTCGCGGCGATCGCCTCGGCCGGCGTGCGCAGCGCCCCCGTGTAGACCAGCTCGCCCTCGCGCAAGCGTTCGGTATCCGTCCTGCCCGCGGCCCGCGGCACGCCGCCGGCGATGGGAACGATGTCGGTCGTGGTCGAGCCCACGTCGATGAGCACGCAATCGGGAACGAAGCGCGCCACGAGGTGCGCGGTAGCGGCCCAGTTCGCCGCCGCGACCGCATGTGGGTCGCGCCGTGCTTGAGCGGGTGTGAGCCAGCGCGCATCGACCGTCCACACCCGCACGCACGCGTCCGCAAAGGCCGCGGTCACGGCGTCGAGCACGAACCCCACGCCCTCCCGCTTGGTGCGGAACAGCTGCGACAGCTCGGCCGTCATCGTGACGGCGTGCCGGTCTCCCGGCGCGGCGCCGACGTCGCGCGCCAGCCGGCGGAGCAACGGCGCGAGTGCCGCGGGATCGCGTTGCAGCTCGTAGGGCACCGCCCGCGCCGCGACCACGCGGGCCTCCGCCACCCGCGTGCCCTTGGTGTTCACACCGCCGATATCCCAGCCGAGGACTGCCGTCATTGCGCGTGATCCCAGTGCTCGACCTGCGCGCGGGGCGCGCCGTGTTGGCGCGGGGAGGCCGGCGCGAGAGCTACGCGGCCGTGCGATCGGTCCTGACCGGAGGGGGTGGGGAGGGCGATCCTGTCCCGTTGGCGCGCGCCTTTCACGAGGACTTGGGTTGCGACGAGTGCTACGTCGCCGACCTGGACGCCATCGCCGGGGCCCGCGTGCAGGGCGCCCTGCTGGGCCGGCTCGCCGGTCTGGGTGCCGCCCTCTGGATCGATGCCGCCGTCACCGACCCTGCGCGAGCGTGGGGGCTCATCCGCCTCGGCGCCGCGCGGGTCGTAGTGGGCCTCGAGACGTTGTCGTCCTTGCGGTCCCTCGCCGCGGTGGTCGAGGCGACCGGACCAGAGCGCGTCGTGTTCTCGCTCGATCTGCGGGATGGCGCGCCCGTCGTCCGCTCGGGCGTCGCGGCTCGCGCCACACCGCTCGACCTGGCGCGCGCCGCCCTCGACGCCGGAGTGACCAGCCTGCTGGTGCTCGATGTGGCGCGCGTCGGGAGCGGGCGCGGCGTGGACGACCGGCTGGTGAGCGCGCTCCGCGCCGCCCATCCGGGCGTGCAGTTGTTCGCGGGGGGCGGGATAGCGAGCGTGCCGGACATCGAGCGGCTCGCCGACCTCGGGCTCGACGGCGTGCTGCTGGCGACGGCCCTGCACGATGGCCGCCTGGGGCGCGCCGACCTCGAGGCCGTGCGGCGTCGTCACCCGAGGGACTCCCGGTAGGTCGCCGACTGCCCGATGGTCTCTTCCACTTCCACCTCCACGGCCGTGAGGTCCCCGCCGCCCGACGCCGCAAGCTCTTGGCGTACCCGGCCCGCGAGGTATTGCGCCAGCATTTCCACGGTCGTGTTGGGCACGGGGAGGAGTGCGCAGTCGTCACGGGGAAACACGTAGCGTGGTCTTCCCATGACGGTCACGCTCACGCTGTCGCGCTCCTCTCGCACCTGGATCTTCGGGTTCTGGAGCGGGAGCAGCACCTTGTGATCGATCTCGTCGGTGAGCCGCTTCATGAGGTGCTTCAACTCTGCGAAGTCGAGCACGTAGTGCGCTTCGGGGTTGAGTCCGCCCTCCACGACGAGGCGGGTCCGGTAGTTGTGGCCGTGTAGCCGCTCGCAGCGGTGCCCGGGGAAGGTGATGAAATGGGCCGAGGCGAAGACGAGGTTGTCCTTCGTGACGGCGACCTTGAAATTCTTATGGGCGGGCACGCCAGCCCCCTTCGAGCAGCACGACGTAGATCGCCGCGCCGGTCAAGTCCGCCGTAGCGCCGGGATTCAACGTGTTGGCTTCGTCTCGCAGCTCGCGGTCGAGGGCGGCGATCCCTTCCCGCCCCGCGGCCGTGCGCACGCCCCCGGCGTCGAGCACGCTGCGTCCCCCCTGCTGCACCGTGGTCGCGGCCGGCAGACCGAGCTTGCGCGCGATGTGGCTGTCGGGCGCGGCGGCGAGGAGCGTCAAGTACGCCTCAACCACGGCGTCCCGCCAGGGGAGGCGATCGGCGAGCGCGGCCCGGATGGCCGGGGCGCCCAGCTCGAACGTGCTGCGGAAGTCGTTCGCGTATTCGCGGCCGATCGCGTCGCGCTCGACCGCGAGGGCCATCACGTCGCGCAGCGTCGCGGTGGGCGTGCCACCCACGTCCTGGTCGGGCGTCCGGCCCAGTCCGCCCGGAGCGGCCAGGCGGATCGCCGCATAGGTGTCACGCGCGTCCGCCACCGTGGTCGCGGCCAGGGTGGCGGCGAGCTGGGCGCGCAGCGAGGCCCCGCCGGGCGTCAGCGCCGCCCGGGCGAGTGGGGCGAGCAGCAGGACCAGGCCGAGGTTCGTATTGGACGGCGCCCAGCGGGCCGTGGCTTCGACGGCGGCGCGGATGGTGGTGCCGAGCGGCCGCTCCCCGGCTGCGGCCAGCGCGGGCCCGATGGCCGCGGCGCTCGCAAGGAAGTCCTCGTAGCGCACGTCACGGAAACTCGCAAACGGGGACACGTTGCCGGGTTTAGGGGCACTCACCTCGAGCAGGCAGGCGAGCTGCGCGGCGGCCGCCACCTGGGCCGCCTGCGGCGTGCCGCTCACTGCTGCGCCACGCGCCCGATGAGCAACTCGACGATCGCCGCGGCGACGTCGAGCGACGTCGCTTCCTGAAGGCCGCGCCATCCGGGAATCCCGTTCACCTCCACGACGTACACGGTGCCGTCGCGCGCGGGCAGGAGATCGACGCCCGCGTAGTCCGCACCCACCGCGCGGGCTGCGGCCAGGGCCAGCTCCGTGCGCTCGGGCTCGAGCGTCACGGCCCGCGCGCGCCCGCCGCGCGCGAGGTTGGTCTTCCAGCCGGGCGCGCTCCGCTCGATCGCGCCGATCACCCGGCCGCCCACCACGAAGGCCCGCACGTCGCAGCCGGCGTGATCGATCGTGCGCTGGACATAATATACGCCCCGCAGCGTTTCCAGCGTGCGGAACACGCGGAACGCCATCTCCTCGTCGGTCACCCGCACCATGCCGAGCCCCATCGAGCCGAACAGGGGCTTCACGATCACGTCGCCCAGCGCGCGAAACGCCGCCAGCGCCGCGTCCGCACGCTCGCACACCACCGTCTCAGGCACCCGCAGTCCCGCCTGCTCGAGCAGCGCCGTGGTCCACAGCTTGTCGACGGTGCGCTCGATGGTGCGCGGGGGATTGATGACCGGGATGCCGCGCTCTTCCAGCGTGTGCAGCACATCCACCCGAAACACGATCTGCTCGAGCGAGCCGGCGGGGATGATGCGCGCCAGCACCGCGCCGCACGCACCGATATCCTCGTCGCCCGCCGCCACCCCGGCCGCCGCCCCTCCCAGGTGTGCCGCCAGCGCCTCGTACGGCACCACCCGCCCTTCGTGCCCCCGCTCGGCGAGGGCGCGGCAGAGCTGGTCGGTATGCCACCCCTGCCGCGCCGACAGGATCGCGACGCGCACCGCCGTCAGGTCGCCTGCTGCCCGAGCAGCACGGCCCTGAGGGCACGGTTCCAGGACGGACGCGGCATGTCGGGCTCCGGTCTGAAGTTCACGTCTCGAGCAACGATGCGCGCAACACGTCGGGGTTCACGCGTCCCGCGTGGTACGTCTTCCCGCTCTGCACACTCGTGAGCCACACTTCGGCGGGGCTGAAGAGCAGCGGATCGATCTTGTAGAAGTCACCGTCGTAGCGCTTGAAGACGTCATAGAACGGCGTCCCATAGTCCTTGGACGCCGAAGCCGGAATCTTGGGCGCGAGCGCGGCGAGCTCGGCGTCCTCGGCGTTCACCGTGTAGCGCGCCTGGCCGCCGTACAGGATGCAGTCGTTGGTGCGGCCGATGGCCCGGAGGTCGTTCTTCGCGACGGGCGGGAGCGGCGCCGTACCGATGCCACTCACGACCTTCGTGACGTCGAACCCGAGCGTGTCCATCTTGTGTAGCCCGGTCTCGAGGATGCGGGCAACGACCTGTACACCGCCGGCGAGGCTCGCCGTGGGCGCGACCAGGCAAGTCAGCTGCGCCGGTGCGAGCCCCGCCTTCTGCCCGACCCAGGCGGCCACCTCGTCCGTGGGCGCGGCTCGGGTCTCGAGTACCAGCACGCCGCGCTGTGCCTGCTCCGCATACCGGAGCCTCGCAAACAGGTCCTTCTCGACCCGCGCATGCGCCCGCAGCGGCCCCGACCCCATCGCGAAGTACTTCCCCACCTGGATCGCCCACCCGGCGTATTGGGATGCCATACAGCTGACCGCGGGATGGTCCGTCCACACCCGGACCCCGGGCCACGGGTCGCCCCCGATCACGACCGGCGGGTACGCCACGTCGGCGAGCCCCCCCATGCAGATCTCCGACAGGGCCCGCCCCGCGCCGTAGCCGCCCGGCGTGTCGATGCCGGCGTCGATCACCCGAGCGCCCCCCGGGAGCGTGCGCGCAGTGATGCGCAGCTCGCCGGCGTTCGCCACCATGGTGTCGGCGATGCGCCAGGCCCGCTCGTTGAGGCCTAGTCCGGTCACGCTCACGCCCCCACCCATCGCAGCAGCTCTCCTTTTCCGAGTTCGGCGAGGTCGCCCGAGTAGCGCTCGTAGCGTCCAGTTACCTGGGCGGCGGCGACGTCGAGCCGGTAGCGGGACCCCAGGTAGCGCAGCAGCAGCGCGACATGGGGTGGTCGGTAGGTGCAGGCGTAGCGGAACGTGGCCGGGCGCTCGACCTCACCGAGCGCGACGATCGATCCCCGTTTCAGGAATCGCCCCGTGCCCGGCCCCGCGTTCCCGAACAGGACCACCGTCCCGGCGATCATGCCCTTGCCCATCCCTCGTCCCCCGTCCCCCGTCACGACCAGCAGTCCCCGCCGCATGCGGGCGCCCGCCTCGTCCCCGACGCTGCCCCGCACGACGATCTCGCCACCGGTCATGCCGCGCGCGGCGCCTGCCGGCGCGCCACCGGCGTTAGCGCCCGCGTTGCCACGCACGTCGATCCGCCCGCCCGACATGGCGAGCCCCAAATCGCGCCCCACGCTGCCGTCGATCATCAGCTCGCCTTCCGCCATGCCGGTCCCGATCCCGTCGATCCGCGTGCAATCCCCCTCGATCCGGACGACGCTCGCTCGCTCGCCCCGGACTCGGAAGAACTCGCCGAGCGTGGCCGGGCGGCCGCCGTGCACCACCGGCAGCGCCGCGATGGCGGTGGCGCCGAGCCCGGCAAACCGGTCCGCGGCGATGCAGTCGGCGACGAGCGTGTGCGTCGGCTGGGTGGCCAGGGTGAGGGTGACGGCGTCGCTCATCCCAGAATCTTTCGCAGGTAAAAGTGGTGGGGCCCGAGCTTCCCCCCGTAGTTCCCCGCGGTGATCGTGAGCACACCGGGCCGGCACGCAGCGCGAATCCCGGCTCGCATCGCCGCCTCGATCGACGGGCCGTCGGTGCCGTCCAGCACGATCTCGAGCACACTGTTCACAACCTCCGGGAGCTGCGACTGGGTGACGGCTTTCAGAGTAGGGTCGAAGGCGTCGTTCGTCGTGGCGATCATGTTGCTGTAGCGCTTCGACCCGACCTTGCTCCCGCTCCGCACCACCCCGCCCGGGAACGGCAGGATCACGCCCGGCGCGCCGGTCATAGCGGCGACGGCGGCCTCGGCGGCGGCCAGCGCGGCGTCCGCATCTCGCGCGAGGATGAGGAAATTCCCACCGCCCACGCCCTTCAACATCCCAAACGTCTCTTCGATCAGGAACTCCCCTTCCATGACGGGGATGCGCCAGTAGCGCTTGCCGCCGATCACCTTGCTCGCCTGGAACCCGTCCCCGAACACCCGCAACGCTTTCCCAACGGGCAGCCGGTCCGGCGCATCGGGGAGGCCGTCGAAGCAGGCCGTCGTGGGGCAGGTGAGCACCGTCTGACCGACCCGCACGATCAGCTGCTCGGGAAGGCTCGCTTTATCCATGGTCAGAAACAGCACGCTCACCCCAGGCCGGCCGTCGGGCGTCTCGCCGTCCGGGAGCTCGCGCTCGATGCCCGCCTCGCACTTGCACCCGATCACCGACGTGGCGAAGCCGGTCAGTTTGACGGCCGCCTCTCTGGCCCACCCGAGCGTCTGCCCCGTGATCAACAGGCGGGCGACCCGCATCGTGAACGCCTCGGCGAACGTGTCCTCGATCGCGACGCCGTTGATCTTCACGGCTCCGCCCCGTAATTCTCGAACGCGACCGTGGCGTAGTCGTCGAAGAAGCGCCTCACATCCTTCTTCACCGCCACGTCGTAGTCCGGGCGCACGGCGAGCCGCGCTCCCGCAGGCGCACGCCGCAGCTGGCCTTCCTCGACCACGATGGCCCCGCCTTTGATTACGTAGCGCGGCGCCGCGAACATCTTCGCCCGGTCGGCATCCGGTGCGTACACGGTCACGTCGGCGTCCGCGCCCGGGCCGAGATGTCCCTTGTGCGAGAGACCGAGCAGCCGGGCGGGGCCGGCGCGCGTGACGATCGCGATCTCGCCCAGGGTGTATTCGCGAGCCAACCCGTCCAGCAGCGCGCTCCCGGCCAACAGCTTCTGGTTCACGGCTTTCAGGCGGTCGTCGCGGTAGGCGCGGTCCATCAGGAGGCGGATCAGCTCCGGATACGAAAGGAACGTCGCCCCGTTGGGATGGTCGGTCGAAAGCACCACGCGCCAGGGGTCCTGGGCCAGCAGGAACAGCTCGAGCCCTACCGCCCACTGGAGCGCCGAAACCGCGGCCTTCTCCCGGTAGGAATAGGGGACGATGCCGCACCCCGTCTCGAGCTCGATGTCCACGTTGACCCACTTCCGGCCGCTGCTCGCGTACAGCAAGTGTTCGACGGGGCCGTCCGCCGTGACAGTCGTGGCGGACCCGAACATCACCTGGCCCACGTCCACGCTCACCTGGGCGTGGCCGTTCACGTACTCGATCACGTCTTTGGCGGCCGACTTCCACCCCTTCCCCCGCTCGCCCCCGTAGCTGTGAAACTGGAGATGGGTGAAGTGCGCGCGCTGACCCGCGAGCGCCCGCATCGACTCGAGCGTGGTCGCGGCGTTGCCGGGCTGGCCCAGGTTGTTACAGTGAATGTGGACCGGGTGAGGCAGGGCGAGCGCGTTCGCCGCCCCCGCCAAGGTCTCGAGGATCTTTCGGGGCGTGACCGCGCTCGACCCGACCGCGTCGTCCAGCCCGCTCACGTTGCGGCCGCCGCCCGCCCCACCGCTCTTCCATACCGCCACGCCGCCCGGGTTCACGATCTTGATCGCGTACGCGCGAGTGACGCCCAGCAGCCAGCCCGCGTAATCGCGCGCCCGCGCCGTCTCCCCCGCGGCGATCTGGCGCAGCAGGTAATCGTCGTTGCCGAGCAGCACGAAAAAGCCTGAATCGATGAGCGGTGTGTCGTCGAGCTCGGCGTGTGCATGCCGCGCCGCAAGCGGCGCCACCGCCGCTTCCATCGCCGTGGTGTAGCCGAGTCCGGCATAGCGATACCCGGTGGCGAACGTGCTCGGTACCGTCCCGCCTGTTCCGGAGCGTGCCGGCGGGCCGTCCACCAGCCGCGGCGCCGGCGCGGGATCGGCGGCGTGCTCCTCCGGCAGCAAGCGCCGCGCGTGATTCACGCTCGACCCGGCGACGTGCGCGTGGATGTCCACCCCGCCGGGCATCACCACCATCCCGCGGACGTCGAGGCGCGGCGCGCCGGCCGGCAACTCCGCCACGATGCCGCCGCCCTCGATGCATACGTCTCGCACCACCCCGTCCACCCCATGCGCGGGGTCGTACACGGTGCCACCGGCGATCCGCAGCCGGGCGGGTGTCGTCACGCGCCACCCTCCAGTCGCTCGCGCAGCGCCCGCACCGTGGCCGTCGCGCTGCGCACGTCCTCCCGCTCCAACGCCGGCCGGAGCGGCAACGGCACGTCGTCCATGCGGAACGCCGTGCCACCCTCGTGGATGCCTGCCACCCCCGTGTCCACCGCGACGACCGGTTTCCAACCCGCGGCGCTCGCCCGCGGCCCGATCGCGACCGTGGCGACACCGGCGAGCCCCCGGGCCACGGAATCGGGCAGTGTCGCCGGCGCGCCGATCACGAGCGCCGCGTCCACCTCACCACCCGCGAGCCGTTCGGCCGCGCCGGCGTGTGGCCGGTACGTCGGGTACCCGCGCCCGAAGTCCACTGCGAACGGGAACCCCGTCTGCCACGTGAGCACGGCGTCGGCCCCCGAGCGGTTCCCGCCGCCACGGAGCGTTGAGAGGGCACAGCGCGTGCGGCCGTTGAGGGCCTGCGCGAGCGCGATCAGGGCCTCCGCGCGGTCCGGGTCCAGGGGGATCGGGCCCGGCTCCGCGTCGGCGACCAGCGCCACATAGCGCGCTTGGGTCATCTCGTGGACCAGTGCGATCGCTGGCGCGAGCGCCGCGTTGGTCCCGGCAACCCGCCCCTGGACGGTCGCGCGCATGGCGCCGAGTGCGTCGACCTCGGCATCCGGCCGGATCGCCACCCGGCCGTCCGCGTCCGCCGGCCCGCGCGCCTCGCCCAGGTCCACCGCGATCACTCGGCGGCTGCTTCTTCCCGCTGGCGCGGCGAGGCCCACGGCGTCGACGGCGTAGCGCGCGCTGTAGCGCGGATAGCGCGCGCCAGGGTCGACGCCCCAGAACACCACGAGGTCGGCGCGCTGACGCAGCTCGCCGAGGGTTGCGCCCGCGCGTCCCCGGCGCTGCGCGGCGAGCACGCCCGCTCCGGCCGTACCCGCCAGGCTGTCGATCGCGCCCTGGAGGCGATCGGCGATCGCGACGGCGTCGCGCTGCACTTCGCAGGAAATGTCCCCCGCGAGATAGACGAGCGGGCGCTGCGCGTCCGTCAGAACCTTCGCCGCCTCGGCGATGGCGCGCTCGAGGGTGCCGGCGCGGCCACGTATCCGGATCTCCTGTGGGACCTGCCCGTCCCCGAACCACGCAGTGCCCAGCACGCACGCCCGTTGCGCCTCGGTGAGCCGACCGCGCGCGACCACGACCGTGATGTCGTCGCAGGCGCAGCCGCAGCCGAGGCACGTGACGTGCTCGACGGCGCTCACGCGATCCTCGCGCGCTGCGCTTCCAGGGACAGGTACAGAGTGCGGGCTCGGGCGGCGAGCGCCGCGCCGCACGCGGCCACCGTGCCCCCGCGCGCGAACAACGTGCAGATGGGATGGCCCCGCTCGATGCGTTCCCCCGGCGGAGGCACGTCGCGCACGTCGTCGTCTTCCAGCCAGCGCGCCGTCCCCTCCGGGACCAGGTCGTGTCGGGCGTACAGGATCGCTTTCCCCACCACATCGGCCGGGCCAGGCCCGGTAAGCGCCACCTCGGGGAGGTGCCCGGCGCAGGCGCGAGCGTGCAACTGGAAGATCGAAATCCCCCGCGCCCGCTCGACGAGCTCCATCGACGCGCAATAGCGCGGGTTCACCTCCACGGTGTAGGGCACGCCGCTGCGAGCGACGAAATCGATGCCGTTGACGCCCACGAGCCCGAACGCTTCGGTAACGGCGGTGGCGAGGCGGCACGCGTTGCCGAACAGCGGCTCATCGGGGCCGACGAGCATGCTGCCGCAGTAGCGGAAGCCGCCGGCCCCGAAACGCGGATCCCCCGCGAGGGCCTGCGACACGCCCAACGGCACCGCGCGGTGCCCGTCCGCGGCGAACACGATCGACCCCGGAGTGCCCGCCACCCGCTGCTGCAGGTAGCTGCCGCGCGGCAACGCGCCACTGTGCCACGGCACCACGCCGCTGCCTCCTCCCGACGCCAGCGGTTTTGCGAGCCAGCGCCCGCCCCTCGCCGTCCCGGCGCGCGGCGCCGTGACGCGCACGGCCGGTGTGGAGAGCCCCCGCGCGCGCAGCGCGCGCGCCAGCCGGACCGGGTCGCGCACCGCCGAGAGCACACTGGGCCCATTGCCCCACAACAGCCGGCCGGCCACGAGTGTGCCGACGGCGCGCGCGTGGTTTTCCAAGCTGCCCACATAGCACACCACGTCCACTCGCAGCCGGCGCGCGGCGGCGACGGCGGCGCGGATGCTGAACCGCCCGGCGCTGCGCGCCACGCTGACCGACTGCGCCCGAGCGCGCAGGTCCAGGTCGCCGAAGCCATCCACGGCGAGCACGTCGTATCCTGCCCGCGCGGCCGATTCCGCGAACCCTCGCGTGGAGACGCCCGCGATGAGCACGCGCGTCACGCGGGCCCCCCCTCCAGCCGGCGACGTGCTCGCTCGCGCGGGATGACGTAGAGATGGTCGAGCACCGTGCCCCGCGCCTCACGAATCGCGAGGAGCTCGACGAGCTCCCGGTTGGCACCGCCGGCGAGCCCGTCGGCCAGGAGTGCCGCTCCCTGGGCGCCCTCTTTGGCGGTCCGGGCGAATCCCTCGAGCAGCCGGGTGGGCGCGAACGAGCTGAGCCGCTGACGGATCGCGTGGCTGACGCCCTCGACCTGCGCGAGCCGACCGGACAGCACGAATTCTTTCGGGGAGGGGACCGATGCGGCCAGCGCCACCGCCGTCTTTACGGCGCCCTCGACGAAGGCCTCCCATGCGGTCTGCTCGGCCGGCGTCGCCGGATGCGCCAGCCGTTCGGGGGACGTGCTCGCCTCGTCCCACCCGGCGACGGCCGCGGCGCCGCCCTGGAACAGGAGCGCCTTGGACACCTCTCCCGCGAGGTACGCGACTTCGCCGTCGAGCGCGCCTGCGGCGCGAAAGCCGAGCGGCCCGGCCGTGCCTCCCACCCCATCCACGATCCGACCTCCCGCCACCGCGACGGCAGCGGTGAACGCGCCGCCCAGCTCGAGCAGCACGAGCGACACCGTAGCGAGCGGTCGCCCGGACTGCCGAGCCTGCTGCGTGATCGCCAGCGCCACGGCGCAGACCTTGTCGGCCGTGCCCATGTCGACCCGGTTCACCTTGCGATGCACCGCCACGGTGGGGAGGTGCACCACCCCCGGCGTGAGGACCACCGGCAGCCGGGAGCGCGCCAGGGCGCGCACGAGGGCACGGAGCCCGCCGATGCCCCCGCGCTCGTGGGGAGCGGCGAGGAACGCGAGACGCAGATCTTCGTCCGTGGCGTCCTGCGCGCGGGTCAGGGGGAGGCCGTACCCGGACGGTCCCGCCACGAGGTCGAGGGGGCCGGCTGCCTCGAGCTCGAGGATGAAGCGCGCCGGATCGGCCAAGGCCTCCGCGGTCGGCCAGGAGCGGTCGAGAAACACGCGACCCTGGTCCAGCCCGCAGAGATCGATGCTCACCGTCCCCGGGTCGATACCGATGACGCGGGGCATCGGATCACTGCTTCGGCGCCATCAACTCCCGCGCGACGTCGGCGATGGTCTCCGCGTCCAGCACGAGGTCGTTGCGCTCGAACAGGCGGGCGATGCACGCCTTGTGCACCTTCATCTTGAGGTTTCCGATGGCGAGTGCACCCAGGCACACCACGCCGTCTTTCGTCACGCCATCGTCCGTCGCCTCCACCCCCTCGATGCCGAGCGGGGGAACCGCGTTCACGTCCGCCACCACCTTGAGTCCGGGCCGGTTGGCCCACGCCCGCTTCGGGACCAGCATCACTCCCGCGGGGCCGGCGTTGAGCAGCAGCTCCGCGCGCTCGCACGCGCGGACGGCCTCGCTCGCGTCCGCCATCGCGATGGCGCGCACCTTCCCGCCGAACCGCTTGAGCACGAGATCGCGGGCCCGCTCTCCCGCGTCGGCCTTGCGCGACGTGATGCACACGTCCGCGCCCGCCTTGGCGAACAGCCCGGCGGCGCGAATCCCCACCGGCCCGGTCCCCGCGACGATCAGGACCCGCGTGCCGCGCACCTCACCTCCCCCGGCCGCCTGCACCATCTTCGCCACCGCGGCGACCGCGGTCGTGTTGGACCCGTTCGAATCCAGCATCGCGGACACCGTGAAGGGCTTGAACATCGCTTTCGTCGCGGCGGCGAGCAGCTGCTCACCCACGGCGATGTCCGCGCCTCCGACGAACACGGCGGTGCTCTTCAAGTCCTTGGGACCGCGTGTGAAGATGCAGCCGTGGATCAGGTCGCGGACGTCGGCGTCGGTCACGCCGCCGTAGCTCATCACCTCATCGGCGCCGCCGTCGTACGCGACCACCCGATCGAACACGCTCGGCAGCCTGGAGCTGTCGAGCTGCAGCAGCAGCTTACGCATCAGGACGCACGCTCCACGGTGAGTCGGCGTGGGGCTCGAAACGCAGTCGAGGGGCGGCAGCCCCGCCCCTCGACGTGGACTCGCGGGACTCCCGGAGCGATCAGCCCTTGTCCGCGCCACCCGCGAATGGATGGGTCGCCGTCTTCGCCTGGGAGATCACCTGGTCGATCTTCGGCTGCCCCTTGAGGGCGCGCTCGATGGACTCCTTCACCGCCCGATAGTTGAAGTCGTAGATTTTCTTGTCGTTCTTCGCCTCCCAGTGGATGAACACCCCCACCAGGATGCAATAGTCGTCCACTTTGTCCCGCGGGATGATCCCGGACGACACGCTGTCCACCACCGCGCGCGCCACCGCCGCCTGCGCCGGGCCGAACATCTGCACGGCCTGCGTGGCGTTCTTGATGGTGACCTTGTTGAAGAGGAGCGTGTCGGGCTTGGCCGGCAGGTTGGGCGTGACGACGGCGAGGAGCTTGGTGAAACCGTCGGTGTTGTTCGCCAACGTGCTGACGAAGGCGTGCCCCGCGTGGCCCGACTTCGACCCGATGATCAGGTCGATGTGGGCGACCTCATTCCCGTCGCCTACCAGAGACTCGCCAAGGAAGAAATCCGCTGCCATAACTACCTCCCGATTCGGATGGGGTCCACGAGTTCACTGCCGGCCGTCACGAATGCGGTGTTGAGAGCAGCGTGGCCAGAGGGGTGTGGAGAGCCACGCCGTCCCGCGTCTGCGGGTAGCTCCTACTGAACCGTATCGATGGAGTGCTAACCTGCCCGCCGCTCCGGCGGGTGTCAAGGCCGCGCAGCGGGGCCGCCAAATGGAACTCTTTCGGGTGTTATGGCGGCGCCGCGCCCCCGGTGGCGACGCGCCACACCTCGTCCGCCAGCCATTCCAGGCGCTGCTGCGCGTAGTCGAGCTCGGCGGGCGTCATCTCCTTCGCGCGCCGCACGAGCGCGCGCGTGTGGGCGAGCAGATCGTCCAGCACTTCGCGCAGCGGCCGGTTGTGGCGCCGCTCCGCCCGCGGCCGCGGACTCATGCGCTCTGCATACCCAACGCGCGCTCCTCGGCCTTGCGCAGCTCCGCCGTCGCGGCGCGCAGTGCCGACGCGATGCCCCGTTCGGCGAGGTAGCTCTCCACCAGCCGCAGGCCGAGATAGTAGCCCGCCCGCTCCGGCAGCATGCGACCGCCCATCATCCGGGCCGCCGGGCTCATGCCCCCCGACAGGAAACGCAGCCGCAGGCCCAGCCCCGACTCGTCGAGCAGCGGCGCGGCCGCGCGCCGCAGGAAGGCGTCGAGCTCGCGGATGCGCCGGTACTGGCGTCGCGTGTAGCCGAAGTACTCCCACGGCTCGAACCCGGGCGCGACCGCCTGCGCCCCGGCCACCGCCAGCCCCTCGTTCACGAGCAGCTCGCGTAAGCTCGCCCGGCTCCCCGTGTCCCAGAAGTCGTAATGCCCGCGCAGGTCCGCCACCAGGCGCCGCAGGTCGGCGCGGCTCGACGGCGACGTGTAGCGCATCGCGTGCGCCACCTCGTGCGCGATCCAGAGCGGCAAGAGGTGCGGCGCGAGCCCCATGCCGTAGGTCTGCGGGTTGGCGCGGCCGGTGAAATGTTCGAGGCAGACGAACGCGATGCCACGCCCCCCCACCACCAGCTCCCCCGCGTTGGCTGCCCCGACGCCGACCATCAGGTAGAGGTCGACGGGGCAGTCCGCTTCGAACTGCTCGAGCGCGCGGCTGAGCGCCTCGTCGGCGATGGCAGCGACGTCCACGTCCTCGAGCAGCCGCTCGAGATCGGCGCGCTCCGCGCGCAGCGCCGCCGCAATCACCCGCTCCGCGTGGGGCGAGGTCGGATCGAGGACGTAGTTGTGCCAGTAGCTCTGCAGTACGGGCTTGTGCCGGTCGAGATAGTCGTGATAGGCCGCAGGGGGGTCGGGCGCGGCGAGCACCGCGAGGAACTCCGGCACGAGGTTGACGAGCATGGAGCGGCCGGCCCCAATTTGGGAATCGGCCCCGCCGGAGACAAGCGCGCGCCCGTTGCAGGGCGCCTTGACTTTTCCCGGTCCGGCTCTCAGCCGGTGTCGCTCAAGAGCGGCCGCGCATCTTGCGGCTCATCTCGGTGAGAAAGCGCCGCTCAGCGGGTGTGAGGCTCTCGATCCCGCGCGCCGAAATCTTGTCGAGCACGCGGTCGATTTCCGCCTGCGACGGATCGCGCTCCGCCCGGCGCGGCTTGGGGGCCGCGCTGGCACGCACCGCGCGGGCGGGATGCACCAGCACGCTCGGCTCGCTGGCGCGGCGCAGGTGGCGCTCCGCGCGCGCCAGGCGCCAGTCCGCCACCTTCAGGTACAACAGACCCGTCGCAAATCCGCCCAAATGGGCCAGGTGCGCCACGCCGTCGCTCGCCGCGAACAGGGCGAGCAACAACGAGATCGCCACCGCGAATGTCACCAGCCATTTCGCGGCGATCGGTTCGGGGAGTGGAAACACGGAAATCGGCTGATCGGGCCAGGCCCACGCGAAGGCCAACATCACGCCGTACACCGCCGCCGAAGCGCCCACCACGAGCTGCACCTGCTGAAACGTCATCGCGAGCGCGAACGACAGGGCCGCGCCTCCCAGACCGCACAGCCCGTAGTACGCGAGGAACGGCCCCCCGCCCATCCGCTCTTCCACGGGCGGCCCGAACACGAACAGCGCCAGCAGGTTGAACGCGAGATGCAGGAAGTTGGCGTGGATGAACGTGTATGTGACGAACGTCCAAGGCCGCGCCAGCGCGTCGAGCGGGGCGAACCCGAACGTGGCCACGAACCATGGGTTGACGAAGATCGTCATCTGGAGCAGGAAGACGACCAGGTTGGCGACGATCAGCCGCCGCACCCATGGTGTCATACCGAACATCCGCTGCGGGACCATCCTGTAATTATCCCCCGCGCGCGCTCCCCGAGTTCCCCCCGCCCGCAAGACGGCAGATCCGCTCGCACAGCTCGGGGAACTCGATCCCCGCCGCCCGGGCCGCCTGGGGCAGGAGGCTCGTTCGCGTCATGCCGGGAAGCGTGTTGGCCTCGAGACAAAAGATGTCGCCCTCGGGGCTCAACCGGAAGTCAACGCGCGAATATCCCCCGAGCTTGAGCGCCCGGTGCGCCGTGAGCGCCAGCTCCTGCAGCTGACGCGCCAGCGTCGTGTCGAGCTTGGCGGGGAAGATCTCCTCCGACATGCCCGGCGTATACTTGCACTCGTAGTCGAACAGCTCGTGCTTCGGGATGATCTCTCCCACCGGGAGCGGCACGTCGCCCAGCACCGCGACGGTCAGCTCCCGCCCCGGCACGAACTGCTCGGCCATGACCTCGGCGTCGTACGTCCGCGCCAGGGTGACCGCGGCGTCCAACCCCTCGGCGTTGCGCACCAGCGACATCCCCACCGACGAGCCCATTTTCGAGGGCTTCACGATCACCGGCCAGCCGAGCGCGGTGGTCACGTCCTCGGGAGCCACCGGGGGGGGCGCCATGAACCAGGCGGGCACGGGCACGCCCGCCGCGCGGAACAGCCGCTTGGCGAGGTCCTTGTCCATCGCGAGCGCGCTCCCAAGCGCGCCGCTGCCGGTATACGGAACGCCGATGACATCGAGCACCGCCTGGAGCGTCCCGCCCTCTCCGCGGCCGGCGTGCAGGCAGAGGAACAGCACGTCCGCGTCCCGTACCGCCGGCAGGGACGCGAGGCCGTTCGACAGCATCGCGCGCTCGCGCTCGTCGAGCTCGGCCACCGCCGGCGGCTCGCGTCCGACCGCCGTCGTGAGCAGGCGCCGCTCGTCGGCCGGACCGAGCAGGCCGGTCACCGTATCCACGGCCGTCACGCCGTGCCCCCGTCCCCGCAACGCCTCGACGATCTGCGCCGCTCCGGCGAACGCGACGGTGCGCTCGGCGGACGCACCGCCCGTGAGCACCGTGACGCGCATCAGCGGATTCCGGCCAGCTGGTGCAGCACGTCGTACCGCGTGACGATCCCCACGATCCTGCCCTCGCGTCGGACCAGCGCCGCCGGGGTTTCGCGCGAGAGCAGCGTGGTGAGCCGCTCCACGGGGAGATCGGCATCGACCACCGGGAAGGGCGCGTCCATCACATCCTGGACCGGCTGGTCCAGCGTCGCGGGATGCTCGAGCGCCCGGGCCATGAGCATCTGCTCAGAGACCGCGCCCACGCCGTCGCCGCCGTCCAGCACCGGCAGCTGCGACACGTTGTACGTGCTGATGAGGTTCAACGCCTGGCGCACCGTGGCGGTGGGCGGGACCGAGATCAGCGGAGGGGCCCCCGAGTTGCGCGCTTCGAGCAGCTGCGCCACGGACACGCGTTCGGCATCGAGGATCTGGTTCTCGCGCAACCATTCGTCGTTGAACACTTTCGAGAGATAGCGCTCTCCGGTGTCCGCGAGCACGGTGACCACGAGCGCCTGCGGGTCGTTCACCCGACGCGCCACCTCCAGCGCGGCCACGAGGTTGACCCCGGTCGACCCGCCGGCGAACAGGCCTTCCTCCTTGGCCAGGCGTCGCACCAGCAGCATCGCGTCCTTGTCCGACACCGTGATCCACTCGTCGATCACGTCCCAGTGCAGCGAGGTCGGAATCTTGTCGCCGCCGATGCCCTCCACCTTGTAGGGGCGGCCGTCGGTCTGGCGACGCGTCCGGGCATAGTCCGCATAGATCGAGCCGACGGGATCGCCGGCGATCACGCGGATGGTCGCGCGCTGCTCCTTGAGATAGCGCCCGGCCCCGCTCACGGTGCCCCCCGTCCCCGGCGCGCACACGAAGTGCGTGATCCGGCCTTCGGTCTGCTGCCAGATCTCGGGGCCGGTCGTGCGGTAGTGCACGTCGGGGTTCACGGGGTTGTAATGCTGGTCGGCGAAGATCGCGTTCGGGTGCGCGGCCGCGATGGCGCGGCCCTTCATGATGTAGTTGTCCGGGTGGTCGGCCGGGACCGCCGTCGGCGTGATGATCACCTCGGCCCCGAGCGCGCGGAGCAGGCGCGCCTTTTCCTGCGACATCTTGTCGGGCATCGTGAAGATGCAGCGATAGCCTTTTACCGCGGCGGCCAACGCCAGCCCGACGCCGGTGTTGCCCGACGTCGCTTCGACCACCAGCCCGCCCGGTTTGAGCCGTCCCTCGCGCTCCGCCGCCTCGATCATCGCGACGCCGATGCGGTCCTTCACCGAGCCCCCGGGATTGAAAAATTCCGCTTTGGCGTAGACGGGCGTGCGGATGCCTTGGGTGACCCGGTTCAGCCGGATCAGCGGTGTCCAGCCGATCGTCTCGAGAACGTTGCCATACGGCTTAGTGTGGTGTGGCATTCGTGTCCGGCTTCACACGCGTGCTGTCCGGGACGACGCGCGTGGTGTCGGCGGGAGGGTGAGGCGGGGACGAGTCGCGCCGCACCGCCGTGGTGTCGCGTCGCGGCACGCGCGCGGGCGCGACCGGAGCGGTCGGGACCGGCGCGCGCACCGGCGGTGGCTTCACGGTGTCCGGCTCGCCCTTGCGCACCGATCCGCCGGCCTGCGGGTGGTGGAACTCGATCGGCTGGAGGAACGCGGTCGCGATCGACAGGCCGTGACGCCGTGCCGGGGTGAACCGCAGCCGGCGCGACCCCGAGAGCGCCGCCGAGTCGAGCGCCGGGTAGCCGCTCGATTCGGCGACGCGACTCGACTCCGCGGCGAGCCGCCCGGTCGAGTCCACGAACAATCGGAGCACCACGTCGCCTTCCACCTTCTGGTCGTACAGCCGGGGGGGATACTGGATGGGCGAGTCGCCGTTGAGCGCCACGGGAGGCTCCTGATCGGGCGGCCCGCCCGAGGACTCCCCGCCCCCCGCCTGGTCCCCCGACCGCGACTTGCCACACGTCGCCACCGCCAGCGCCACCGCGCCGGCGAGCGCGTTGCGCCACGCCCTCACGCGCCCTCCTCCTCGCGGTGCTTCTTCCACGCCGCGAGCCGGTTGAGCGCCTCGAGCGGCGACAACGCGTCCACGTTCAGGCGGTCCAGCTCCTGCAGCAGGGGGTGCGGGGGCGCGGTGGGCGCCGGCACGAACAGGCCGAGCTGCGTCGCGTCGGGGGGCGCGGGAGGCGCTTGACGCGCCACCTGATGCCCGGCCTCGAGCAGCTTCAGCACCTGCCACGCCCGCGCCACCACGGGCGCCGGCAGTCCCGCGAGCTGCCCCACGTGGATGCCGTACGAGCGGTCGGCACCGCCCGGTTCGAGCCGGTGGAGGAACACGATCTCGTCGCCCGCCTCCCGCACCGCGACGTTGAAATTGCGCGCGTGGGCCAGCTCCTCAGTGAGCTGCGTGAGCTCATGATAGTGCGTCGCGAAGACGGTCTTGCAGCCGATGGCGTTGTGCAGGAACTCCGTGACCGCCCACGCGATGGCCACGCCGTCGTAGGTGGAGGTCCCCCGCCCGATCTCGTCGAGCAGGACGAGACTTCGCGCCGTGGCGCCGTGCAGGATGGCGCTCGTTTCGCTCATTTCGACCATGAAGGTCGACTGGCCCCGCACCAGATTGTCCGACGCTCCCACACGTGTGAACAACCGGTCCGCCACGCCCACCACGGCGCGCCGCGCCGGGACGAACGCCCCGATCTGCGCGAGCAACACGCACAGCCCGACCTGGCGCAACAGCGTGGACTTCCCCGCCATGTTCGGACCGGTGAGCAGGATCACCCGGCCCGGGGCGTCGAGCAGCACGTCGTTCGGGATGAACGCCTCACGCGCCATCATGCGCTCGACCACGGGGTGGCGGCTGCCCTCCAGGGCGATCGTGAACCCGTCGTTCACCTCCGGCCGCACGTAGCCCTCGTGCTGCGCCACGTCGGCGAGCGCGCTCCACACGTCGAGTCCCGCGAGCACGCCCGCCGTCGCCTGCACCCGCCCGACGGCGTCTGCGACGCGGCGTCGCAGCGCGTCGACCAGCTCCGCCTCGCGGATCGCGATCCGCTCCTCGGCCCCGAGCACCTTCGCCTCGTACTCCTTCAGCTCCGGCGTGACGTAGCGCTCCGCGCCGGTCAGGGTCTGACGCCGCTCGTAGTCGGGGGGCACGCGATCGCGGTGCGGATGCGTCACCTCGATGTAGTAGCCGAATACCTTGTTGAACCCGACCTTGAGCGAGGCGATCCCGGTGCGCTCGCGCTCGCGCGCCTGCAGTCCCGCGATGTAGTGCTTTCCACCGTCGCGGGCGTCCTTCAGGTCGTCGAGCGCGCGATCGTAGCCCATGCGGATCGCATCACCCTCGGACGCCTGGGCCGGCGGCCGCTCCACCAGGGCGCGTGCCAGCTCCTCGCCCAGATCCTGCAGCAGGTCGAAGCGATCGGCCGCCTGCTCGAGCAGCGCGGCTCGCCCGCGGGCCTCGAGTCCGTCGAGCGCGCCCCGCACGTCCGGGAGACGCAGCAGCGAGTCACGCAGGGCGCCCAGCTCGCGCGGCGTGGCCCGCCCCAGCGCCGCACGACCCGCCAGGCGCTCCAGGTCGCGCACCCCGTCCAGCGCTTCCCGCAGCCGCTCGCGTCCGCGCGCGTCGCCGACGAGCACCTCCACGGCATCGAGCCGCGCGTTGATCATCGCGGGGTCGATCAGCGGGGCCAACAGCCAGCGCCGCAGCAGCCGCGCACCCATCGGGGTCATGGTACGGTCCAGCACGTCGAGCAGTGTCGTCCCCTTCCTTCCCGGCTCGACGCGCAGCGGTTCCACCAGCTCCAGGTTGCGGCGGGTCATGTCGTCGAGCGGCAGCAGATCACCGCGCCGCACGATGCGGGGATGGGCGACGTGCGGCAGGCCGCCGGGCTTGAGCTCACGGGCGTAGCGCAACAGGGCGCCGGCCGCGCCGAGGGCGGCGCGGTCCTCCGCCTCGACCCCCAGCCCGTCCAGCGACGCCACGCGGAAGGCCCGCGTCAGGTCCTCGCGCGCCAGTTCGGGATCGAACTCCCAGGCCTCGCGCTCCGTCCGCGCAGCGCCCGCCACCGCGAGCAGCGTACCGGCCGGAAGAACGACTTCGGGAGCTTCGTAGCGAGCCAGGACCGCTGGCAGCTCCTCCGCTGCGGCGGTCTCGAGCAGCAGCTCCCCCGTGGTCAGATCGAGCGCGGCCAGACCGGCCGGGGCGCCGCGGGGATCGACCGCGAGCAAGAAGTTGTTGCGACGTCGCTCCAGCCAGTCGTCGGCGAGCACGCTGCCCGGGGTGACGGTTTCCACCACTTCGCGCCGCACCAGCCCCTTGGCGAGCTTGGGGTCCTCCACCTGCTCGCAAATCGCCACGCGATGTCCCTGGGCGATCAGACGGCGCAGGTAGTCGGTGGCCGCCTTGACCGGCACGCCGGCCAGCGGCACCTCGGCCGCGCCCCCGTTGTTGCGGGAGGTGAGGGTCAGGCCGAGCTCGCGGGCCGCCAGCTGCGCATCGTCCTCGAACATCTCGTAGAAGTCACCCATCCGAAAGAACAGGATGGCGTCCGGGTGCCGCGCCTTGAGCTCGCGGTATTGCTGCATCAGCGGTGTGTCGGCGTCCACCCGCGGAGGCGTCACGGCTCCTCCACCACGAACGGCTGCCCTCCCAGGCGGGTCTTCAGGCGGCGCTGCACCTGCGCCGCTTCGTCGTGCGTCGCGTAGCGCCCCACCCGGACCTTGAAGAGACCGCTCGTGTCGCGCACCACGCGGGCGTCGAAGCCCATGACCTTGAGACGCGTGAGCATCTCGTCGACCTGCGACGCGCTCTTCACTGCGAGGACCTGCACGGCGTAGGTCGTCGCGGGCGTCGCGGGCTTCGCCTGGCTGTCGCCCGTCGTCGCGGGCGTACCGGCCGCCGGGACGCCCGGGATGGCGGCGCAGCGCGGGGCGTAGAAGGAGACCTGATTCCGGAACTCGACGTCGGCGCCCGCCCCGTCCAGCGCCTCACGGATGAGCGCACAGCCGTGCACGTCGTCCTTCATGTCGAAGTAGGCGCGCGCGCCCGTGAAGTCGGCACGGGGCTTGAGCGGCGAGTCCGGATAATCGCGCCGCAACCGCTCCGCCGCCTGGGACGTCGCGGCCAGGTCCCCCTGGGCGAAGTAGAGCTTCGCGAGGGCGACGAGGGCCGAGTCCGCCCACACCGACCGTCCGTACTCCACCACCACCCGCTGCAGGTTGGTGGCGATGAGGCCGGCGTCGGGCGCCAGCATCCCGGCCGTGAAGAGCGCGCCCGGGTAGAGCGAATCCTGCGGCGACAGGCTCGCGAGCAGGCGACGCATCATGGCGCGCCCCGAATCGGGCCGGGTCTGGGCGACGCGTAGCGCGACGGCGCGGACGCTGTCGCTTTGGGCGGCCAGACGGGAAGGCGCGTAGACGGGTAGCAGGAGCAGCACGCAGACCGTCCAACCGCCTAGCCGTCGAGCCGCGGTCACGCCACCTCCCGCCCGAGCACGGCGAACGACAAGACGAGCTGGACCATCGTTCCCGCCGCGTCGCTCAACGTGCTCGACTTCAGGGACCGGTCCGCGTCGAGTGCGAGCCGCAGGGCCTGCTCGAGCTCGTGCGCGCTCCACCGCGCGGCCCAGCGGGCCCAGCGCGCCGCCGTTCCCTCCCAGCTCCCGAGGCCGTAGGGGCGGGCCGCCCGCAGGTGCGACAGGAGCAGCGCTTCGAGCCGGGCCGGTGGCGAGCCCTGATCGAGCTCGGCACGGGCCAGCGCCGTGCCGACGAGGTGCGTACCCAGCGCGGTCAGCATGCGGACACCGCTCATGCCGGCCTGCTCGAGAATGGGCGCCACCAGCCGCGCGGCCACCGCTGCCCGCCGCTCGAGGGTCGCGTCCACCAGGTCCTGAAGCGTCTCGCCCCGGCGCACCCCGACCAGCGCCGCGACGTCCTCCCGGGTCGCGGGCCGCGACGCGCCGCCTGCGAGCGCCGCCAGCTTCTCGAGCTCGCGCGCGAGCGTGGCGAGATCGCTCCCGACGGCGTCGAGCAGCAGGGCTCCGGCCTCCGGCGCGAGGGTGAGGGCCAGCTGCCGGGCGCGGTGGGCCATCCAGCGCTCCACCCGCGCCGGCGGCAGCGGCTCGACGGCCACGGCCGTAGTGCGGCGCACGAGCTCGGCGTCGGGCGGCTCGCCGGCCGCCTGTACCAGCACCAGCACCGTGGTGGGATTGGGGGAGGCGAGGTAGCGCAACAGCTCCTGGCGCAGCTTGGCGGTCTTCCTGAGCTGCTCGAGCCCGCGGACGACCACGGCCCGGGTGGCGGCGAGCATGGGGGGCGTGTTCACGAGGGCGTGGAACGCCTCCGCATCGAGCTCTGGGGCGCTTCGCTGATCGACGTTAAAATCGCGGGCGGCGGGATCCACGGCGCGATCGACGAGGGCGCGCACCGCTTCGTCTTTCAGCACGTCCTCGTCGCCGTGGAGATAGTAGACGGGATCAGGCACGCCCTGCTTCAGGCTCCGGAGCAGCGCGTCGAAGGTGAGAGCCCCCATACGGGGCGGAAGTTACCGCCGGCTGAGGGCGAGAGAAAGCCTACCGCCCCGCGGACGCGGGCTCGACCAGCGCCGAGCCATCCGGGGCCGGGCTACCCGCGAACACACTCGCGCGGGGGTCCTGGAAGGAGACGAACGGGACGCCGGCCTGGACGACCGGCCTGGGGAACGGAACGCGCGGGAGCGCCGGCGCCTGCGCGACCGGAGGATGCCGCACACCTTCCAGCGCTACCATGGCCAGCGCGGCGGCGACGAACAGCGCTGCCGCGATGCCGGCCCGCGCCGGGACCTGGCTGCGCCGGCGCTCCCGCGCCAGTCGCGCGTCGAGCCGGCGCCGAAAGGCAGGGGAGGGCTCGATGGTTTCGGCGGCCTGCAGCGCCAGCACGCCGCGGCGCACGGCCGCGTCGTAGTGCCGGCAGGAGGGGCAGAGGGACAAATGCCGTGTGAAGCGGCGCAGCTCGCGTGGCGCGGTGATCAGGCCGTCGCGAACATCGGTGTAGCGCTCCAGGAATTCGGCGCACGTCATGGCGAGAATCTACTACCACCGGAGCCCGGGCGGGTTCCCGGGCCCCTATTCCAGCAGCGGCTCGATCAGCTGGGCGAAGCTGTTCCGTGCCCGGTTGAGGCGGCTCTTGACGGTCCCCAGGTTACAGCCCGTGATCTCGGCGATCTCGGCGTAGCTCTTGCCTTCGAGCTCGCGCAGCACGAACACCGCCCGGTGGTGCGTGGGGAGCTGGTCCACACACTGGTCCACCGCCTCCTTGAGGTAGCGCTTGCGGTACAGATCGTCGGGCCGCGCCGTGGCGTCCTCGAACTGCAGCGGACGGTGGTCCGCCTCCCAGTGCTTCTTGATCGTCTGGAACAGCACGAGCGGGTTGCGAGAACGGTTCCGCAGCTCGTTCTTGGCGAGGTTCGAGGCGATCGTGTAGATCCAGGTCGAGAACTTCTTCGTCTGGTCGAACCGGTGCAGGTGCCGGAACACACGGATGAACACCTCTTGCACCAGGTCTTCGGCCCGTTCCCGGTCCCCGATGGTCCGATTGATGAAATTGAGCAGGCGAGTCTGGTAGCGGTCCACCAGGGTGCCGAACGCCTGGGGGTCGCCCGCCAGGTGCTCGAGCACCAGCCGGCCGTCGTCGAATTCGTGCAGCGCCCGGCGCTCCAGCGCGCGCGGCGTGACGACGGCGTCGGCCTTCCGACTGTTGAGGGTCGCTCGCATGAACCGCTCCCTGGCTGAGGCCTCGAATATACGGAACAACGCGAGACTTGCCGCCTGCCTAGATGCCGCAGGAACCGTACCCGTCGCACGTCCGAACGTAACCCCGCGCTCGGGCATGGCTTGCTGTGTCGTGGCGCCGGGTCCACGTGACAGCGCCGTCCTCCTCGGGGGACAAGGCGTGTTCTACCGCTTCAAGACGAAGCCCGCCATATAAAGGATAGCCACTACGGTCTTTGCGTCACGAATCTCACCGTCTCGGATCAGCTCGAGCACGCGCGACAGCGGCTGTGGCACCACCTCGATGAACTCGTCGCGCTCGCGCGACGGTTCCCCGGTCGTAAGGCCCGTCGCCAGGTAGAGGTGGATCACCTCGTTGGTGAAGCCCGGCGTCGTCCAGATGGATGTGAGACGCTGGAGCCGCGTCGCGGTGACGCCCGTCTCCTCCAGCAGCTCGCGGCGGGCGCATGCCTCTGGGTCTTCCCCCGGGTCCAGCGTGCCCGCCGGAATCTCCCACAGCTGGCCGCCGGTCGCGTAGCGGTACTGCCGGATAAGCAGAATGGCGGGGTCGGTCCCGGGGGGATCGGAGGCGCACGGCACGATCGCCGCCGCGCCGGGATGGCGGATCAGCTCGAGCTCACCCGTCGAGCCGTCGGGGAATCGCACCGTGTCGACGTCGAGCCGGACCACGCGGCCCGCGTAGATACGTCGGCTGTTGAGCTGCATGGCGACGCTCAGTGGTTGAAGAGCCAGGTGACGG
>Ga0209160_1000646_pt1 | contig 28970 bp, 23 predicted proteins | sample GraSoiAngelo_153_FD_186167 | JGI IMG/M metagenome (GOLD analysis project Ga0209160, IMG submission 186167) | Grasslands soil microbial communities from the Angelo Coastal Reserve, California, USA - 14_1009_12_40cm (SPAdes) (version 2) | ecosystem: Environmental > Terrestrial > Soil > Grasslands ...
TGTCGGAGACTCCGCCCTCTGAGAAATTCGCCGGCGTCACCAACTCCGACCTGGCGTTCACCGGTCATTATGCGATCCAGGGCAATTACAACGGCTACCAGGTTTGGGACATCACGGATCCGCGCCGGCCCGTCCTCAAGACCGCATACCTCTGTCCGGCATCGCAGAGCGACGTGTCGGTCGACAAGAACCTCCTCTTCGTCTCGGGGGAGGGCCTGGGCGGACGCATCGACTGCAGCACGGAGGGGGTCAAGGATACCGTCAGCAAGGTCCGCCTGCGTGGGATCCGCATCTTCGACATCAGCGACATCACCAGTCCGAAGTACATCGGCAACGTGCAGACCTGCCGCGGCTCGCATACGCACACGGTAGTGGTCGATCCCAAGGACACCGCGAACGTCTACGTGTACGTCTCCGGCTCGGCTCCGGTGCGCTCGCCCAACGAGCTCCCCGGCTGCGTGGGCGTCACGCCGGAGCAGGACTCGACCTCGGCGCTATTCCGGATCGAGGTTATCAAGGTGCCGCTCGCCCATCCGGAGCAGGCCGCCATCGTGAGCTCCCCGCGGATCTTCGGCAACCTGGTGGCGCCCCCGCGCCACGGCCCGGCGTCGGCCGACATCGCGGCGCTGGCAGCCGCCAAGGCCAAGGGTGCCTTCACCGCGAGCTTCCTGGGGGAGGAGTTCGTATTGCCGTCGCGCTTCATCGACCCGATGTTGGACAGCGTCGTCAAAGCCCGACAGGGCACGGGCGCGCCGACGGCGGCCGACAGCGCGGCGCTGCGGGCCGCGATCCCGGCCATGGTCGCCCGGATGATCGGGCAGCGGCAGGGCAACCCCAATGGCCCGCCCCCCGGGCCGACCCAATGTCACGACATCACGGTCTATCCGGCGATCGGCCTGGCGGGAGGCGCCTGTGAGGGGTACGGGCTCCTGCTCGACATCCGGGATCCGGCGCATCCGGTTCGCCTGGACGCCGCGTCCGACTCGAACTTCTCCTACTGGCACTCGGCGACGTTCAACAACGACGGCACCAAGCTGCTCTTCTCGGACGAATGGGGCGGCGGCGGCGGGCCCAAGTGCCGGGCCACCGACCCGCGTGAGTGGGGAGCGGACGCGATCTTCACGATCGCGGACGGGAAGCTGCACTTCCAGAGCTACTACAAGCTCCCGGCACCGCAGACGCCGCAGGAGAACTGCGTGGCCCACAACGGCTCGATGATTCCGATCCCGGGGCGTGACGTGATGGTGCAGGCGTGGTATCAGGGCGGTATCTCGGTGTTCGACTGGACCGACGCCGCGCACCCGCGCGAGATCGCGTTCTTCGACCGCGGACCCGTCGACTCCACCCAGATGGTCGGCGCCGGGTCGTGGTCGGCCTACTGGTACAACGGCGTCATCGTCAGCTCGGAGATCGCCCGGGGACTGGACATCTTCGCGCTCCAGCCCAGCGGGTTCATCTCGCAGAACGAGATCGACGCGGCGAAGTCGGTGCACTTCGACGAGTTCAATACGCAGGGGCAGCCCCGGTTCGTCTGGCCCCCGACGTTCACTCTGGCACGCGCCTACCTGGATCAGCTCGAGCGGTCGCACGCCCTGGGGCCCGACCGGATCGTGGCGGCGCGGCAGGCGCTGACGAACGCCGAGCGGGCCTCGGGTGCGGGCCGCCAGGGCGCTCTGACCCAGCTCGCGGCGCAGCTGGAGGGTGACGCGAGTGGCTCCAGCGATGCCACGCAGGTCGGCGCGCTGGCGAGGACCTTGAGGGATCTGGCCGGCACCGCCCTCTGAGCGGAGCATCCGGCAAATGTGCGGCGGCCCCACCGCGGCAGCAGCGGTGGGGCCGTTGGGTGGCGTCGTCATATACGATTCTCCCTCAAGACACCAATCCCTGACACCACCGAGCGCGCCATGTCGCCCGAGGCCCTGGAGCGAGAGCTCGATCAGCTGCATGCGGCGGCCTTCGGCTGGGCGCTGGCCTGTTGCGGGGGCGACCGCGCCGCCGCTGAAGACGCCCTCCAGGCAAGCTACTTGAAGGTCTTGGACGGGCGCGCGCGGTTCGACGGGCGGGCGAGCTTTCGCACTTGGCTCTTTGCGGTGGTACGAAACACCGCGGCCGAGCTGCGGCGCCGCGCGGCGCTGCGGCGGCTGCTGCCGCTCGCTGTGCTGGGCGCGACACCCGACGGCCAGCCCGACCCGGCGACGGTGCTCGCGCGCGCGGACGGGACCCGTCGGCTCGCGGCGGCGCTCGCCACGCTGCCGCGGCGGCAACGCGAGGTGCTGCACCTGGTGTTCTACCAGGACCTGACAATCGCCGAGGCCGCGGAAGTGGCGGGCGTCTCCCTCGGCACTGCCCGCACCCACTACGAGCGCGGCAAGGCCGCGCTCAGGAAGCTTCTGAAAGCAGAGCCCGAATGACCGAGCGCACCGATCACGACCTAGGCGAGCAGTTTCACGCGTTGCGCCGTGAAGACGCCGCGGCGCTCGCCGCGGCACGTGCGTGGCACGCCACGGCGCCGCGGCGGCGCGTGCTCGGGCTCGCCGCGGCGGCGATCGTCGTGGCAGGCGTAGCCCTCGCGCTGCTACTCGCCCGACGCGACCGGCGCGGCGTGCCGATCGATCTCGCGGCGGTGCGCTGGAAAGCGCCCACCGATTTCCTGCTCGCGCTCCCCGGTGAGGAGTTGATGCGCACCGTGCCGAAGCTGGTGACAATCGATTCAGACTGGAGGACCCCGTGAAGACGTTCCGTTTCCACTTCGTTGCGGCTCTCGCCCTGTGCATCGTCACCGCGGCGGCAGCCCAGCAGGCCCCGCAGCCCTCCCAGCCCCCCCAACCGCCCGACGACCCGCTCGCGCGCGTGCTCTTCCCCCCGGAGCTCGTGATGCAGCACCAGCAAGACATCGGGCTGCGCGCCGAGCAGCGTGTCACGATCACCAAGGCGATTCAAGACTTCCAGAGCAAGGTGGTGGACCTGCAGTGGCGCATGCAGGACCAATCGCAAAGGCTCGCCACGCTGCTCGACAAGCCCGCCGTCGATCAGGCCGCGGCGCTCGCGCAGGTGGACGAGGTGCTGGGGGTGGAGCGCGAGGTGAAGCGCGCCCACATCACGCTGCTGATCCAGATCAAGAACACGCTCTCGGCTGAGCAACAGGCCAAGCTCGCTGCGGCGCGGGGGACGGCGGTGCGCTGAGGGGGGGGTCCTACTGCGGCAGCGGTTGGTACTTGTCCAGCCAGGTCAGGACCTCCTGGATCAGTCGCGCGCGGAGCACGAAGTGGCTGCCCTCCTCTACTACATGGCGCTTCTGGTCGGGTGGAGTGCCCAGCCGTCGGAACATCGGGATCTGCGACGTCTCGAGCGGGAAGAAGAAATCATAGCGCCCGTTTATCATGAGGGTGGGGACCCGGATCCGGGGAAGGAAATTGATCGGGTCCACTTCCGGGCGAGCCGGTTCGAAATCGAGCCCCGCCACTAAGAGCGCGCTGACCTTGATCCGCGGCTCGACCGCCGGCATCAGCCCGCCCATCGCACCCCCCCAGCTCACACCGTAGTACGCCAGCCGCCCCGTGCCGACCTCCGGACGGGTCTCGAGGTAGTCAACCCCTCGGCGCAGGTCCTTCGCCCACATGACGACGTGGTCGCGGTAGAAGTTGGTGGTGTCCTGCACGTCGGTCTTGAGCGAATCGCTTCGCTGGTACGTCCCCTTGTAGATCGGATACAGCACCGCCCGGCCACTCTTGATGATGTAGTCGATCGCGCGGACTTGAAGATTCTGCGGTGCGTGGTCCCCGATCGCGTTGGAACCCGGGAAGTAGACCAGGGCCGGATAGGGCTTCACACCGCGCTTGGGAAGATAGAGGTAGACCAACAGGCTGTCGCCCGCGTACGCGGCGTTCATGCGAACTAGCTCGCGGGTCCAGTCCCCCTCGTCGACGGTCTCCATCACCTTCGCGTGGAGCGGGGTCCGATCGTACTCATACATGCGCCGGTAAGCGGCGAACACGGCGTCCGTCACCGGTCGCGCTTTGAAAAAGTCGCGCCAGGCGCGCTGCAACGGTGCCCCTGCCAGGGAAAGGTTCGGCTCCGCGGCCGGGTACTTCACCAGCCGGATGCCGTTGGTGGGCGACCGGTCGAACGGTGCTTGCGTGTAGGCATCGGTGAACTCGTACGGCTCGTCGTTCCAGCCACCGCCCAGGATGAAACGCTCGTTGCCGCTGGCATTGAGACACCATTCGCGGACATTGCCGGCCATGTCGTAGGTCCCATAGGCGCTGATGCCGCGCGTGCTGCCGACGGGGACCGTTCCCTGACCGGAGAAATTGCTGGCGGGCACGATCCAGGCGCTGTTGTAAACACTGGCGGCATGATTCCAGTGGAAGACGGTGGGCAGGGACTTGCCCGCGAACTTGGCGAACGCCGCGGCCTCATACCAGCTGACTCCCGCTACCGGATGGTGCTGCTGTCCGGTAGGGTAATCCCCGGCTTCCCACGTAGATGGTCCCGGCCGGCCGGTCCGGTCCGTCATTCGGGCCACGCCCTGCCCCCACGGGATCACCCGACCATCCTTCACGAACGGATAATCCCAGAGCTCCCGGCGCCGGTAACCGCCCCCGTCCACGAAACGCTTGAACTCGCCGTTCGTCACCTCGAACCGGTCCATCAGGTAGTCGCCCAACGCGATCGGCTTGATGTGCTCGAAGCCGGGGAAAAACACGTCAAGCGGGCCGCCCGCGATACGGACCATTTCGGGCGGCAGCGCACTGTCCCGATCGAGTGCGATCACGGAATCGCGGAACGGGATGCCGACGAGATCGAGCGTCCGATAGCCCGGCAACTCGATCCGCAGCCGGTTGGCGTTCAGGTAGAGGGCTCCGCTTCCGCTCAACGCCAGCAGCACGCTGTCGAGCGGCGTCTTCCCGAGACGCACCCAGGCGGAATCCGGCGCAGCGTAATCCCTTCGCCATACGATGGCGCCCGGCGGATTGGTGTGCACGTTCACGCGCCGCGCGAACTTGGGACGCAGCGCCCGGAACAACGAGTCGCGGGGGTTCGCCGCCTCGACCAGCCGCGCCAGCGTATACGCCGAGTCCCACTGGCCCAAGTCAGCGAGGGCCAGGAGTTGTGGGATACCCTGCTCCCGTGCCCAGCGCCGTTGGCCCAGCTGGCGCGCCGGACCAAACCAGGCACCCGCGCCGATGATCACCACCACGACGATCGCGGCCACGATCCGGGCGGGGCGCTGGCTGCGCGCAGCTTGGGCAAGCCGGTTAAGGCCCGTAGCGGTCACGCCGCTTCCCGGCGTGGCGAACGCTTCGAGGTGCGCCAGTAGCTCATCGGCTGTTTGCCACCGTGCGGCCGGCTCCTTCTCGAGGCAGCGCATGATGGCCATCGCGAAGGGAGTGGCGAGATCCGGCCGCCGTGCCGCGATGGGCGGCGCGGTCTGGGTGACGTGCGCCGCGAGAATGGCCTGCGGCGTCGTCCCCATGAACGGCGGCTGCCCGACGAGCATCTCGTAGGCCATTACACCGACGGCATACAGGTCGGCCCGGCCGTCCACGGCGGCCTGACCTGCGGCCTGCTCGGGGGCCATGTAGGTCGGCGTGCCGATGGCGAGGCCGAGCGCTGTGAGGGTCCCGCTCGAAGCGGTATCGGTGGCCGCGGCGGCGCTGGCCGCCTTGGCCACACCGAAGTCCATCACAAGGGCGTGTCGCCCGGCGAGCATGATGTTTTCAGGCTTGATATCGCGATGAACGATTCCCAGGCCGTGGGCGTGTGTGAGCGCGTCCAGCACCTCTTGGAGGATCCGGGCCGTGTCCGTCGGCGACAGTTTCCCCACGCGGGTCAAGCGCGCTCGCAGGGTCTCCCCCTCGACGTACGGCATCACGTAGTACAACAACCCGGGGCCCATCCCGTCCGGGCGTGGGATCTCGCCTGAATCGATCAGGGTCAGGATGTGGGGGTGCTGCAGGTGCGCGGCGATGCGGATTTCGCGCAGGAACCGTTCGGCGCCCAGCGCGGCGGCCACTTCGGGATGGAGGACCTTGAGGGCGACCGACCGATCGTGCTTGAGGTCGTGAGCGAGGAACACCGTCGCCATACCGCCACGTCCCACCTCACGCTCGAGCCTGTAGGTGCCGGCGAGTCCATCCTGGAGCAGCCCGCGGAGGTCGGGCACGGCTGTCCTCTCTGAAATAAGGAGGAGACTTGGTGTCGAATACTATGGGGAATGCGGAGCCACGGCGAGCGCCGCTGCTCGTCGAGACGCCACTTCCGGTCGACCGGGTCGCCTAACGCCCCGCCCAACCTCCCCGTATGATTATCAGCCGCACTCCCCATACCTCGAGAGCTCCTCCGCCATGATCACCCGCGCGTCCTCACTCCTGCTCGTCGCCCTCGTCACGTTTGCCAAGCCAATCCCTCCACCAGTCGCTCCCGGCCTCCTCTCCGGGCTGGTGTGGCGCAACCTTGGACCGTTCCGCGGCGGGCGCATCTCGGCCGTCTCCGGCGCCATCGGCCAGCCCGGCGTGTTCTACGTGGGGCTCCCGGCGGGCGGCGTCTGGAAAACCACCAGCGCCGGCGAAACCTGGAGCCCGATCTTCGACGGCATCACCGCGGCGTCCTCAGTCGGCGCCGTCGCAGTCGCCCCCTCCGACCCCAACGTGATCTACGTCGGCATGGGCGACCTGATCTCGGGCGGCGGCATCAACGAAGGCAACGGCGCCTACAAGTCGGTCGATGCCGGCCAGACGTGGCACCACCTCGGCCTCGACGACACCAAGCAGATCCCCTCGATCCTGGTCGATCCGCGCGATCCCAACCTCGTGCTGATCGCCGCCCAGGGAGACGTCCACCAGAAGAGCGAGACCCGCGGCGTGTTCCGCTCGACCGACGGCGGCAAGACGTGGACCCGGACCCTGTACGTGGACGATTCGACCGGCCTGCAGAAGCTCGCCTGGGCGGCAGACCACCCGGAGATCGTGCTCGCGACCACCGTGCGGCACTACGTCGCGCCCCCGACCGGCCCCGCCCTGGTCGGCACTGCGGGGAGCGGGGGAGGCGGCGGCGGGCCGCAGACGGGGCCGACTCAGACCAAGCTCTTCAAGTCGACCGATAAAGGCCTCACTTGGCTGGAGATCTCGGGCGGCGGCCTGCCGCGCTTGAGCGGCCGGACGTCGGTGGCCGTCGCGATGAACACCAACGCGCGTCGCATGTTCTTGATCGGCAATTTCGGCCTGTACCGCTCCGACGACGGCGGCAGTTCGTGGCGCCGGATGGACGCCGCCGACAAGCGCATCGCCAACGGCCAGGGAGGATACAACTGCGGCGTCTATGTCGACCCGAAGAATCCGGATGTCGTGTACACCATCAACACGTCGAGCTACAAGTCCAGCGACGGCGGCACCAGCTTCACCGGCTTCAAGGGCGCCCCCGGCGGCGACGACCCGCAGCAGATGTGGATCGATCCCACCAACGGCCAGCGCATCCTCCTCGGGCTCGATCAGGGCGCCGTCGTCACGCTCGACGGCGGTGCGACCTGGAGCTCCTGGTACAATCAGTCCACGGAGCAGATCTATCACATCGCGGTGGATAACTCATATCCCTACTGGGTGTACGCGTCGCAGCAGGACGCGGGCGCCATCCGCACCCGCAGCCGCGGCAACCTCGGCGCCATCACGCCGCTCGATTGGAATCCGGTGTCGGGGTGGGAGTGGGGCACGACGATTCCCGATCCCTTGAACCCCGACATCGTGTACGCGAGCGGCTCGGGGATCGTGAAGATCACCTACCCGAGCGAGCAATGGATCAACGTGAGTCCCAACGTCGATCCGGCCCTGTACGGCCGGACCACGGTCTCGCAGCCCCTCGCCTTCGCGCCGTGGAACCAGCACGAGCTGATCACGGGATTCCAGTTCGTGATGGCCACGACCGACGGCGGGATGCGCTGGACCAAGCTGTCCCCCGACCTGGGCTACCCCAAAGGCGTTACTCCGCCGCCCGACAGCGTGCGCGGGCGCGGCGCTCCCGACGCCCCCCTGGGTGGCGCGATCCAGTCGCTCGCGCTGTCGACGGTCAGGCGCGGCGTCATCTGGGCCGGCACGAACAACGGCCTGATCAAGCTGACGAAGGACGAGGGCAAGAGCTGGGACGACGTGACCATTCCCGGCCTGCCGAACCCCACGCGCGCCGATATCCTGGCGATCGATGCGTCCCGCTTTGATGCGGCGACGGCCTACGTCGCGGTCGACCTGCACCGGGCCGGCGACTACAAGCCCTATTTCTTCCGCACGCACGACTACGGCAAGGCGTGGACGGCGATCGTGAATGGCCTGCCGACCGACCAACCGAGCGGCAGCTTCGCCCGGGTGATCCGGGGCGACACGAAGCACGTGGGGCTCCTGTTCGCGGGCACGGAGAGCGGGATGTACGTCTCGTTCGACGACGGCGATCAGTGGCAGTCGCTGCAGCTCAATCTCCCCAACACGTCGTATCGCGACCTCGCGATTCACGGCAACGACCTGGTGGTCGGCACCTACGGCCGCGGCATCTGGGTGCTGGACGATTACTCGCCGCTGCGCCAGATGACCGCGGCCACGGGGAACGACCCGGTGCATCTGTTTGCGCCGGGGGACGCCATCCGGGTGCGCCGCAACGTGGGCGCGGACACGCCGTTCCCGCCCGAGGTGCCGCACGCGCTCAACGCGCCCGACGGGGCGATCATCTATTACTACCTGGCGTCGCCACCGGCGGGGGAGATCGCGCTCGACGTGCTGGACGCGGGCGGCACGGTGGTGCGGCATCTCTCGAGCGCGGCCCGACCGCCGGTCAAGGAAGCCGCGCAGCCCCCCGAGCCCAATTTCTGGATCGCCACGCCCGAGGGACTGCCCAGCGCGGCCGGCACCAACCGGGTCAATTGGGACCTGCGGGCGGAGGCGCCGCCGGCGTTGGCTCATACCTTCGAGATCAACGCGAATCCTGGAGAGACGCCCCCGTCCCCCGTGGGTCCGCTCGTGCCCCCGGGCGCCTACACGCTCAGGCTGATCGTGGGCGACAAAGCCTACACGCAGTCCTTGACGGTGCTGAACGATCCGCGCTCTCCTGCCAAGCCTGCGGACGTGCGGGCGCAGTACGACCTGCAGCTGAAGGTCGTCGCGGGCATGAGGGCAGCGTGGGACGGCTACCATCAGGTCGCGGCGCTGCGCGCCGCGGTGGCGGTGGATACCGCGGCAACCGCGCCGGCCCCGGTCAGCGCGGCGGCGAAGGCATTCGACTCGACGCTGGCGCAAGTGGGCGGCAATCCGGAGGGCGGCCGCGGCTTCGGGGGGGGCGGGGGCGGGGGCGGCGGGCCGGCGGTGAGCTTCTTCGCTGTCAACGAGAACTTCATAAGCCAGATCAACACCCTCGAGAACGGCGACATGGCTCCCACGGAGGCGATGCAGCGCGCTTACGTGGCGGGATGCAGGGACCTGAAGACGGCGGTGACGGCCTGGACGGCCATCGCTGCGCCGCTAGCGGCGTTCAATGCCGTGCTGACCCAGCACAACCTGAAGCCGATCGCAGCGACGGTCCCCGCACTCGTCGGTCCGGGTTGTTCAGGGTCGTGAGGGCCGCTCGACCGCCCGCCGCTGCAGGTGCGCTAGGCTCGGTAGGCTCGAATCCGTTCTCCCCTTTCCGCGGCGCGCGCCTGCCCCAGCGCCGTATCCGCGTGCTCGAGCAAGCTGGCGGGGTCGATGGGCGTCTCCTGCAGGTCCGCCACGGCGTCGTACCCGGCGTGCACTCGTAGTGGCGACACGCCGGGGGGCCGGGGTCCCGCCGTCTCGAGCACCCGCGACAGCCGCCGCGCCATCTCGAGGGCGCCCTGAGGAGCGGTTGCGGGCGCGAGCACCGCGAACGCTCCCTCACCGAGGCCCCCGATCGCATCGGACGTGCGCCCACTCGCCTGCAGGACCTTGGCTGCATAGCTGGCGGCCGCGGGTGCGCCCTTCGGGTCCACTGCGATGCCGAGGGCCACGCAGGCGAGCGGCGCGCGCCGCCGCACCGCGTCCGCGGTGAGCTCACGGGCGCGTCGCTCGAGCCCGCGTCGCGTGTACAGCCCGCTCGTCTGGTCCACGGCGCTCTCTGCCAGCGCGCGGTCCATCTCGAGCTTGAGCCGGGCCAGGGCGTCGAGCTTCAGGGTCAGCTCCTCTGGGTTCAACAGTACGCTCAGGTAATCCCACGCTCCCGCCTCGAGCGCCGCGAGGCGCTGCGCCTTGGTCGCGGGCGTCGACGTGATCATGACGACGGGCATGTTCCAGGCGGCGCGGTCCTGGCGCAGCGTGCGGCACAGCGCGACGCTGTCGAGATCCGGGAGGTCCGCATCCAGCACGACGATGTCCGGTCGAACCGCCGGCGCCCGCTCCAACAGCTCACGTCCACTCAACACCAGGTCGACGCGATAGCCCCGCGGCGTGAGCAGGCCGGAGACCGCCTGGCTGAGCCAGGTGCCGGGAGCGTTGGCGACGAGCACGACCGGAGGACGGATGAACGGTGCGCGACGAGCCACACTCGTGAATGTGGCGAGGGTGCCGCATAGGATGAACCGGGGAAAGCCTTGGGTCGGCCTGGGGAACGCCCCAGGTCACCCTCACGCCAGGTTCATCTTCTTGAGGAGGGCGACGAATCTCGGGTGCCCGTGCAGCGGCGTGAACAGAAACGAGCCCTTCACGCTGTACACGGGGCCCGATCGCCCTTCGTAGGCTCGCGCCAGCCAATCGATCGCCCGTTCCTGCTCGCCGAGACCGGTATAGACGACCGCCATGTGATACGGTGAGACGAATCTCTGGCGGGACAGCTCTTCGAGCTGCCGCAACACCTCGCGGGCTTTCTCGAGGTTACCCGCGATTCCGTACGCCTGACCGAGCTGTGCCAGCCACAGCGTGTCGCCTGGAGAGAGGGACACGGCGGTCTCCAATTCCGCCAGGCCCGGCGCGACGATCCCCTTCTTCAGATACGCCCACGCGAGCGTCGCATGCCCGCGACCGTAATGGGGATCGAGCGCGAGCGCGCGGGTGGCCGCTTGCAACGCCTCGTCGTACCGTCCCGCCCGCAGCAGCGCCCGCGCGACGTCCGCCCGATGGGCCAGCGGGTCCAGCTCCTGGGCCCGTCGCTCCATCGCGAGTGCGTCGTCGCTCCGCTCCAATGCCAAACACATGCGGCCGTAGAGGTCGTACGTGTCGGCACTGTTGGGCGTCAGCTCCAGCGCCCGCTTGAACTCCTGCTCGGCGCCCACCCAGTCGAAGTCGCACACCGCCTTGATGAAGGCGAGCATGCAATGCGCTTCGCCGAGCTCGGGGTCGAGGGCGAGCGCCTTCGCGCTGGCTGCTTTGGCTCGGGCGTACGCCTCGTCCGGCCGCATCGCGCCGGCCTCCCCGAGCTCCGTATAGACCATGGCGAGGGCCGCGTACGCGAGGGCGTAATCGGGATCTTTGGCGATCGCCTGCTCGAAGTACTCGATCCCCTTGCGACTCCCTTCCTCGGTGTACCTGAAGTAACAATGCCGGCCCTGAAGATAGAGCTGATAGGCCAGCAGATCGTCGGTGGGCTCCTTGTGCAGCCGGGACTGCTCATCGGGAGACAGCTCGGCTTGGAGCGCGGCAGCGATATGCAACGCGACGTCCGTCTGGATGGCGAACACATCCGTGAGCTGACGGTCATACGTCTCCGCCCAGAGGTGTCGGTCGGCTTGCGCGTCGATGAGCTGCGCCACGATCCGCACCCGATCGCCGACCCGCCGCACGCTGCCTTCGAGCAGTGTCGCGGCCTCGAGTCTCGCCCCGATCTCCTTCAAGCTCTGCTCCCGCTGCTTGAACGCCATCACCGATGTGCGCGAGATCACCTTGAGGGCACGGATCTTCGATAGATGAGCGATGACGTCTTCCGTGATCCCGTCGGCGAAGTACTCGTTCTCCGGGTCCGCGCTGAGATTGAGGAACGGCAGGACCGCGACGGACGGCGCTCGGGTGGAGGCCGGTGCGGTGAGCGCCTCGGCGAACGCGATCGGCGACGCCCATCGGTCGGCCGGGACCTTGGCGAGCGCCTTCGTCAACGCTTGCTCGACGCCCAGCGGCACGGCGGCGCGCAGCCGCCGCACCAGCGGGACGGGGTCGACCAGCCGTTTGGTGATCACCGCCTGCGCCGTGGGTCCGGTGTAGGGCGGCTCGCCGGCGAGCATCTCGTACAACACGCAGCCGAGACTGTACACATCGCTGCGGGCATCCAGGGCTCGCTCGCCCGCGGCCTGCTCGGGACTCATGTAGACCGGGGTCCCGACCGCAAGCCCCGTCAGCGTGAGACGGTCGTCCGCCGCGGCGCTCACCGCGAGTGCGATCCCGAAGTCTGTGACCATCGCCTCGCCCTCGTGCAGCAGGATGTTCTCCGGCTTGATGTCCCGATGGATCACATTACGCGCGTGCGCGTAGCCGAGCGCGGCAGCCACTTGCCGCGTGATGCGGAGGGCATCCTCGACCGAGAGCTGCCGCTCGCGTGCGAGCTTGTCGCGCAGCGATTCGCCCTCGACGTACGGCAAGACGTAGAACAGGAACCCGTCTGCGTCACCGGAGTCGTACAGCGCGAGGATGTGCGGGTGATTGAGACTCGCGGCGATCTCGACTTCTCGCAAGAATCGGTCGGGGCCGAGCTGCGACGCCAGCTCCGGCCGGAGCACCTTGATCGCGACCGTGCGGCGGTGCTTCACGTCGCCGGCGCGGTACACGGTGGCCATGCCGCCGCGGCCCAGCTCGCGCTCGATCGTGTAGCGGCCTGCGAGCGCCGCCCTGAGGCGGGCAACCGAATCGGCCAACGGGAACTCCGAAGGGAGCGGAGTCTTTATAATGGGTCGACATTCGCCTTGGCGCACGTCTTGGCTGCTCCTGGTGGGGGTCGACGCGGAGGTTAAGTTCCCGAAGGCCGGCTCAGAGACCTTTTTCGACCAGGAGACACCATGACCACTACCGCCCCGCGACTCTATCCCACCAAGAACGACTTGCCCGAGGCCACCCGCCTCGAGGCGATCGGGCTGCTGAACCAGCGCCTCGCCGACTGCATCGACCTCCAGACCCAGTGCAAGCAGGCCCACTGGAACGTGAAGGGCCCGACGTTCATCGCCCTCCATAAGTTATTCGACGAGATCAACGAGGACGTGGAAGGGTACGTCGACCTGCTCGCCGAGCGGATCGTGCAGCTCGGCGGCGTTGCCGAGGGCACGGTGGGGGTCGTCGCGGAGCGCTCGGCGCTAGTCGATTATCCGCTCGGGCTCTCGACCGGCGCGGAGCACGTCGCGGCGCTATCGGATGCGCTGGCGGGGTTCGGGCGGACGGCTCGTGTCGGCATCGAAGAGATGAACGAGCTCGAGGACGCCGACAGCGCCGACATCCTGACCGAGATCTCGCGCGGCGTGGACAAGTGGCTCTGGTTCGTGGAAGCGCACCAGCAGGGCGCGTGATACCGTGACCGCCGTCAATGCGGCCCCCCCGGCCCCCTCGGCCCCGCCCGCCTCCCCCTCCGGCCCGCGAGCCGAGCACATCTATCCTACGCTGACGCCGGCGCAGCTCGCCCGCCTCGCGGCACACGGGCGGCGGCGCCCGGTGGCGGCTGGGGAGGTGCTGGTCGAGGCGGGCGAGCGCACGGCGCGCTTCTTCGTCGTCGCCTCGGGCCGGATCGATGTCGTCCGTCTCTCCGCCGCCGGCGAGGAGCTCGTGGTGTCGTTCGGGCCGGGGAAGTTCACGGGCGAGGTCACCATGCTCTCGGGTCGCCCCGGGCTCGCCCAGCTCCGGGCCGGAGCAGCCGGTGAGGTCATCGAAGTCGATCGCAACGACCTGCTGTCGCTCATCCAGACCGATGGCGAGCTGAGCGACATCCTCATGCGCGCCTTCATCCTGCGTCGGCTGGAGCTGATCAACCGCGGAGTCAGCGACCTCGTGATCCTCGGGTCGCCTCACTGCCAGGGGACGCTCCGGATCCGGGAGTTCCTCACGAGAAACGGGCATCCCTACACCATGCTCGACCTCGACCGCGATGCCGGCGTCGAAGAGCTGCTCGCTCGCTTCCACGTCAGTGCCGCCGACGTGCCCGTGGTGATCACGTGCGGCGAGGTGGTGCTCCGCAACCCGACCAATCAGCAGATCGCCGATGCCCTGGGCTTCAACGACGCAATCGATCAGACCGCGATCCGGGACCTGGTCATCGTCGGTGCGGGGCCCTCGGGGCTCGCGGCGGCGGTGTACGGCGCGTCGGAAGGACTGGATGTGCTGGTTGTGGAGTCGACCGCGCCCGGGGGCCAGGCCGGTTCGAGCTCGCGGATTGAGAACTATCTCGGCTTTCCAATGGGGATCTCCGGCCAGGAGTTGGCGGCGCGCGCGTACACCCAGGCGGAGAAGTTCGGCGCCCAAGTGATCATCGCCAAAGGCGCCACGCGGCTCGCCTGCGACCGCAAACCGTACGCGATCGAGATCGGCGACGGGCAGCGGCTGCCGGCACGCACGGTGATCATCGCCGCGGGCGCCGAGTATCGACGGCTGCCGATCGCCAACCTGACGCGGTTCGAAGGCGCGGGAGTGTACTACGCCGCGACCTTTATGGAGGCGCAGCTGTGCGCCGGTGAAGAGGTGGTCGTCGTGGGTGCCGGCAACTCGGCGGGTCAGGCCGCCGTGTTCCTGGCGCAGGGCGCCCGGCGGGTGCATCTGCTGATCCGCTCCGGTGGCTTGGCCGACACCATGTCGCGCTACCTGATCCGTCGCATCGAGGATCATCCCGCCATCGTCCGCCACGTGCACACGGAGATCGTGAGCCTCGAGGGCAACAGGCACCTCGAGCGGGTGGGCTGGCGCGACAACCAAAGCGGGCGCAGCGAGACACAGGGGATCCGGCACGTCTTCGCCATGACGGGCGCGGTGCCCAGCACGCGCTGGCTGGGCGGCTGCCTCGCACTCGATGCCAAGGGGTTCATCAAGACGGGACCGGATCTGTCACCGGAGGACCTCGCGGCGGCGCACTGGCCGCTCCCCCGCCCTCCCCATCTCCTCGAGACGAGTCTCCCCGGGGTCTTCGCGATCGGCGACGTCCGCGCGGGGAGCTTGAAGCGCGTGGCATCGGCCGTGGGCGAAGGATCGATCGCGATCGCGGCCGTCCACCAGGTTCTGCACGAGTAAGAAAAGGTTTACGATGTCCAACGATAGCTGCACTCACCTCCTTGCCATCAAGACGGTGAGGCCCGCCCAGCGGCGCGAGTGTGCCGAGTGCGTGAAGCTGGGGGCGCAATGGGTCCATCTGCGTACCTGCCAGCAGTGCGGCGCCACGCTGTGCTGCGACAGCTCCCCCAACCGTCACGCCTCGAAGCACGCACACGCGACCGGGCATCCGGTGGTCGCCTCGGCGGAGCCGGGGGAGCGGTGGCTGTATTGCTATCCCGATGACGGCTACGCGGAGTACTGACACGGCGATGACCGCTACACCGCCCGCGGTGACGGTGAGTTTGCTGACCAGAATGCTCCGGGAGGCCTTCGAGGGGCCTCCCGGTCCCTGGACCTACTTCACCGACACGTCGCCGGGGACCGGAGTCTTCGGGACGCTCGGCGGGTTGAGCGCCGCCGCAGCTTCGCGCGAGGGGGGGCCGGGCCACACGACCATCGCCGGCCACGTGCACCACCTCACGTCGAGCGTCGCGCTGGCCACGAGGGGATTGCGCGGGGAGTCGACCTCGCGCGACCGCAGTCGCAGCTGGACGGTGTCCGCGGTCGACGACGCCGAGTGGGCCGCCTTACGGGCTCGCCTGCGCGATGAGTACGAGGGGCTGGTGGTGGCAGTGGAGACTCACGCCCGGTGGGACGAGGACGCCCTGGGCGTGGCGATCGGCGCCATCGCGCACACGGCGTATCACCTCGGCGCCATTCGGCAGCGGCTCTAGGCGTTTCCAATCTTTTGAAAGGACGCCCCTCATGATCTTCGGCCTCACGACGTTCACCTTGCTTCACGTGGTGTTGAGTCTCGTGGGCATTTTCGCGGGGCTGGTGGTCGCGGGGGGGCTCGTCGCCGGCAAGCGGCTCGACGGCTGGACCGGCATCTTTCTGGTCACCACGGTCGCGACCAGTGTCACCGGGTTCGGCTTTCCGTTCGTCACCTTCCTGCCGTCCCATGCCGTCGGCATCATCTCCCTCGTCGTGTTGGCCCTCGTGATCGTCGCGCGCTACGTCAAGCACCTCAGCGGAGCCTGGCGGGGGATCTACGGGTGGGGCACGGTGCTCGCGCTCTATCTGAACGTCTTCGTGTTGCTCACGCAGCTGTTCCGGCGGCTGCCGGCCCTGATCGTCGCGGCACCGCAGCAGAAGGAGCCACCCTTTTTGGTGACGCAGCTCATCGTACTAGCCCTGTTCGTCTGGCTGGGGCGGGCCGCGGTCAAGGGGTTCCGCACCGAGCCGGGCGGCATGATGTGACGTCCGAGGAGTCATGCCCTCATAGCATGATCAACCCGCGCCTGAGGCCGGTGGCCACCGCCTCGGCGCGGTTCGCGGCCGCGAGCTTCTCGTAGATCGCCGCGAGATGGGTCTTGACGGTGTGTTCGGAGATGCCGAGCCGCACGGCGATTCGCTTGTTCACGAGCCCCTCACCGAGCAGCGTCAGGATCTCGACCTCCCGCGGCGTCAGAATGTGGTCGCCGGTATCGACCGGCACGGGCTCCGTCATCGCCGCCGGCCAGGACGCGAGCCCCGCTGCCGCCGCCCGAACGGCGGCGCGGATTTCTTCCGGCGCTGCATCGCGGGGCAGCACGGCCCGCGCGCCGGCGCGCAACGCCCGAGCCGCGGTTGCACCATCGAGATCATCCAACAGCACGACCAGCGGCGTCGCATCGCGGGCCGGCTGTTGCTCGAAGCGCAGGGGGAGGCGGAGGTGAGACTCGGGTCCCGAATCGAGCACGATGACGTCGGGCGCGTCACGAGCGTCAGCCCCGGTGAGGAGGACCAAGCCTGGGTCCTGGGCGACAGCGCGCTCTAGCGCTCTCCGCGCGCCGGACCTCGGCGACACGATGAGCACTCGGATCACGGTGTCACCGCGGCGTGAGCGCGCCGTACCCATGCCTCCACGGCCCTCGCCGGGACGGCGAGTGCCAGGCCGCCGTGAATCATCGTGTTGACGCCGACGAGCCTTCCCGTCGCATCTGCGAGTGGGCCTCCAGAGAAGCCGGGAGCGAGGCGCACGTCAGCCCGGATCCACCGCGGCGCTCGTCCCTCGCGCTCACTCTCGACAACGTGGACAATGCCGAGCGTCGCTGCACCCACCACGCCGCCCGGATGACCGATCGCGATCACCAGCTCACCCACACGCAGGGGTGGCGAGTCCCGCACCACGGCGGGTTCGAGCGCGGGGCTCGGCTCGACCTCCAGGGCGGCGAGGTCGCGCTTCAGGTCACGCGCGACGATCCGCCCGCGCCCCACGGTGCCGTCGCTGAGCTCGATGGTCGCCTGATCGCCCCGGACCACGTGGGCGTTGGTAATCACGAGTCCCCCCTCCCACAGGACGCCCGCGCCCATTGCCGCGCCGCGCATTCGCACCTGTACGGTGACACGGCGGAGTTGGTCCACTGCCGCCGCGACCTCCTGCGCGAGACCGGGTGTCACGGACGCCGTCATGCTGCGCGCGACGTCGGCCGCTCGCCCGGGGTCAGCTGGAGCGCCTTCACTTCTCCTCCCCGGATCACACGTGCCGTGAGGGGCTTACCCACGCGGTCGCCTCCGAGCTTCGCCAGGACGTCTCTTGGATCGCTCACGCCCGCGCCGTCGAGCTCGAGCAGCACATCGCCGAGCAGTAACCCATCGCGATCCGCGGGCCCGCCCGACTCCAGGCTCACGATCAGCAGGCCCACGTCGCTCTCGAGCTCGAGCTTGCGAGCGAGCGATTCGGGGACCCGCACCGGTTGCGTGCCGATGCCTAGATAAGCCCGTCGGATCGTCCCGCGTTCCAGGAGCTCCGTGACGACCCGCTCGACGGTCGCGACCGGAATCGTCACCGGCACGCCGCGCGCCAGCCCTGAGGTATTGACGCCGAGCACGCGGCCTCCCGCGTCGATGAGGGGGCCGCCGGAAAAGCCATCGTAGATCGCCACGTCCAGCCGCAGCAGCGAGTCGATCTCCGCGCCCTGCCACGTACGCCACGGGCCATCCACGCGGCTCACCACGCCCCAGCTCGCCGTGACACTCGGCCCCGGGCGGCCGAGCGCGATCACCAGCTCGCCGACGGTGGGAGGCCTATCGGATCGGAGACTCGCGGTCGGCAAGCTCTGGCCAGGGAGCTTCAAGACCGCGAGGTCGGTGCTCGGGTCGCGCCCGGCGAGGCTCGCTGGGGCGGTCGTCCCATCGGGGAGCGTCACTGTGATGTTCTCTTCGCGGTTGATCGTGTGATGCGTCGCGACGAGCACGCCGGGTCGCCAATGCACGCCGCTCGCGGGAATGCGCCGCCGGGCATGAATCGCGACGACCGCCCGGCCGGCCGATTCCACAGCGTCGGCGAGCTCGATCGAAAGGGATTGCAGTACTGCGCTCATGGTTCCTCCGTTTGACCGGATTATGGGGTACGGCCGGGCAGAGCGGCATCGGCCGAACGGGCGACAACCCCTTGCCGGTCTCGACGTGCGGCGTAACTTCTAACACAACTCAGATGCTATGAACCTCGAGGTGCGAAGTCGTGCGGCTCGCCCATGCCTCGAGGGGAGCAAATCGCGAAACCGGCTGAGTGGGACACCCACGCGGCCGGTTGTCTTTTTGGGCGGCGGCATGGTGCGCGTAGAACGGACCCGACCCATGGGGGACAGGATGTTCACCCGTCACTTTGCAACGCTCGCTCGTGTGCTGCTCCTCGCCGTCCTTGGTGGATGGTTGCTTCACCCGTCTATCGCTCTCGCCCAGACGTCGGATAGCGCGCCGGTCGGACGCGTCGACTCCCTGTCGTTCGTGGCGGTGAGTGCCGGCGGCTGGCACACCTGCGCGGTCACACGGGACGGCGTCGCTTACTGTTGGGGGTTCGGGCGACACGGGGAGCTGGGCACGGGTGACACGACTTCCTCAACCGTCCCGGTGCAGGTAGCCGGCGGCTATCGCTTCGTGGCCGTGACCGCCGGACGGTTCCACGCCTGCGGCCTCACCGCTGACAGCGCCGCCTACTGTTGGGGCGGGAACTGGCAAGGGCAGGTCGGTACCGACTCGCTGGGCGACAGCTGCACCGACCGCAAGGAGCCGCAGAAGCCGTTCGCGTGCAGTCTGCACCCCCGGCCGGTGGCCGGCGGCCATCATTTCGCAGCACTCAGCAGCGGCGCGGTACACACCTGCGGGCTCACCGGAAGCGGGGATGCCTACTGCTGGGGCTACAACGGCCCGGGGGTACTCGGCAGCGACGCCGCGCCTGCCTCGGCGACCGTCCCGATCGCGGTCGGCGGCGGATTGCGCTTCGCCTCCGTGACCGCCGGACTGAACCATTCGTGCGGGGTGACGGTGGGCGGCATCGTGTACTGCTGGGGGCTGAACAAAGACAACCAGCTCGGCAACGACTCGCTCGAGCGGAGCAAGAGCCCGGTGGCGATCGCCGGCGAGGTCATGTTCCGGTCGGTGATGGCCGGCGGACAGCACACGTGTGCGATCGCCGCGGACACGACCGCCTATTGCTGGGGCGATTTCGAGCACGGCCGGCTCGGGGTCGGCGCGTCTGTGGGTCAGCGCTTGAAGGGCAAGAAGCATCAGTCCTCGCCCGCGCCGGTCGACGGAGGGATGACATTCCGGTCCTTGAGCACGGGCGGGGTGCACACGTGCGGCGTGACGACGAGTGGCAAAGCGTACTGCTGGGGCGACAACCTCGAGGGACGGCTCGGCACGGGGGGGAGTTTCCTGACGGCCCGACAGTGGAACACCAAGCCATCGGCGGTGGAGGGAGATCTCAAGTTCACGATGATCAGCGCGGGTGACTACCACAGTTGCGGGGTCACCAGCGATGGCGCGGTCTACTGTTGGGGCGGGAACGCCGAGGGCCAGCTCGGCAACGGCACGACGAAAGGCAAAGGAAAGCCGGTCCGCGTCGGAAGCGCCCCCGTCGCCGCGGCCCCCGACTCGAGCGCGGGGCGATAGGGGGGAATCGACTGCGAGCAGCGCGCGGCCCTCACGCGCCTCGGACTCCCAGGAGCCCCGCATGGCCACGAAGCCCGAACCCCGTCGCACCGATTCCCAACGCTCGCTCCGCGACCACCTCGTCGAGCTGCTGGGCGAGGGCCACGCGCACGTCCCGTTCAAGGATGCGATCGCCACTTGGCCGCCCGAGCTCAGGGGCGCCAAGCCCCCGGGGCAACCGTTCACCCCCTGGCGCCTGCTCGAGCATATTCGCATCTCGCAGTGGGACATCCTCGAGTTCACGAAGAGCGCGAAGCACGTCTCACCAGAGTGGCCCGCGGGATACTGGCCCCAGAGCGACGCGCCGCCCGACGCCGCGGCCTGGGAGAAGAGCATCGCACAGGTGGAGCGCGACCTCCGCGCCATGCAGCGACTGGTGCGGGATCCGAAGACCGATCTCTTCGCCCGCATCCCGCACGGCACCGGACAGACCGTGCTGCGCGAAGCGCTCGTGCTCGCCGACCACAACTCGTATCACGTGGCGCAACTCGTGCTGCTGCGACGCCTGCTTGGCGCCTGGAAAAACCGCTAGGAATCGACGCCCCATGGTATAATCCGCGTAGGCCATGCCCACCGCCTTCGCCCATCTGCCCACCCCCATCGGCGAGCTGCTGCTCACCGCGTCGGACTCCGCGCTCACCGGCGTCCTGTTCCCCGGCCCCGTCCCCCCGGTTCGCGAACCGGAGGGGGGTGAGGACGACGGTTCGGGACCCGCCGGCGCTCTGCTCGCTCGCGCTCGCGAGCAACTGACGGAGTACTTCGCCGGCACGCGCACCACGTTCGATCTTCCCCTGGAAGCCGCCGGCTCCCTGTTCGAGCGGCGCGTGTGGGGCGCGCTCCGCACCATCCCGTACGGCACGACGGTGAGCTACAGCGAGCTGGCGCGTCGCCTGGGCGACGTCCGGGCCACCCGGGCCGTCGGCGCCGCCAACGGGAAGAACCCGATCCCGATCATCGTCCCCTGTCATCGCGTCGTAGGAGCTCACGGCGAGCTGACGGGCTTCGGCGGCGGCTTGGACCGCAAGCGCTGGTTGTTGGAGCACGAGGGCGCCTTGATGAAGCTCGGAGGCTGAGGTGGAGCACCCACTCCCCGACGACGCCTGGGCCGTCGACGAGCGGTCCTTGAAACTGTTCACCGAGCAGCTCCAGGGACCTCCGGCCGAGCGCGCGTGGCACGACCTGCGGCGCGAGGCGGAGCGCATCGCCCTCGTGCCGGGATTCGACCGGCTGATCACCCTCGAAGCCAACGCCATCAAAGAGCTGCCGCATCAGATCGACGTGGCCCAACGGGTGCTGCGCGACATGGGCGGCCGCGCCATCCTCGCCGACGAGGTGGGCCTCGGCAAGACGATCGAGGCGAGCCTCATCTATAAGGAACTGGCGATCCGCGGGCTGGCCCGCCGCGTGCTGATCCTGACGCCGGCGTCGCTCGTGGGTCAGTGGCAAGGCGAGCTCGAGGAGAAGTTCTTCGAGCGCTTCGATACCCCCACGGACCCCGACGACTGGCGCGGCGTCACCAAGGCGATCGTGTCGCACGACCGGGCCCGCGCGCGCCGCCACGCCGAGGAGATCCTGCGGCACCGCTGGGACCTCGTGATCGTGGACGAGGCGCACAAGGTGAAGAGCCAGCGCGGCGCGACCTACCAGTTCATCGAGAAGATCGAGCGCGACTTCATCCTGCTGCTCACGGCGACGCCGCTCCAGAACGACCTGCGTGAGCTGTACAACCTCATCACGCTGCTCCGACCCGGGCAGCTCGGCACCTGGCAGGAGTTCAAGAGCGAGCATCTGGTCGCGGGTGACCATCGGACGCCGCGCGACCCGGAGGCGCTGCGCACGCTCACTCACGAGGTGATGATCCGCACGCGGCGCTCGAGCGTCGTGGACGACCTCGACCTGCCGCCGCGGCGACCGCGACACCCCGAGGTCAAGCTGACGCGCGCCGAGGCGGACCTGTACCAGCGCACCACCGAGTTCCTGCGCCGGCTGTATCGGGAAGGCTTCATTCAGCCGGCCGAGGTGGAAGAGGCGGAAGACGAGGCGCGGCGCCGGCGGCCGACCAAGAAGGGGATCCTGCAGCTCGCCGTGATTCACCTGCGCCAGCGGCTGTGCTCCTCCGCGCGGGCGCTCGCCGAGTCGCTCGCGCACCTCGCCGAAAGCGAGCGCGTCAGCCCCGAGTACCGTCACATCGCGCAGCAGCTCGCCAAACGGGCGGCAGGCATCAAGACGCACGCCAAGCTGGACGTGCTGACCGACGTCTTGAAGGAAACGCCGGACCGCGTGGTCGTCTTCAGCGACCACCGCCCCACGATTCAGCTGATCGAAGAACGGGTCAAGAAGCTGGGCCGCCAGCCCGTGGTGTATTGGGGCGCTCACTCCACCACCGAGCGGGACAAGCGCATCCGCGCCTTCCACGAGGACGAAACGAGCGTCCTCATCGCCACCCGCGCCGGCAGCGAGGGACGCAACCTGCAGTTCTGCAACGTGCTGGTGAACTACGATCTCCCCTGGAACCCGATGGTGGTGGAGCAGCGCATCGGACGGCTGCACCGCATCGGGCAGAAGCGCGAGGTGCACATCGTGAACCTCGCGGCCGCGGGGACGATCGAGTCGTACATCCTCCAGCTGCTCGACCGGAAGATCAAGCTGTTCGAGCTGGTGGTGGGCGAGCTGGACCTGATCCTGGGCGAGTTCGGCGGCGCGCAGCAGTTCGAGGGCCGGCTCGCCGGGGAGTGGCTCGCCGCCGAGAGCGAGGAAGACTTCGCGCGTCGGGTGGAAGCCCTTGGAGCCGACATCGAAACGAGCAGCGCCATAGCCAAGGAGCAGGAAGCGCTCAACTCCCTCATCGCGCCCGACGACAACGCGATGCGCCTGGAGCGTCGCTTTGAGACGCTGTCGGTCCCGGGTCGCCTGAGACTGGGGCTGGGCACGAGCCAGGTCGTCAAGGCCGCCGGCTGGGACGCGAAGCGCCACCGGCTCGGTGTGCACCTGACCGAAATGCTCGAGGCCCTCGAGTCGATCGAGCCGGTGGGGGGCGTCACCACGTCGCAACCGGCCGGCAGCCATCCCCAATACGGAGAGCTGGTGCGGCTCACCGGCCTGACCAGCACCGGACGCGCCATCACGCTCGTGGCGCAGCTGGAACGGCTGCCCCTGACGCTCGTAGACATTGCGGTGGACACATGAGGCGCAAGACGGGGCGCAGAACTGGACGCAAGACGGGGCGGAAAGAGGGGCGCAAACCCCTTCCGCGCCCTTCCGCGCCCTCTGCGCCCGCCGTCACCGATCCCGATCCGCTCGCCGACACGCGCATCCGGACGCTGCTCGAGCGCTATTGCAAGCTCGCCCGTGTCAAACAGGCCGCGCTCGGCCCCGATCACTCCGAGCTGAGCCTGCCGCAGTCCGAACGCCCCTTTTTCCGGGACCGCGAATCCGTGCGCGTGGCGTTCTCGCTCGACGCGCTGGAGCGGAACCCGGACGCCGAGATCGCGGTGCTCGGTAGCCCGTTCCTCTCTCAGCTGCTCGAGGCGATTCGGGCGCGCGCGGCACGGCTCTCACTGGGTCTGATCGCGCCGCCTGCCGCCGCGGCGAGCGATGCCGCGGGAGTGGAGCTGCCGATTCCCGTACGGGACGGTACGGCCAAGTCGGGTGCGGTCCAGGTGGCGCTGCATCCGGTGGGCCGGCTGGTGGCGCGCGTCGTGCTGCGCGCCGGCGCCGGCGTCGAGGAAGCGGTGGTGGAAAGCGACGTGTTCGACCTGGCGGCGGGCGCCAAGGTGGGGGACGACGTGGCCGGTGCGTTCCGGGACTTGGAGGCGGGCCGGGTGAAGCCGGCGGATCCGTCTGACGCGCCGCAGGCGACACCCGTCGCGGCCCGGGAGCCCGGGGACTTGCTGCGGCTCCTCTTGAGCCACCTGCAGGAAAGGTCGGCGGAGCGTGTCGCGGCGCGGCGCGCCGTGGCGGAGCAGGAGCTGGCCGCCGAGCTCGGCAGGTTAGACCGCTACTTCGAGTCGATCTTGAAGGAGCAGTCCGATCCAGAGGCCATTGGCACCGTCACCGCCCTCGCCGAGCGGCGGCGCACCGAAGAGATCCGGCGCAGCCAGGTGAAGGCGGTGGTGCATCCATTGCAGCTCGTCGAGGCGGCCGTCCTGATCCAGCGCGCCGAGTGGCGGCTCGAGTCGGACCCTCCCCGGCGGCGCGCGACATTCAGCGCGCAGCGGCCCCTCAGCTCGACCGGTGCGACCGCCTGGAGCATGGCGTGTCCGCAGTGCGGCCGTCCGCCCGCGGCCCTCGTCGTGTGCCGGCACGACCACTGCGCCTGCGACGCTTGCTCGCACCGCTGTTCGGTCTGCGCCGAGCACTTTTGCGCGGACCATGGCATCGCGGAGTGTCGCGTGGACGCTCAGCCGGCGTGTGAAGAGCACGTGCGCCTCTGCCCCTCGTGCCGGCTCGAGCACTGCACCGCGCACGAGGGCGTCTGCGCCGCGGGAGAGGGCGAGCACAACGCCTGTTCGGCGTGTCTCGCGCCGTGCGGCAGCTGCGGCCGGCTCGTCTGCCATCGCCACGCCGAGCAGAGCGACGCGACGGCTCCGAAGGGAAGCCGCCGCTTGTGCGCGGCGTGCCTCAAGTACTGCGAGGGTGGGACCAACGAGCCGGTGGGGGTGGACGAGGTGGCGCAATGCGCGAGCTGCGGTAAGTCGGTCTGCACGGCGCACCAGTCGGTGTGTGCCGTGGACGGACAGGTACACTGCTCGCAGCATCTGCGCCGCACCGACAGGTCGCGGCGCCTCGTCTGCGGGCGGCACCGAGCCGCCTGCGCGCTCGAGCCGATGGCGGTATTCGCGTCTGATGAGGTCGAGGATTGTCCCGTGTGCGGCAAGGACGCCTGCGCGCCACATCGCGCCGCGTGCGGCCACTGCGGCAGGCAGGTCTGCACGGCCGATCTGCGCCAGCAGTCAGGTCAGTGCGCGACCTGCGCGCAGTTGACGGCGATCGCCGACCCGCCGGACGAGGTGGTCACCGCGGCACGCGCGGCCACGGGCGGCGAGCCGCGAGCGGCTCGCTCCTGGCGGATGGCCCGCGACCGCAGTCACCTGGTCGTGGAGGTCGGGCTCGGGTTGAGGCGGAAAGCGGTATTCACGGTGCGGCACGGCGCCACCGTGCCGGACAACGTCGTGAAGCACTCGTTACTCGGCTCGAAGCGGCGCAAGTAGCTTGACGCCACCGACGCTCCGGAATATAAGGGACCGATGACCGAAGACGTCGCGGCGCAGCTGGCGCGCGAGCGCGCATTGAAGCAGGCCGAGAAGATGGAGACGATCGGCCGGCTGACGGGCGCCATCGCGCAACAGTTCAACGAGCTCCTCGCCGTCATCCTGGCGCGGACCGCGGCCCTGACCCGATCGCTGCCTTCGAACCGTGACCTCGACGAGCTGAAGGACACGGCCCAGCGCGGGGCCGAGCTGGCGCAGCGGCTGCTGGGCTTCAGCCGTCACCGGGTGCTCGACCTGCAGCCGCTGATCCTCACCGCGTTCGTGCGCGAGGCGCTCGACGCCCTGCGCCGCGGGCTTCCGGCCAACATCGACGTGCAGTTCGAGGCGGACGAGGACGCCGGCGTCGTCGAAGCCGATCCCGCCGCCGTGAAGCAGATCCTGCTGCACCTCGTGACCAACGCCCGCGACGCCATGCCGAAGGGCGGCACGCTACATGTCGAAGTCCGGCGGGCGCGCCTCGACGCGGCGGACCGTCCGCTCCACGCCTGGGTCGAGCCGGGATCGTACGTCAGCGTGGCGCTGAGCGACACCGGCGTGGGGATGGACGCGGAGACCGTGGCTCGGGTGTTCGAGCCGTTCTTCACCACCAAGCCCGTGGGAGTCGGCACCGGCCTCGGCATGTCGATGGCCTACGGCCTCGTGAAGCAGCACCGCGGATACCTCCACCTCTACAGCGAGGTCGGGCAGGGGACCACGGCCAAGGTGTACTTCCCGGCCGTCCGCGATCGGGGGATGGCGGAGCTCGAGGCCGCAACCGAGCAAGCGCTGCCCGGCGGCACGGAAACGATCCTGCTGGTGGAGGACGATCCCACGATGCGCGCGGCGGCGCAGCAGCTTCTCTCGAAGGTCGGCTACCGGGTCGTCACGGCCGTGGACGGCCAAAAGGGACTCGACGCGTACCGCGCCAACCGGGCGGCGCTGCACCTCGTGATCACGGACGTCGTGATGCCGAAGCTCAGCGGCTTCGAGCTGTACGAGGTGATTCGGGGTGAGTCGCGCGGGGTGCGGGTGTTGTTCATGAGCGGCTTTCCCGCGCCCAACTTCCGCAAGACGGTCGGCCAGGACCCCGGCGTGGCGTTCGTCACGAAGCCTTGGACGGCGAGCGAGCTGCTGGCCCAGATGCGGCGGCTGCTCGAGCTCCCTCAAGCGTAACCGGGGACCGGAGGCACGGACGTGGTCGCGCGCGAGCACCACGCCGCCGAACGGCGGCTGCTGCCGCCCCGCCGCAGTGACATCGAGCGTCGCATCGGCGAGCGCCGGCTGGAACTGGTGCCGGCGACCGAGGAGCGGCGCGAGCAGAGTGATCGGCGGCACGAGGTCGATCGGCGCCAGCGCGCGCCGCGTCGCGAGGTGGACGCCGCCCCGCGCGACCCGCTCGTCGTGCTGGTGGTGAGTGGCGACCACCAGGACGAAGCCCGCTGGGTGCGGCAGCTGCTGGACGACGCGGCGCCAGAGCAGTTCGCCGTGACGCCGGCGGCGCCGCAGGCGTCGCTCGCCCGGCTCGCGAAGGGCGGGGTCGACGTCGTCCTGTTGGTGATGTCGCTCTCCGCCCGCCGCGGCTTCGCGACGTTCGCCCAGCTGCGGGCCCTCGCTCCCTCCGTGCCGTTCCTCTTCATCTCGGATTCGGACGATGAGCGCCACGGGCTCGAAGCGGTGCGCGCCGGCGCGCAGGACTTCCTCGTGAAAGCGGCGGTCGACGGTGAGCTCCTCGCCCGGGCGCTCCGCCACGCGATCGAGCGGAACCGCCTCCATGCCGCCCTGCTGGATCTGGCGCTGGTCGACGAGTTGACCGGGCTGTACAACCGCCGCGGGTTCCTGACGCTCGCGATGCGCGATCTCCGCCTCGCGCGCCGCGGCGATGAGGCCCTGCTCGTCGCCTTCGCCGACCTGGACGATCTCAAGCGGGTGAACGACACGGCGGGCCATGCGGTGGGGGATCGCGCGTTGCGGGACGCCGCCGTCGTGCTACGGCAGACGTTTCGCGACTCGGACCTGATCGCCCGCATCGGCGGGGACGAATACGCGGTGCTGGTGCGCCACGCGGGACCGGACAGCGCCGACGTGCTCGCGGACCGCTTCAAGCGACAGGTGCGTGACTTCAACCGCCGCGCGGTGCGGCCCTACGAGCTCTCGATCAGTCTCGGCTTCGCGCAGCACAAGGCGAGTACCCTCGGCTCGGTCGCCGGCCTGCTGGACCGCGCCGACCGCGCCTTGTACCGCGACAAGCGTCGCAGGCAGGACGAGACCTGAAGGGACGCAGTCTCAGAACCGGTACCCCAGTCCCAGCGACAACACCGGATACAGCTTCAGATACTTGCGCACGTCGTGCTGAGTCTTGGTTTGCTGGGCCTGGAGATCGGAGGCGAGCTGCGGGTTGCTCGCAGCGCCGGTCGAGGTCAGCGAGATGGTCGGCTTCCCCAGCACCGCGCCCAGGTCGAACAGCAGCTTCAGCGCCCCACCCTTGCTCGCCGGCGTGCCGAAGCCGAGCCCCGCGTAGGGGCTCGCGCCCGGGAATTTCCCCTCAAGCGTCAATGTGCCGACCGAGTCGGCTCTGTACGAGGTGCCGTTGATCGTGAAACGTCCCGAGGACGATTGGCCGGTACCGGAGATGGTCAACGGATTGGTGACGATACCGACGGTGCCGTGAAAGCTGCCACGCTGGCCTGGGGACAGATCGATCAGCGCCGCAAAGGTGTGCAGCTTGAGCGAGGCGGCGTAGCTGATGTTCGATTGCGACTTCGTCGTGCTGACGCTGAAGAAGCTGCCGCCCACGCGGGCCGCGACATGACCGGTGAGCAGCTTGGACACTTCGCCGCCGAACCCGGTCGTCGACAGCCGGAATGCGACGGACGCATCCGTGGGGTGCGCCGAGCCGTCCGAGGACTGTTGTCCCAGGAGTGGGGCGAAACTCAACAGCAAAACCGATAGACCGAGCAGCGGCCCCCGCTTCATCGCACACCTCCTGACCCTGTCTTGATGTCCGTCGCTCCGGCGCGCCTCGCTACCGCTGCTGCGTCCACGCCGTCCCGTCGTAATGAAGGATCGTTCCCTTATCGCCCACGGCATAGACATCATTCGCTGCCACAGCGCTCACGCTGGTCAGGTCGTTCGTGGTCCCGCTCGCTTGCGCAAGCCACGTCACACCATCAGCCGAGTGGAGGATCGTGCCGCCGTCCCCCACCGCCCACAGGTCGGTCACTACGCCCGCAGGCGTTGCCGCGCCGGTGGCACTGCGCAGCGCGTTGGTGGTGCCGCTGGTCCGAGCCGTCCACGTCGTGCCGTCGTAGTGCAGGATCGTCCCCCCGGCGCCGAGCGCGTAGACGTCGGCTCCGGAGAGGGCGCCTACGAAGAAGAGGTCGTTCGCGGTGCCACTGGTCTGGGAGCTCCAACTGGTGCCATCGTAATAGAGGATGGTCCCTCCCGCGCCGACCGCAAAATTGGCCGCGACCATCGGCACCTTATCGACGCCATAGAGCGTGGCCGTCGTGCCGCTGGTCTGGGGAATCCAGCTCATGCCGTCGTAGTGCAGGAT
>Ga0209160_1000647_pt1 | contig 28952 bp, 29 predicted proteins | sample GraSoiAngelo_153_FD_186167 | JGI IMG/M metagenome (GOLD analysis project Ga0209160, IMG submission 186167) | Grasslands soil microbial communities from the Angelo Coastal Reserve, California, USA - 14_1009_12_40cm (SPAdes) (version 2) | ecosystem: Environmental > Terrestrial > Soil > Grasslands ...
CGACTCGCCGACGAATTTGGTATGGACGTGCCGTTGGACGATGTGCCGCTCGACGAGGCGGAGGCCGGCCCCCATCGCCTGTTGCTGCGCAACAACGACGCGATCGCGATCTTCCTCGAAGGCGGAATCGCTCCGACGATCCGCGGGCTCCTCGCCTTCCCCGCGAAGAAACGGGCCGTCACGGTCGACATGGGCGCGGTACGTTTCATCTACAACGGCGCGGACGTGATGGCCCCGGGGATTGTCGACGCGGACCCCGGGATTCGCGCAGGCGATATCGTTTGGGTCCGGGACCAGAAGAACGGCCGGCCGCTCGCGATCGGCCGCGCAATCATGGACGGACCCTCGATGGCCCGGGAGGAAAAGGGCAAGGCGATCCAGACGATCCACCACGTCGGCGACGAGATCTGGCGCCTCGGCGAAGAGGAGCCCTGACGTGCCGCGGCTGCGCGCCGTCCTGTTCGACATCGACGGGACGCTCCTCGACACGCGCGACGCGTGGGTCGCGGCATTTGATGCGGGTCTCGCGGCGATTCGCAAGACGTCGATCTCGGGGGCCGAGGCGGCGCAATGGATCGGCACGCCGATCGAGGTGATCTACGCCGAGCGGTGCGCTGTTGTGGGCGACGAACTCACGAAGGCGGTCCGTGAGTTTCAGCGAATCGAGGCCGAGTCCGTGCGCGACGGCATGCGGGCCTACCCGGGCGTTCGCGAGGCGATTGCCTCCCTGGTCGCATGGAAGCTCGCGGCCGTGACGAACAAGCGCCGGGACACCTCGATCGAGGCCCTCCGCGTCTCCGGGCTCCTCCCATTCTTCGCCCTCGTCCTCGGAGGGGATTCGGTGCCACACAAGAAGCCCGCGCCGGACCCAATCTTCGGGGCGGCGTCGGCGCTCCGGGTGCGGCCGGCGGAGTGCGCCGTCGTCGGAGACACGGAGAACGATGTCGTCGCGGGGAAGGCGGCGGGCGCTCGGACGATTGGTGTGACCTGGGGCTACGGCACCCGGGCGCGTCTCGAGGCCGCGGGCGTGGACTACCTGATCGAGACGCCCGATGCGTTGGCGCCACTCCTCCGGGCGCTCACGCCCAGTACGGCTGCCTGAGGTACTTGTACACGGACATGACCGCGGTCACGGCCTCGCCGCACCCCGTCACGATTCGCTTATCCTTTCCGGGATACGAGACCATGTCGCCGCACGCGTAGATCCCGCGGACGGACGTCGACATGTCCGCCTTCACGCGGATCAGGCGATCGCCTTCAAGCTCGACCCCCCAGCGGGGCAGGGGCGTGATCTTCGGTTCGAAGCCGATGTTGACGATCACCGAGTCGACGTCGAGGACCGTCTTCTTCAGCGTCCGGTTGTCGTATACGACGGCGCGCTCGACCTTCCCGTCCCCTTCGAGGCTCGTGACCTCGGCGTTGAAGAGCACCTCGATCGGGCTTTCCATCACGGCTTCGACGTTCTTCTCCATCGCCCGGAACTCTTCGCGGCGGTGGACGAGGATCACTTTCTTCGCGGCCGCGACGATCTCGAGCGCGATCTCGAGGGCGCTGTCTCCGCCGCCGACGACGACCACCCGTTTCCCCTTGAACTCGCGGCGGTCCCGCACGCGGTACTCGACGCCTTTCGTCTCGAATTCCGCCTCGCCCGGCACGTCCAGGCGTTTCGGCTCGAACAGCCCCATCCCCATCGCGAGGATGATCGATCGGCCTTCGTAGACGTTGCCTTGACGGGTCGCGAGCTTGAAGCCGGATGCCTGTCGCTGGACATCCACGACTTCCTCGGCCCGGATCTCGGCACCGCTCTCCCGTGAATGGAGGACGAACAACTGCGCGAGTTCGCCGCCCTCGATCGCGATGTAGCTCGGATAGTCGTACACGGACTTCGTCGGGTACAGCCACTCGAGCTGGCCGCCGGTCGCCTGCGCCTCGAGGATCAGGGTCGACAGCTTCCGGGTGCGGGCGTACACGCCGGCCGTCAAACCGGCGGGGCCACCCCCGACGACGATGACGTCGTAGACCATGAGCGCCAGCGACAAAGGCGCTTCCTTCTTAAACGTTGTCCCCGCAAGGGTGACCGTGGCACGAAAGGTCACGGCTATCTTATGATGGAATGAATAATTATTGCAGGTTTCGGGAACCCGTTCGCAACGTCCGCGATACCTTTAAATTCGTGGTGTCGGCTATGGGGCGGCGCAGAAGGGATGTGGCATGGCCTTCATCAAAAAGCCATTCCGTCGGTTGTCCGAGGGCGCCGAGGCGGATACGTACATCGACTTAGGAGAGCTGAACTTCGAGGGCGAAGGCGGGGCCCTGGGTGAACCTGTCGAGCACCTGGTCAAGGTCGCGGAGGTGTACCGCTACGAGGACATCGCCGACCTCACGACCCACGTGTACAACGGGAACATCCTGTTGATCGACTACACGAGCCTCGCGAGCGACGACCTCGCGCTCAAGCGCATCACGGCGGAACTGAAGAGCGCGGTCCGGGATTGCGGCGGGGACGTCGCCGTCGTGGGCAAGAACGTCCTCATGGCGACTCCGGCTGGGATCAAGATCGACCGGGCGAAGATCAAGGGCGCCTTCTGACTACGTCCGGCGACTCCACCGGGACGGCTTGGGCGCCTCGTACGGCTTCGCGGCGAACCCCTTGTCATACGTCAGGACGAAGTAGTCGCGCGAATGGTTCGTGTGGCGCATCTTCGCGCACCGGAACAGCAATTGGACCCGTCCTTCCCCCGCGCCGCTGAACCGCAGTTCGAAGACGCCGTCCGCGAGGAACGAGACGTCGTTCGCGACGCCGCCCCGCGCCGGATCGACGTTCGCAATGACGTACGTCGTCACGCCCATCGACCGCAGGAAGTGGAAGAAATGGAACAGTTCATTCCGGACGTCCTGCAGGTGAGCCATCGAGACGAGCACGTCCATCGTGTCGATGACGACGAGATCGATCTTCTCGCGCTGATTCCGTCGGACGAGAAAGTCTTTCAGCACCCGCAGCCAGTCCCGGATCTCCTCGGCGCCTTCGTGCTCGACGCGGAGGCGCGCGATGTCGACGAGGAAGTCTTCCTCGTTCCCGAGGCCGTGGTGGCGCATCGTCCGAAGGATCGACTCGCGGCTCTCCTCGACGGTCACGTAGACGCCGCGGCGACCCGCGGCGCGATTCTTGATCAGGATGTACAGCGCGAGCGACGTCTTCATCGAGCCGCCCGGTCCGGTGATTGCGATGACGCTGCCCTTCGGCACCCCGCCCTCGAGAGAGGTATCGAGGCGGCCGACGTAGGTCGGGAGGCGTTCGTCTCCGGGCGCCGGTCGCGCAGACTCGACGGCCAACGCGGCCACCTGCTCCCTCAGCCTCCGGACTTCGTCGCGCAGTTCCCGCAACTCGGCGTCCAGGTTCTCCGGCGGCTTCGCCGGCTCTCCGGGCTTCGGGGCCCGCACCCACTCCACGTCCACACCGTCCGCCATCCCGTAGCATAATGCGAACCGCGCGCGTTAACCTTTTGCCGAGGTCCATCGCACATCGATTCGACTATCAGGTCTGAGAGGGGGACCGCCATCGCCCGGGATGGTGAGAATCAACGGAGGGACGGCGGCGCAGAACTCTTAAATAGCATAGACCCCCCATAGGAGCCGCCCGAGGCGACCCATGGCCGTGAAGACGAAGTCAGAGCGGGGACCGGCCGGGACGCTGACCGTCGACGACCTCACGCGGGCAATCAAGAACTCGATCGACCGGACCGGGATGAAGGAGGAAGAGGCCCGGGCGATGGCCCAGCACGTCCTCAACTTCTTCGGCTACTCGGAACGGATCATCGACAACGTCCTCGAACCGGAAGACCGGGACGCGTTCTACATGCTCGAGGACTCCGGCATCCTGACGACGGAGAGGGAGGAGACGACCCTCTACGACGGCCGGGAATGGCGGATCCACTACTGGATGTTCCGCAAGGAACGGATCGCGGAACTCGTCGAGGCGCAAAAGGCCAAGGAAGAGGCCGAAAAGATGGGGTCCGTCTACGACGACGTCCCCGAAGACTTCTGGGCCTCCCGCAAGGAGAGGCCCGAGGCGCCGAAATAGGCCTCAGCCGAAGGCGAGCTGCACCGCGCCGCCGTGGCGCCGGACGAGATCCATCGCGAGCGAATGGGGTAAGGCCATCCGTCCGTCTCGGAACGGGAACGCCCGGCCGAACTTCTCGACGGCCCGCACGGCCTTGGCCCCTAGTTCGTCCGTGAGATAGGCGCTGTCCGAGTCCGCGGAGGCGACCAAGGTGAGGGGCAGTCGAAGGTCGTCCGCTTCTTCCCGCGTGAGGACCGCCGCATAACGGTCGAGGGCCGTCCGGTCGAACGGATGCGGGTCCCCCTCCCGCGTGCGGCACTCCGGCTCAGGCTCCGCGAGGAGTCGAGTCAAGGTCTTCTTCTCGACGACCAGCCCGGCGTTCAGCCGGCCGAGTTCGAATGAGATCCAGCGATCGATCGAACCGGGCGCGACCACGGCGGGTTCTAGGCTCGCCGAACCTGAAAACCTTTCCGTGGGGCGAAAGTCTTTTGCGGAAATCGGGTGTTCCTTGCACGGAGGGGGGACGTTTTGGCAGCCTCTGCTGTCTGTCCGAAGTGCGGGTTCACGAATCAGCCCGGCGTTGCGTTTTGCGTTAATTGCGGGAGTTCGATGGCGGCCGCGGGGCCGGCCACGCGGGCTGCGCCCTCGGCTGGGACACCTCCGGCCGGCCCGTATCCGGCATACCCGGGCTACGCCCCTTACGCGTTCGGCCCCTCCCCGCTGGAAACGGATCGCCGTCGGCAAGTCGAGCGGATGAAGTGGGCGCTCCTTCTGGCACTGATTGGTTCGCTCATCTACTGGATTCCGTTCTTCTTGAATATAGTCGGGTTTGTCCTTTTCATCGTAGCAGCCATCCTGGCCATTTTGGGACGCAAAGCCTTCGGCTCGACTCATAGCCGAAACGTGATCCTGTCTGTCGTCGTCTTCGTTGTGGGGGTCGTGATCGCAGTTGGCGGAGCTTTTGTCGCTGGATTCACTGCCGTCTTTTCGATGGGCCCCTCCCCCACGCAGGCGCAATTCGCCGCCGCGGTGCGCGATGGCCTCATGAACGGGCTGATCGTCGCTTCGATCGGAACGATGGTATACATTGTGTCTGCGGTCCTGTTCACGTTCGCGCTGCAAAAGAAGCCCGGCCGGATTGTTCTGTGGATTGGATACGCCGCGGCGCTCGGTGTCCAGCTCGCGACCTTGCTCGTGATTTTACCGTCGATTCCGAGCATCGCAGACCATGCAGCGAGCGTAGTGTTTTCGGGTGGTCAATACGATCCGACGAAAATCGGCCGCGCGCTCGATGTGCCGACCTCGCCTGTGTCGCTGCTTGGCGTCGTGCCAGCGCTGTTGTTCGCCGGGGCCAACTACCTCGCTTGGTCGCGCATCAACAAAGGGGAAATCCCTCCTCCGTTGACGCCGCCAGGCATCCTGTCCGGGATTGACGCCCCAAGTCCGCCGGCTCCGCCGATCAATCCGATGTAGGGGGCGCTGGCTCACTTCTTCTTCGAGATGACGTGGGTCACGAAAAACTTCTGGCCGTCGTGGTTCAACGCGAGCGCGTTGTGGTCGTGGTTCATCCAGCGCATCTTGATGCAGCGAAGCCGCAGCTGCACGTCCGTCTCCCCGACCTCGACCTGCCGCAGATTCAGGATCCCGTCCGCGAGGAAGTCTTCCCCCCATTGCGCGAGGCGCGTCGAGCCGAACGGTTGCTCGGCGATCAGGAACGTCGTGAGGCCGAGCTCCTTGATCGAGGAGAGGAAGTGGAACATCTCCCGCCGCGGCGTTTTGATCTCGGAGAGGGCGTACAGCGCCTCGAGGCTGTCCAGCCCGAGCACGCCGTACCCGCTCGAGCTCACGGCTTCCTTGATGATCTCGAAGAGGATCGTGAACCAGTCTTTCGACGATTCCGACCGCTGGAGCCCGCGGCGGAGCTGGCCCATGTCGAGGATGTAGACGCTGGACTCGTGGAGGTTCTTCATCCCCATCCGCGCGGCCCCGGCCTTGAGGCTGTCCATGTCCTGTTCCAGGCTCACGTACAGCGACTTGACGCCGTTCAGGCGCGCGTTCTCGTGCATCATCCAGAGGATGAGGGAGGTCTTCATCGTGCCCGGCGTGCCGGCGACGAGGACCGTGCTGCCCCGCGGGATCCCGCCGCCGAGGGCGCGGTCGAGTCCGTCGACATACGTCTGGAGAAGGGGGACTTCGATGTCCATCGTAGGCCGCACGACGAGGTCTTCGTTATAAAGCGATGGCGTCGCCGTTATCGAGGGAGATATTCATCGGTGACACTTATTCGCCGAAACCCGATTTCGGAAGGAATGCTTTTGTAGCCGCGGTCCGTTGCGCCCGGCGAGAAGGGATGGCCAAGCGGGATGAGGCAGCCCTGAAGCTGCTCCGCTGGGAGCTCGAGGGCCATGGCAAGGTCGTCATGGAAGCGATGCTGCGCCACCCCGACAAGAGCTTGGCCGAAGCCGTCGACCTGATCGAGCAAGAGGTTCCATCCTTGTCCGCGAGCGACCCGTCCGCCAACGAACCGTCCACCGAGATGCCCTCGCCCGTGGCCCCGTCGCGTGGCCGCTCCCCGCCGGAGCTGGACGCGTTGAGCCAGGAGTTCCAGACGTTCCGGCATCTCCTGCATCCGAAAGAGGCGAAAGAGGTCGAGGCGACCCTGAAGGAGCTGGTGCGAAGCCAGGACCGAGAGGCGATGACCGCCCTCCGACGGCGGCTGCGGGCGCTCTCCCTCCAGGCCGCGTTCTGGTCCGAGCTCGCCGCCGGCCACAAGGAGTCGAACGCGATCGCCCTCGTCATCCTGCGGAAAGGCCGCGAGGTCCTCGCGAAGGCCGGCGAGACGGCCTACCTCGACCAGCCCGAGGTCGCCGAGATGATCCGTCGGGAATCCGAGCGGCGGGCGAAAGGCACATACGTGCTGCATCTGCCGGTCGGCCGGCTCGTCGTGATGACGGGCGAGGGCGCATCGATCGCGGCGCTGTTCCGGCGGGCGCCCGGGAAGGACGTCGTGCAGGTCCTCGTGAAGACCGTCGAGGCGATCGAAGAGAACAAGGCCGCCGCGACAAAGACCTTCGGGAACGACAAGCTCGCGGCGAAGTATGCCGAGGCGCTCCTCAAGCTGCTCCAGAAGACCTCACTCTGACGTCGGCCTGGCGATCTGAAAGCGGCCGTCGTCCCGGCCTAGCGCGAACGATCCGAGGGCATGCCGTGCGCGGCGCATCTTCACGCACCGCAGGCGCAACTGCATGTCCGTCGCGCCTTTCGCGAAGTGGCCGAGGTACAGGATTCCGTCCGCGAGGAACTCCTCCTCGAACGACGAGAGCTTGCCATGGTCCCCGGACGGGACCTCGGAGATCAGGAAGCACGTCGCGTGGAGGGACTTCAGGAACCCGAAGAAGTGGAAGAGCTCGCGGCGCGGGTTGTTCAGGCGGCTCAGGCTGTACAGGGCCGCGAGGCTGTCGATCGCGACGAGGTCGAACGCGTTCACGCGTACCCGCTGGTCGATGTACTTCTGGAGGACGTCGAGCCAGTTCTTCGTGATCTCTTCGTCCTTGTGCTCCAACCGGATCCGGCCGATGTCGAGGATGTACAGCTCCATGTCGTCTAGGCCGGTCATCCCGAGGTCCGTCATCGCGGCCCGCAGGTCCTCCTGGCTCTCCTCCAGCGTGATGTAGAGGGCCTTGGATCCGGCCTTCACGTTCTCGTACAGGATCGAGAATGTCAGCGCGGTCTTCATCGTGCCCGGCGTCCCGGCGACGAGGACGAGGGAACCGCGGGGGATGCCGCCGCCGAGCGCTTCGTCGAAGCCCTCGACGTAGGTCTTCATGCGGTCCATGGGAGGACGTCGAACGAGCCGGATGGCGCTATAAAGGGGTGGTGGGGAGATTATCAGAGATGGAAGCAGCCTGCCCGATGGGACGCGCCCTTCTCCATTGAAGGTCCGCCTTCTCGCGGCTTTCGATCTCTGAAGCCAGGTAAATCAGAGAGCGGATGTTCCGCATCGTTCGGAGCGGGGTTACCTATATGCTCGGCACGAACCTACGCCGGCCGCGATGGCCCTCGAGGCGATCCCGCAGGCCTTATGGTTCTTCCTCCCCGCGTTCGTCGCGAACCCGATGGCCGTCGTGTTCGGAGGCGGGACGCCGATGGACTTCGGCCGAACCTTCCGGGACGGCGAGCGGCTCTTCGGCGATGGGAAGACTTGGCGCGGCCTCGCGGGTGGCACCGTGTCCGGGGCGTTCCTGGGTTTGCTCCTGACAGTGCCAATCAACCTCTTCGCACCGAATTCCACGTGGTCGTTCGGATCATACGGGGTGGCACTCGCGGCCTCCGCGGTCCTCGCCATCGGCGCGCTCCTGGGGGACCTAACCGGGGCGTTCCTCAAACGGCGGATGCACAAGCCCCGCGGTGCAAAAGCCCCCGTCCTCGACCAGTACGATTTCGTCGTCGGCGCCCTGATGCTCAGCCTCGCGATTCCCGCGTGGTCGATCCCGCGTTTTTTCTCCGGAGACGCGCTGCTCGGGCTCCTTGTCATCATCCTTATCACGCCCGCCCTGCATCGGGCGGTGAATGTCATCGGATTCCGGATCGGCCAGAAGCGCGAGCCTTGGTAAGCTCGACCGGCCGGGCCTCATCGCCGCGCTGAAGGCGTGCGGCGCTCTCCAGTTTGGGACGTTCGCCTTGGCGTCCGGGAAGACCTCGTCGTATTACGTGGATATCAAGAGAGCCATCACTCGGCCGGACCTGTTGCGGACGATCGCGAAAGCGATGGCTCCGTTCGCCCGCGGCGCGAGCCGGATCGCGGGCGTCGAGCTCGGGGCGGTCCCGATCGCCGCGGCCGTGAGCCTCGCGAGCGACACGCCGTACATCATCGTGCGGAAGGCCGCGAAGGAGCACGGCACGAAGCACGATTTCGAGGGCGAGTTGAACCGAGGCGATCTCGTGCTGTTCGTCGAGGACGTCGTGACGACCGGCGGCACCCTGCGCGGCGCGATCGATCGGCTGCGGGAGCATGGCGCGGTCGTCGAGGACTGCGTCTGCGTCGTGGATCGAGAAGAGGGCGGCGCGATTCTGCTTGCCGAGGTCGGCGTGCGCCTTCACGCGCTCCTTCGCGCGAGCGAACTGGTCGGTCGGTGAGAGAACGCGCCATCGGTCCAGGCGACATCCGTCGCCGCTGATACCTACGAAACACTTTCGGCTATCTCCCCTCCGTCCGTTGATACCTTCCACGACGCGTGCGCGGAGAGGGGAGAATGGATCCGATCTCCGTTACGTGGGAAAACCGACCAGGCGTCCCCCCGGCCCTCACGGTCACCCAGCTGGCCCGCATCATCCGAGACACGGTGCGGGCGAACCCGATACTCTCCCGGATCCTCGTACGCGGCGAGGTGAGCAACCTGCAGCCCGCGCCATCGGGCCATGTCTTCTTCACCCTGAAGGACGCGACCGCGCAGCTCTCGTGCACCGTCTTCCGCGAGGATGCCGAGGTGCTCGGCTTTGATCTCGAGGACGGCATGGACGTTGTCGTCTCGGGCGACGTCGATGTGTTCCCACGCCGAGGGTCTGTCCAGTTGCTCGTCAAGGCCGCGACCCCCGCGGGCGTCGGCGCGTTCTGGGCCGCATACCAGAAGACGCGCAAGAAGCTGGCGGCGGAGGGCCTATTCGACGCGGTGCGGAAGCGCCCGCTCCCGTCGTTCCCTCGGACGATCGGGGTCGTGACCTCGGAGATCGGCGCCGTCGTGCACGACATCGTCACGATCTTGCGCCGGCGGTACCCGATCGCGCACATCGTCGTCGCACCGGCCTTGGTCCAAGGACCCGAAGCACCTGCCAGCTTACGCCGCGCCCTCGCAGTAGTCTCCGACCGGGTCGACGTCGTCATCGTCGCTCGCGGCGGCGGTTCGCTCGAGGATCTGTGGTGCTTCAACGACGAGGGGCTCGCTCGGGCCATCGCGGCCTCCCGGGCCCCGGTGGTCAGCGCGATCGGCCACGAGACGGACGTGACGATCGTTGATTTCGTGGCGGACGTCCGCGCGGCGACTCCGAGTGCCGCGGCGGAACTCGTCTCGCCGGACGCGACGGAACTCATGGCACGGATCAACGGGGCCGGCCGATCGCTGATCGGAGAAATCCACGAGGCGCTGCGGAGCGTTCGAAATCGAGCGATGGCGCTGAGGGAACGGTTGTCCCCACGGGCTTTGCAACGAGGCGTCGAGACAAACCGATCGGTCCTTGAACGGTCGTTCGCCGGGCTGTCGTCGGTCGCGCCTCGGGAGGTCACGCGGCATCGGGGACGGCTCGAAGCCATCGGCCGGCGCCTCGACGTGCTGAGTCCCCTGGCGACGTTGCAGCGCGGCTATGCGATCGCGGAACGGGAGGACGGCCATGTCGTCGCGCACGCCGCGGAAGTCGAGTCGGGCGACGCCCTTGCAGTCCGGTTCCAGGACGGCCGGATCCGGGTTCATGTCAATGAGGAAATGGAGGAACCATGACCGAAGAGCCGAACTTTGAGGAATCCCTCGCAGCCCTCGAGGCGACGGTGGATGCGTTGTCCCGCGGTGACCTGCCGCTCGACCGCGCCCTCGCCGTCTTCGAGGAAGGACTCGGCCTGTATCGCCGGTGCCACGCGATCCTCGCGGAATCCGAGCAGCGCGTGACGAAGCTGATTGCCGCGGCCGAGGGACTCATCGAAGAACCGTTCCCCGTCGAATGAGTGCGCCCGGGCTGCCAATTCTCGATGTCCGCCGAGCGTCGCCCCTCATAGGTCCCCGGAGATCTCACTCGGCATCTCTTCCTCGTCGAGGACCCGCCATGGCTTCTTGTACCCGACGCCGCCGCGGGCTCGGCTGCGGCTCTCGCCGATCGACTTGTAGTCTTCTTGGATCGTAATCGCCTGCTCCGGCAAGCTGGCAATCGAGACATCGGACAGGTCCTCGCACATCCGGACCAAGTTCTCCTCCGTGTACCCGAACGGCGCGAGGAGCGTCTGTCCGGACCGGCACAGGAGGTGGATGTACTCCCATGCGTCCGGCTCCTCGTCTTCCTGGAGGAACTCCGCGACGCGCACCTTCCGCTCGGAGTCGCGGGCGCGGGCGTCGAGGAGCACGTACCGCACGGACTCGCCCGGCTCGACCGCGAAGCCGCGCTTCTCCATCTGCTTCAGGGCCGCCGCGGTCGCCGTGAGGACGACGTATTCCGGGAGGGCGCGCGAGACGCTCTTCGTGAGGATGAACTGGTGGACCGGGATCGAGCGGTCGAGGACGCACTTCGCGGTCCACCGGAGGATGTCGACGGCCTTCGGGATGTGCTCGCGGAACTCCGCCGCGGTCGATGCGAGGCTGAGCTCTCCGAGCATCGCCTCCTGGCAGATGTTGATGAACTCCGGGGTGTCGTGTTTGCGGAGCTCGATGCCGCGTAACTTGAACTCGTCGTCCTGGAAGAGCCCGTAGTAGCGGTTCAGCGCGCCGACGCCGGTCGTCTTGCACGGGAGGAACACAATCCATTTGTAGCGGCCCTCGAGCTCGATTGGGAGGCCGATGGAGCCCGCGATGTGCTCGCGGACTTTTTCGATTGGATCCGCGTTCGGCTTGGCACGCAGCCAGACGGAATCGACGATGCCGTGGACGACCTCGTAGCCGTGCGATTCCGCGATCTCCATCGTGCGGACGAGGATGTTCCGCGCGTACGCGTTGATCGCCTCGTGGCACTCGATGCGGCCGAATCGAGCATTTTTGTATCCTTGATATCCAAACGACGTCACGAGGGTCCACTTGAGAATCGTGTCGCGGCCTGTGTAGATATCTTGGAGCGGGCCCGGCTCCTTCTTCATCTTCTTGTAATACCGCCGTCGCTCGATCAGCGGCTTCAGCACACGACCGACGATCCCGACACGTCGCGTGCAGAGATGGTATCGCAACTCGGGAACGGGGAGGCCGTCGGTCGTGCAGCAAGAACAGTCGAGCGTCTCCGCCGAGATGTTGTACTTCACCATGATGCTCGGATAAAGGGACGAAAAATCAAGTTCGTAGAGGCCTTCGTGCACGCCCACTTCTGGTTCGAACGTGAAGCCGCCGCGGTCCCCGCGTAGGAGATTCTCCGCATCCTTGAAGTCCTCCGGTCGATTCTTCTTCCACACCACGAGGCAGCCGTCGTGGTACGCCTGGTTCACCTGCATCGCGGAGAAGGCCGTGCCAGGCGTGAGCCGCGCCTGCTCCTGCGGCGTCAGCGTCGAGAGACGTGACAGTTCCGCGAGGCCTGCGAAATCGCTTTCGCGAAACGCGAAGTGCCCGCGGTCCAAATGCAGCCGGCCTCGCAAGATGTACTGGCCCGGTTTGTAGACGATCTTCCCGTACGTGAAGTAGGATTTCGCCTTCACGCCCACGAACCGGTCGGGGTCCCGGCCTAGCTGCATCTTCACCCCGAGCTCGGAGGCTTTCGCGGCGAGGTACGGCATCAGGAACGCGTCGCCGCCGTCCGTCATGAGGACGTCCGGGTCCTTCGACCGCACGACCGCGTCGATTCCCTTCAGGATCGTCTCCACATCCCCGTCGATCTCGACGTCGTCGACGCGGGCCCCGAGGAGCCGGTCCTGCATCCGCGGGATGCCCGCCGGATTGTCGACGTGGAGGTCGAGGAGGGATTTCCGCAATGCCGGCAAGGGATAGTCGAGGGCGAAGTGCTCCTCTTCCGCCCGCCACACGCCGTTCGCGTAGTGCAGGAGCCCCATCGGGAAGATGTCGTGCTCGATCGCATACCGCTGGCTGAAGCGCAGGTCCACGTTGAACAACCGATGGTCGACGTACCCGCCGTTCGAGTCGAGGATGTGCGCGAGATTGCGGATGTCGCGGTAGTGCCGCGGCACGATTTCCAGGACGGGTCTCCGCTCGTCGTCCTCGAGGGCGATTCGCTTCGAGATTTCTCGCACCTCGCGCACGCCGTCCAAGATCTCGATCCGTCGGCGAATCGCAGGGAGCTCGGGCGGCGGTGCGTGCAGGAAGAACGTCGGCACGACCCGTCGGTCCTCGATCCGATGCGCGCCCCGCTCGTTCCACAACCAGAGGACCATCGAGTCGCGGTCGTAGTCCCCGTACGCGTCGATGATCCAGCCGTGCGTGGGCGGGCTCCCCCGCCATCACGAGGTCCGGGAGACCTCTTGAGACGACGCGGGAGGGAGGTCGGTGAAAGTGTGCGTGAGGAGGACCTCGTGGGGAGCCAAGAGCATCCGCATCTGCACGGAGAGCCCGCGCCAGCGGTACCACCGCCATAAGACCCGACGGGCGACCCGCTCGAACCCGAGGGATTCGAACAGGCGCATCGAGGGATCGTTGTCCCTCGGCACGGCCGCGAACACCCGATTCGCTCCGCGAGATCGGAAGAGCCGGAGCGATTCCTGCACGAGCCCCCGTCCCGAGCCCATCCCGCGCGCCCCCGGGTCCACCGCGACGAAGTACACGTACCCGATGGGCGGCGTCCCATGGAAGAGAATCCCTTCGAGGAAGCCCGCGATTGACGATCCACCCTCGGCCACGAGGAACGGCCAGGCGTGGCGCATCCCGCGGACCGCGAAGTACGCGTACACCCGGTCGAACGAGGCGTGGGCAATCCTCACGATGGCGTCTCGGTCGGCGACGGTCGCTTCACGAATCCGCACGGGAGTTGGAATCGTCCGCGGCCGAAGAACGTTCTCGTTTCAGCGCCTCGATGTCCCGTTCCATCTCCACGAGGATCGAGAGGAGCGCCAAGATGCTCGGGTCGATGTGGGCGCAGTAGCTCGCGGCGCTCGAGTGCTGCCTCGACTTGTTCAAGAGGCGATCGAACAACTCGCGGTCTTTCTCCCGCAACGCACGTCGATAGTCCATCCAGTCGTTCAGGATCGACTCCAGATGGAGGCGGTACGTCGGAATCGTGCGGCCCACGGAGGTTCATGGCGCGGGACCATAAGAGCGGGTGCGGGGGAGAGGTCGGTGAAAGTGCAATGTAGATGCGGGGGCATCCGCAACGCCGTTGGACGCTGAGGAGGCTTCTCGACTCCTGATCGAGGAGTACAGCCGTATGGCCCGCACGTACGACGAACACGTGACGCCATATCACGCACCGATCGCTCGACGCTTGCTCGAGCTCGCGCATGTGGAAGAGGGCGACCGAATCCTCGATATCGGATGCGGCACGGGGATCGTTGCGTTCGAAGCGGCCGACGTGGTTGGCGAAACGGGCGTCGTCGTCGGGATCGACCTCGCGAAACGCGCCGTGCAGCTTGCCGCGGACAAGGCCGCGGCCGCGCGGCTCCGGCATGTCCGGTTTGAGGTCATGGACTCCCGCGCCCTTCGATTTCCCTCCGGCTCGTTCGACGCAGTCCTCTCGGGCTTTGGTCACCCTCTCTTTGGGCGCAGGCGGTGCTTCGAAGAAGTCCGCCGCGTAATCGGTCCCGGAGGATGCCTGGTCCTGTGCACGTGGAATCCTTCCAAGGCTCCGTCGAAAGCCGCGAGCAGCCTGGTTCGCGAAATGCTAGAACGACGCCGGCCGGCGTTCGTGGCGTCCGATGTCGCGCGACTGATTGAGGCCCGAAAAGTCCTCGCCTCCTCGGAGGAGGGCAAGGAGACCCAATCCGCGGACAGCTGGGTTCGCCTCTTCCGAAGGGCCGGCCTGTCGTCGGTCGAAACAATCGAGGAGACCCATTGGGCCACGTTTCGAGGACCGGACGAGTACCTAGCGTATTCGTTCGCATGGGGCGACAACGAACGGGAGCTGCGCCACATGACGGCCGAGAGCCGAGAGTCGTTTCGCCGGGAATTCCGCGAGCGGGTTATCCCGATGATCACGGACGAAGGCCTCGTCGTAGATTGGAACCTGCGTTACTTTCTCGTTCGGGAATGAGGCCCGAGAGCCGGGCTATTCCTTCGTCCAGCGTCTCATCTTCCGCAGACACGCGCGCCGGTCGTCGGGGATTCCTTTGAATATCTCGAGGGTGACGGGCCCCTCGTATCCGCGGGCCTTCAGCGCCCTCGCGTCACGCTCGAGATCGATCGTGCCTTTCCCGAACGGCAAGTGTTCGTCGCCGGTCTCGCCGTGCCCCCCATGGTTGTCGTGCGCGTGAACGAGCCCAAGTCGGTCGGCGAGCGACGCCATGTACGTGCGTGCGCCGTCCGTGCGATTGTCGAGATGCGCGTGACCGACATCGAGGCAGTATTGGAGGTCCGGCACCGCATCGAGCACTTTGCGCATGACCTCCGGAGGCTCGTCGACGTTCTCCACCGTCACGACCGCCCCGCGGTCCGATGCTGCGCGCACAAGGTCGGCGAACCACGAGGCTTTCGTCTCCGGGGAGATTCGCGGCGCGGACCGCGCCTCCATGAAATGTGCGTTGAAGACATGGATCCCCACCGGCTCGAGCACGTCGATGAAGCCGACGAACCGGGCGAGGTCCGCCTGGTGGAAATGCGATGGCGGGAGGTGAGCGGTGAACAGGGGAAGGCGCTTCGCGAGGTCCTCCGCCTCCGCCGCCAACTTCGTTGGTTCCCAAGTGAGCCACGTCAGGTCGAGCTCCGCGTAGTCGAATCCGGACTCCCGCAGCTCTTCGACTTGTTTCGGGAACGGCTCGCGACTGTACGTCGATCCGCCGATGCGCACGGCCGCACGAACCAACCGGCCTGTATAAGATTTGCCGCGCGCCTTTCATGAGGATCTCCGCAATGGCCTCGGCGTGGTCCTGGAGATCCTCTGGGCGGTCCTCGCCGGCACCGGCATCGGCCTCTCGCTCGCGGCGCCGCCGGGGCCCGTGAACGCGATCATCGCCTCCCAGACCGTCACGCGATCGTGGCGAGCCGGGTTCCTCGTCGGCATGGGCGCGACGACCGCAGACACGATCTTCCTCGCGGTGTCCATCGTCGCGCATTCCGTGGTCGCGAGCATGCAAGGTTGGGTTCCCATCATCGCCCTCCTCGGGGCCGGCGTGATGGCGTACTTCGCCTGGAACACGGTCCGGGCATTCCGACGCGCGATCGACATCACGGAATCCAAACCGGAGGAGCACGCGAAGTCCTACGCGACCGGCTTGAGCGTGAACATCACGAGCCCCTATCCGATCCTCTGGTGGCTCACCGCCGGCCTCATCTTGATTGACCAGCTCGGTCGAGCAGTCCTGGTCGGATTCTTCTCGGGTCTCCTCCTGTGGATCTCGATCTTCCCGCTCGCCCTGCGCGAGGCCCAGCGTCGCATCGCGCGCACGTATCAGGCGGTCCTCGTGATCTCGATCGTGTGCCTCGCGGCGTTCGCCGTCTGGCTCGTATGGTCCGCGGTCGCAGCGCTCCTCTGAAACCTACCACCCGAGTCGCAAGTGTTCCGTCAGCCGGATTTCTCGGGAGCCGCCCGCCACCCCGAACGCCGGGATGCGCGGGGCCGCCACCGCGAAATCGTCCATCGTCGTCTGGTCCGGGGGCACCGCAGCATACCATTCCGACGTCCCGGTGTCGAGCCGGTGGATGAGGACGCCGCCTTTTCCGTGGGCGATGCGGATCACGCGGTCGGCCCCCTCGTACAACTGCCGTCGGATCGACTTGCGGCGATGAAGCTTCGCCAGGCCCGCGTTCGTCACCAGGCCGACGACCTCCCGCTCCCCGACCGTCTGGCGGATCGCCCGCATCGACCGCTGGAAGAGCTGGTGGGCCTCGCCCACCTCGACGTCCTCGTCGAGGAACATCGTCGGCAGGCACGCGAGGACCACGAGCCCGGCGCGCGTCTCCTCGATCTTTTTATCCAACATATCCAATATTAACGTGGTCATCTGGTGACACGTGAAGGCCCGGGCCACATGGACCCGCGGCAGGATCTCCTCCCGCGTCATCGCGGCCCGCTTCCCGAGGGCGACCATGCCGTGCGGGTCCACCGAGTTCCCGCCGTCGAGGAAGACGACTTCGTGGCCCTCCATGACCGCGCGCACGGACAGCAAGGTCGTCAGGTGATAGACGAAGTCGGAGCCGCTGTCGATCAGCGTGATCTTGCCTGCCTCGAACGACCCGAGGATCCGGTCGAGGGTGGGCACGAGCGTCGTGAGAGCCGGCCGCGTCTCGACGCGGACCTCCGGGACGACGATGGCTTCCGCGGCGAGCGCGATGGAATCCTCCCCGCGATTCGATGGCGATGGCGATATAAATTCGGGGACGGAGGGGAGGTCGGTGAAAGTGCCTTACCCGCTCAGGTCGCGCCGCATCGCCTCGAGATGGAAGTCGAGGTCCCGCTCCGTGTACCGCCGCCACCACGCTGCCGTGAGCGGGATCAGGATCCGACCGATGTGCCTCGGTCGCACATCCGCGTCGAGGGTCACCCGGGTGCCGGCGCCTTCCGCGTCGAAGCGATACGTGTACCGGACGTCCGCCGCGGGATAGCGCGCCTCGACCGCGTACCCGTTCGGCGGATCGAGGATCACGTGCTCCTCGATCGTGACCCGCATCGGACGCGTCGCGCGGTCCTGCAACCAAATCTCGTTCCCGGTCCGTCGCAGGATCGTTCGTGTGCTGGTGGCCGGCGAGCCGGGATGCTGGTGGTCGTCCGTGCGGAAGTCCGTCCACCACGCGAAGACCGCATCCCGTGGGAAGGGCGTCGTGCGCTCCACGTGGACCATCATTCGACAGGGACCACCCGAACGCCCACGCATGAACCTCCCGGTTAACCTTGTTTAAGGTTGAATGGGACGCAGACCCGGTGTGACCGGGGGCCCTTAACTCGACGGCGGGGGCGGTGGTGCAGCCGCGGTCGCCGCGGCCGCCCGGGCCCGGCGCTTCCGGCGGAGCGCGGCTGTCTGCATGAACGCTCCCAGGGCGAAGACCCCGAGACCCGCCAGCGCCGCGGTGATCGTCGAGACGACCTGCAAGAGGTACAGGCCGAGGGCGAGCAGGAGTCCACCGATCGCCGCGGTGATGATCCCAATGATATCGTCGATGTAATAGTACGAGATGCCGAAGACGACGATGAGGACGAGGATCGCCGCGATGAGCGGCGTGTCCAGCTGGCCGGCCGTGAACTGAGCTCGGCCGCCGAGGAGTCCGTAGACCGCGGCCCCGGCGAGGAGGCCGACGAGGAACGCCAGGGCGACCTTCACGAGTTTCGTGAACAGGATACTCCCTATCACCGCGCCGACGATCGCCAGGATGAGCCCGGCGAGGTCGCCGCCCAGGGCGGCGCCGAAGAGGTACCCGACCACGGCGCCGAGTAGGGCTCCGATCATGGACATCACAGTCGCCCACAGACCGTGGCCCCAGAATGCGAGGGCGAGGCCCGTGAGGATGAGGACCCCCGCGAGGAGGTATCGGATCTCGGGTGAGGTGATGATCCCCGGGAGCGCCGCCATCGCGTGTCGATTCGGCTCGCACTATAAAAAGACAGCGCGGGCGTTCTCCGATCTTGTTGGAGGGCCCTCGATTATCCACGCCCAAAGACATCGTCCGCGCGCTTGGCGATCTCTTGGACGGCGCCTTCATCGAGGATCCCGCCGCCGAGGATGTGCTCGCGGACGTTCAGGTCGTCGTAGCTCAGGACGTCGATGACCGTGGGGATGCGGATCGCGTCGCCGATGACGGCAACAGTCCGCAAGGGGAGCTTCGCGATGATGTTCTCCCACATCTTCTTGTCCGGGACGCCGGCGAGGGCCGCCTCGACGTCGGACGGCTCCTTGAGGGACATCACGAGGCGGTTCGCGAGCTGACTGCGCACCTCGTCGGAGATGCGGGACGGTCGCTGGTCGACGAGGGCGAGGATGAGATTGAACTTCCGTGTCTCGCGGGCGAGGCGGCTGAACGTGTGTGCGTACGGTGCGATCTCGGGGCTCAGGAACTTGTGAGCCTCCTCGAGGAACAACACGAGCCGCGGGTATTCCTCGTTCCGCTCCGTGTACAGCTCGAACAGCCGGCGAGAGAGGATGTTCGCGACGAACAGGTAGACCATCTGGTCCGTCCCGTAATCGCCGAAGTCGAGGACAACGCTCTTCCCGTCGCGGATCGCCCCGAGGATGTAGGCAAACGCATCCTTGGCCTGCGTCATGGCCTTCAGGAACGGGAGCCGATCGAGCCGGCCGATCCGCCGCTTCAGGCCCTGGAGGGTCATCTCGTGGGCCCGCTCCGATCCGAGCATATCCATCGTCGCGTCCTTCACGGCGGAGATGAGGTCCCGGCCTCCGCGAGTCTTCGCGATCTCGTATAGCGTGTCGACCATCGGCGCGGTGAGGTCCTGCAAGGCGACGATGAGGTCTTCCGGCGTGATCTCGCCGGTGTCGAGGACGAACGGCTTGGCCTCGCGGTTCTTCGGATCCAGGGAGAAGATCTCGACCTTCCCGGGGAAGAAGAACTTCAGGCCTTCCGTCTTGTCGGTCGCGCTGAACACGCCGTACTCGCTGTGCATGTCGAAGATGAGGACGGATCCGACGTCCTTCGAAAGGATGCCGGCGCATACGAGCTTGTTCAGGATCGACTTGCCGGTGCCGGTCCGACCGAAGATCGCGAACGGTTTCTCGACGAGCTTCTTCATGTCGAGCTGCACGTGGAACGGCTCGACGCCGGTGATGGTCCCGAGCGTCGCCGACGTCTCCGTGACCTCGTAGATTCGTTCCACGTCGTCCCGCGTCGCATGGCGGCACGAGGAGAAGTACGGCGGAATCGTCTGCGGCTCGCTGAGCTTCTTCGTCTCCCGGTCCACGAGCTGGATCATCCGGAGCTTCGCCTTGCTGTAGAAGATCGGTCCGCCGTATCCCTCATGCGTCTCCGGACGGGGCACGATCACGTCGGCGATCGTCGAGCCGGCGAGCTGGTCCGCGATGTCGCTCTCTTCGTTTAGGACGTCCTCGACGAGGCAATAGAAGTCGTACCGCGCACCCTCGACAATGACCGGGAACGCGATCTTCAGTTCCTCGGGATTCCCGAGCTGGAGCTTCGCGACGAGGCCGTCAATCACGGACGCGGCGACAATCTCGCCGATCTTCATCGCAGGTCCCTCGCGACCTTGTCCAGGTACTCGTGGAACGCGCTCCGCTTCCGCCCCTCGACCTGCGTGAGCCCGTCCAGGATCGTGCGGACATCGAGCCCCATCCGAAGCGCCATCTTCATCACGCTCTCCTGGTACACGGGCTTGAGCTGCCGGACGGTGACCGCCATTCGGTGAGCCTCGATGAGGGGCCACGGATACCCGACGGACACCAGGCTCTTGCCGTACGCCGACAGCTGTCCGAACGCCTCGTCCGGACGGTCGCGGAACGTCCCGAGGTCCACCCGGAACCACTTCCTCGCCCTTGGATGCAATCGGGCATAATAGATATCGCCGTAGAGAAGGCCCTCCTTCTCCACCTCCGCGGCCTTCGGGGCACGGGCATACGCGAGCGCGTCGGGAGGCAGCCGGTCCTGACACCGGGCCATTAACTCCTCGTCCGTGAGGACATGCCCGAACGCGTGGAGCTGGCTGTCCTTCGAGATCCCGACGAGCAGGTGCCCGCGTTTCTCGCACACCTCGACGAGTCGCTCCATCACTGAGAACTGCTTCGGGAATTCCGACAGCGTGCCGTCGACCGCGACGATGCACCCCTCGAGGTCGTCCGCGAAGTTGATGGCCGTCTGGCCCTCGATCAGCCGGCGGTATTCGTTCACCATGTCCCGCGGCTGCTCCTCGCGCCGGTCTTTCGTGAACTCGAAGAGGGACCGGTGGAGTTCGTCCTGGGTCGCGACGAACTCGGCGAATGTCGACACCCCGACCATTCGCTGTACGAGCCGCCAGTCCTTCCTCCGGAAGGCCGTCCCGTCGAAGGCGTACCGCAATAGGCCGACCGAAATCAGGGCGAGCCACCAGCTCGAGAGGTTGAGGAGGAACGAATACGAGCCGTCGACCGCGATCATGTCCTTCGCGGGGTCGGCGGTTCGGAAGGTCCGGAAATCCGGGACCTCCTCCAGTGGGAGAGGCACGTCCCGGTGATGCTTCACGAGCAGCTCGAGTTCCCGTTGCATGTCGTCGACGTAGCTGACGCGGGGGCGCTGCGGGTCCGGAGCTTGTCCTGTGTCATCCCTTCGGACCAGAGGGCAACCCTCAAGCGCCAAAGAGGGCGCGGGACGGCATATAAGGATGCCGAACACCCCTGCAACACTACACACGAACCGGTGCGCGACCGGTTCGGACTCACGGCAACAAAGGGAGGGGTAGGGTGAGATCAAGGCCGAGACGAAAGGAGGTGCCTACCCCGGACTGAGTAACCCGAACTGAAATGGTCAACCTTTCCTCCGGAACCTATGGCGGGCTCCGGAGACTATGGACGGAACGGGGGTCGATCGCCGACGGTCCTCCGTTGCCGGAGTCAATCTTTCCGGTTTCCGGAGGACAGTTCCCATCGACCGTGACGCCTTCGACGCACTAGTATGTGACCGAACGAATCTATGGAGGCCACCCGAACCTCCATGGCCCATCAGGAAAGGACTTCCGCGCGCGACTCCTGACTCGGGGTCATCGTCACTCGGATCCGACCGGGGAACCGCTCCGCGATCTCGGCGAGGTGCGTGATCAGAATCACCTTTTCGAAGACCTCCCCCATCCGCAGCAACTTCTGGACGAAGAGTTCCCGCGAGATCTCCGTGTCGAGGGAGCCGAGGTCCCCTTCGTCGATGAACAGCGTCTTCATGCGACCGAACGTGCGGCCGATCTGCGGCATCGAGGCGAGTTCCCGTGCGATCGCGAATCGAAGGGCGGCATTGATCTGCGTCTTCTCCCCCCCGCTGAACTCAGCGACGTCGTGCCACTGTCCGTCGACGCCCTGAACCAGAATCCGGATCCCGTGGCCCCGGCCCTCCTCGTACGTCTCCAGGCGGATCCGACCGAACCGGCCGTCCGTGAGCTCAGAGAGGTTCTTCGACGCCTCGATCTCCAGTTCCGGCAGGAGCTGATCGACCGCGTACATCACGACGCCCCGCTTGTGGAACACTCGGTTCACGAGGACATCGTAGATCTCGAGCTCGCCGCGAAGCGCCTCCCGTTGCCGTCCCGACTCTTGCAGTTTCTTTGCGTCCGCTTCGAGCCCTGCGATCTGTTCCTTCAGCGTCGTCGCCTGTCCTTCGAGGAGGTGCCACGCCTTCCGCTCCGCATCGAGTTCTTTCTGGAGGACCTCGAGCTTCGCCTTCGCCGAACCGAAGGCCTCCTCTGACGATCGAAGTCCCGCGACCTCCGTTTCGAGCGCCGCCAGTTCCGTTTCGAGGGCCGTACGTTGCGCCGCGAGGTCCGCGAGCCGCGCGCTCACGTCGCCGACCTGCCGCAACAGGACCGCGAGTTCGTCGAGCCGCTTGCGTTTCCCGGCCTTTTCGAGGACGGACGCACCGACGACTTCCAAGCGCTTCTCGTCCAGCTCCGTGAATGGGACGGCATCGAGCTGGCGCAGCGCCTCGATCTTCGCGTCGTCGAGAGGCTGGAGGAGCCGATGGCTGTCGTCCGCCTCCCGCCGGAGGTCGTCCTTCAGCTGCTCGAGCTGCCGCTTGTACTCCGTCAGCACGAACGAGTCCTGGTCGATCGAAGCGACTTTCTCATGGACCCGCGCGAGGGCCTTCTCTGCCCGTGCCTGTTCCTCGCTCAGTTCTCGGACCAGCTCGGCGCGATCTGCGAGCCATTCCAGTTCCCGCGCAATCCGCGTCACGCGTTCCTCCAGTCGTCCTTCGTCTCGAAGAGAGCTGAACGCGGTCTCCCGGTCGATGTCGGTCCGGAGCGAAGCGATCTTCCGGTGCAGCTCGTCGATCCGGTTCTTCGTCTCGTCGCGTCGCTTTTCGTGCTCGTGCTTCGCGAGGTCGAACTCCCGCCCCGCCGCCCGGGCCGCGGTTTCCCGCTGCCCGTGGACCGCCTTCGTCTCTTTGAGCCGGTCGATCTCATCCCGCAGGCGATCGAGGTCTTCGATCGCATCCTCGAGGGCGGCCCGCTCCGGCTCGAGTTTCGCGGCGATCTGACCTTGGTCTCGGACCTCGGCCTCGCGGGCCTCGAGGGCTCTGAGCCGCGCCGTACGATCCTCGAGGGCCGCCGACGACCGCACCCATCGCTCGTGCTTCGCCTCGAGATCCTTCATCTCGGTGGAGCCGGATTCGAAGGCGGCCTGGAGTTGCGCGACGCGGGCTCCGCGCGCTCTGCGCTCCTGGTCCAAGCCTTGCAATTGTTCCTGGAGTCCGGGCAGGCGGCCGAGCGCCTCTTCCCGCGCGGCGATCTCAGCCTCCTTCGCCTGGATGTCGCTCTTGACCGACGTGAATCGTTCCTTCGCTCGCTCCAGGGCCTGTTCGAAGATCTCGAGACGAAAGAGCTTCTGGAACACCGCGAGTCGTTGCGCCCCGCTCGCGGCTCCGAGTTCCTTCATCTCCTCCTGTCGGACGAAGGTCGAGTTCCGAAATCCGTCGTAGTCAAGGCCGACCACGTCGCGGATCGTCCTCTCCTTGTCCGGGATCGTCCCCTGAACCGCCTCGCCGTCCCGCGTGAGCTCGAGGTACGACTCCTTCTTGGTCGTGAAGCCGCGGGTGACCTCCCAGCGCTCGTCCCCTTGGCGGAACGCCACGCGCACGTAACCGTTCGGCCGGCACACGTCCGCGAGCTTCACGCTCTGGATGTCCGTCCGCGTCGTCTTGCCGTACAGGGCAAACGTGATCGCGTCCAAGATCGACGACTTCCCCGCACCCGTGCGGCCCGTGATCACCGTGTATTTCTCCGGAAATCGGAGCGGCGGAACCGTCTTCTCGAGATAGCGCATGAACCCCCGCATCTCGACCTCCTCGAGGACGAATCCTTCCGGGCCCGGCGTGGGCTCCAGGTTCGAGACCGCGGCGGCTTCGACCTCCGCATCGTCCCTCATCCGAGGGCCTCCTTGAGCACCCGGCGGGCCTCGACCTTGATCGCCTCCCGCTTCGGGTGGTCGGCGAGGACCTTGTCGACGTAGTCCGCGAGGAGGCGACCGGGGTCCAACGTGAATTCCTCCGTCACGACCCGTGGCCGGCTTGCGGAGATGAACTTGACTTCGTAGTGAAACGCGTCTCGGAGGCGATCCGCGAGGCGCTTCTCATCCAGTCGGTTCCGGAGTTCGTCTGGGAGAGTGACCTCGATCCGGACGAGGTGGCCCGTGACCTCCATCGGGATCGCAGCAAGGACCTTTTCCGTCACGTCGTCCCCCATTCCGACGCTCGTCTCGACCTTGTCCATCGGACGCGCCGGGAGTTCCACGAACGACCAGCCTCCCTCCGGACGGATGACCAGGAATCCTTTTGGATCGAGGCGTTCCCCCCAGTCGATCCGCTCCGGCGCGCCGGCATACACGATCTTCCCGCCCACGGTCTGGTGCATGTGGATGTGGCCGAACACGACGAGGTCGATCGTATCAGGGATCATGTCCGGGGTGAAGGTGAAATCGTTCGGGACGACTTCCGTCGGGGCGGTGCTCGCGTACCGCACGCCCTGGAACTCGAAGTGTCCGAAGAGGATGCGGAGGTCCGCGTCTTTCAGGTCCTGCGCTCGGTTGCGAATCCACTCTTGCCACGTGCGGCGCGCCGCCTCGTACGCCAGTTCGCGCGGCACGTCCTTCGCCAGGGTTTCCCGCACCTGTTCGACGACTTGCTCCGGATGCATGTACGGGATGAGGATGAAGCCGATCCGGCGCCCGTCGATGTCGCGGACTTCCATCTTCGGATCGCGGAACACCTTCACGTGGGAGTAACCGCGATAGTCGTCGAGCGACGTCGAGCGGACCGCGCGTCTCGGCTGGTCGTGATTTCCCGCGAGGATCCATACCTCGATCCCGGCATCGCCCAGGGGCTCAATGACATCCCTGCGGACCATCTCCCGAAACACGGGGGCCACGTGTGCGCGGTCGAACAGGTCGCCGAGGATGCAGAACAGGGAGGCGCGATGCTCGATCGCCCACCGAGCGGCTTTCGCGAAGTTCCCGTGGAGGTCCAATGCACGCTCTGAGATCCCCGTTTCCGGATCAATTCGGAAATCGAAGCTTAGTCCTTCATGGACATCGCCGACGCAGACGATCTCGTGCATCCTGGCGTGCGCAAGGCCGCCTTGCTACTTATAATGTGTACGAGATGGTCAGCGAAAGTGTCGAACCATCCGCGCGCGTCTAAGGAATCCGCCGTCGCCCTCCGGCCGGGAACGGCGCATCGGCGTGAACGGGTTGCTTTTCCGCGAAGCGGGAGGCGCGCAGAGGCACGAGCGCTTCGGGTCTTTTGCCCGTGGCGACGAACTCGGCGACGAGGCGACCGACGGCCGGAGAGAGCTTGAATCCGTGCCCGCTGAAGCCGACGGCGACGAAGAGGCCGTCGGGCCCGGTTCGATCGAGGATCGGATACGAATCCGGCGTCACGTCGTACGCACCCGTCCATCCGCCTCGCGGTTGCGCATCCGTCATCCGCGGGAATCGTTTCGCGAGCCGCGTGCGCAAGTCGCGGACGGTGGCCGCGGGGACCGACTCGGTGAACGCGTGCCCCGACATCGTCTTCCGCGGGTCCGTGTTCATGTAGCCGGCCAGGGTGTCTTTCCCGCCTTCGGGCCGCGAGTACGTGTTTCCGTAGAAATCGAAATGGATCTTGGGCGGTGGGCCAAAGTCGACGGGTCGTCGCAGGATCGCGACTTCTCCGCGGACGTATCGCACCGGCAGCCGAGGGGCTATGGTCGCGGCGAGGTCCCGCGTCCAATTCCCCGCCGCAAGGATGACGCGCTCGGCGGAGAGGAGTCCCGCTCCGCGGATCTTGACCCCGACGACCGATCCCGATCGCGTCGTGATGGACGAGACTTCGTGATCGCCATAGACCTTCGCCCCTTCCGCCTCGGCCGCCTTGGCGAAGCCGTGGGTGGTGGCGATCGGGTCCGCGTATCCTGCGTCGGGGTCGTGGACGACGGCAGCGTAGTCGGACACCTCGAGTTGGGGCTCCATCGTCTTCGCCTCCGAAGGGGCGAGCCGTTCGGCCCGGACTCCCTCCGCACGCAGCAGCTCGACCAATGCCTCGAACGCCGGGAGATCCCGTTCCCGCGTTCCGCAGAGGAAGCCGGTCGTTCGGAAATCCGCGGAGAAGCCCGTCTCCTTCTGGAATCGTTGGAAGAACACCAGGCTCTCCCGCGCGAGTCGGATGCCGATCCGGGCCTCGTAATGTTGGCGGACCAGCGCACCGCTGTGGCCCGTGGCCCCGGCCGCGAGGTGCGTCCTCTCGAGCACGACGACCCGCACGCCCCGTCGGGCGAGGTGCCATGCGATGCTCGTCCCCATGCAGCCGCCGCCGACGACCACGGCATCGGCCGATCGTGGGACACCGGATCGCGGCACGGTGTCCTGCATCGAGTGGGACCTTATCGCGCTTTCCTTCACGGTATTTCTATTCCCATCTCGGCATACATATCGATCCGCGAATGACAATCCTTTATCTCCGGGGACTCCCGATGCGCGGCCGTGCCGGACACGTGGAGGTTGGGCGTCGGGGACGAGCGGGCCCGAGTCGCGTTCGTCGGCTGCGGAGGGGCCGGCTGCAATGTCCTCCGTCGCGTCACGGCCCCACCCAGCGCGACTCGCATCGCGGTGAACGATGCCGTCCATCCGTCCATGGCGGAGGTGTCGACCCGGGTCCTCCTCGCCTCCGGTTCGCTGCAGGCATACGCCTCGATGGACGAAAAGGCCGTGCCGAACATGGAGACCGATGAGGAGAAGGAGATCTCCGCCGCGCTCCTCGATCGGGACATCGTCGTCATGCTCGGCGGTCTCGGCGGCGAACTCGGCGGGTGGGGCATGAGCCTCGTCGGCCGCGTCACGAGGATCCTCGGCGACGCCAGCATCGCCTTCGCGACGGTCCCCTTCACGATTGAGGGGCCGATTCGGCGGCAGCTCGCCGAGGCCCAGCTTCGACTCCTCCAGAAGCGTGCGGACGGTGTCGTCACCTTCAGCAACGATCGGCTCCTCCAGATCGCACGGGACCTGCCGCTGACGAAAGCGTTCGCGGCGTTGGGTGCGATCATGGCTCGACCGGCGGCGGAACTGGGAGCGGCCCTCGCGCGACCGGACATCGTGCCGCTGCGGCGGACCCTGGAGCGAGCCCGGGAATGGCGATTTGGCATGGGCACGGGTCGGGAGAAGCACCGATGTTTTGTCGCGGTGGAAGAGGCGTACGCGTCCCCGTGGTTCACCTCGCTCCCGGAGGAGATCAGCCACGCGATTGTCCTGATGTCCATTCCGGAACCGAACAAAGACGAGGTCGAGATCCTTCAGGAGGTCCGCCGGAGATCCCCGCACGCCGTCATCGCGTGGGCGAGTGCGCCTTCCGGCACGAAAGACGATCGGACCGTCGTGCAAGTGCTGGCCGGCCTGTGATCCGGCTCCGACCGATGAAAACAAATAGAACGGGCTCATCCGGCGCGTGCTCCGCTATAGCACGCGGGGGAGGGGCCATTGTCCTCTATTGGAAAGGAGATTCGGATCCGGCGGGTCCTCAGCGATGGCAAGGCCCTCATCGCGGCGATGGACCACGGCGTCTCGTCCGGGCCGCTCGCGGGACTCGAAGACATCCGGAAGGCCGTGGCGAACGTCGCGAAGGGTGGCGCGACGGCGGTCGTCCTCCACAAAGGGTCCGTTCGGTTTGCGAAGGACTACTTCGATGAGAAGCTCGCGCTCATCCTGCACCTCAGCGCCTCGACCTCACTGAGCCCGCGGGCCGATCGTAAGGTCGCGGTGACCCGGGTCGAAGAAGCGATCTCGTACGGCGCGGACGCGGTGAGCGTCCATGTGAACCTCGGAGGCGAGGACGACGACCGAATGCTCGGCGACCTCGGGACCGCGGCGATGGACTGTGATCGCCTCGGCTTCCCGCTCCTCGCGATGATGTACGCGCGTGGCCCGGCCCTCCGTGACCCGTATGACGTCGACGTCGTGAGGCACGCGGCCCGCGTGGGTGCGGAGCTCGGAGCCGACATCGTCAAGACGACGTACACCGGCTCGGCTGAGACGTTCCGCGAAGTCGTCCGGGGATGCTCCGTCCCCGTCGTCGTGGCGGGCGGACCGAAGCTCGATTCGGATCGGTCCGTCCTCGAGATGGTCGCGGGAGGCCTGGCCGCCGGTGCGGCGGGGGTCTCCATCGGCCGGAACATCTTCCAATCGAAGGACCCGATGAGCATGACGCGTGCGATCGCCCGCATGGTGTTCGATGGAGCCTCGATCGACGAGGTCTACCGCGGGTGAGACCACATGGACCGCGTGGTGTGGGTCGCGGCGTCTCCCCGCGGTGATTCTGATGACGTCCGCTCGGTCGTCTCTGCGGCCCTCGAGGTCGGCTTCGACGAGATTGTCCTCTTCCAACCGGATGCGTCACTCCAGCGGCTCGGGCGTTTCTCCCCGATTCTCTTGAAGGACTCGACGTTTTTCCTCGGCGACGTCGAGGTCGGACGGCTCGCGACGATTCGCTCGGCAAAGGATGAGGCGCCTGTCCGTGGATTGCGGGGCGCGACGAAAAACGTGGTCATTCGGCCGGAACCATGGAAGGTCATCCCGCTCGAGAATCTGATCGCGTTCTTCCAGGGGAGCGGGACCCGGTTGCTTGTGGAGGTTCACGATGTTACGGAAGCGAAGCTTGCCTTCGAGACAATGGAGGTGGGCGCCGGCGGCATTTTCCTCACGACCTCCTCCCGAACCGAGATTCGGGCCGTTCGCGCCCTGCTCGAGTCCTTTCAACAAGACATCCGCCTGGTGCGGGCGAAAATCACGGGAACGCGAGGCCTCGGCCTCGGCGACCGCGTTTGCGTCGATACATGCTCGCTCCTTCGGCGCGGCGAAGGGCTCCTCGTGGGCAACACCTCGGCGGGCCTTTTCCTGATTCATGCGGAGACGATTGAGACGGGAGAGGTGGCCGCCCGTCCATTCCGGGTGAACGCGGGT
>Ga0209160_1000648_pt1 | contig 28941 bp, 23 predicted proteins | sample GraSoiAngelo_153_FD_186167 | JGI IMG/M metagenome (GOLD analysis project Ga0209160, IMG submission 186167) | Grasslands soil microbial communities from the Angelo Coastal Reserve, California, USA - 14_1009_12_40cm (SPAdes) (version 2) | ecosystem: Environmental > Terrestrial > Soil > Grasslands ...
TACGCTGAGTCGCGCGTGTGGCACACCGTCGCAGGGACTGCGAGTAAACCCGAATGCGACGCACGGCTCCATAAGGAAATCGAACGCGTTACACACCCAATGAGTCTCCTCTCTTACGGGAACTTAAGGTGTCACTGCGTATACCCGACACCTCCTAGCCTGCTCGGAGGTCCCGTGTCAATGAGCCTAGCAAAAGCGGGGTGATAGACCCTGCGAATCTTTGCGAGACTCTCGCAGAGCTTTTCATTTTTCCAGATTTCGTGCGGTCTGCAAAGAGGCGTCGTGTAAGCCACTCGTGTTTGGCATGACGAATGCCACAAAGAATTGGCATCTGGATAATAAGAGTCACATATGCAAGGCGGACGCTATTGATCGTGGAGGAAGCCCGATGAAACTACTGACGATCGCAGCTGCCGTGGCGATGATCGCGCTGTTGCCGGGGCTCTCACACGCTATGGCTGGAAATCACGGAAAGCGGGGCGGCCCCGGCGGGGGAGCCGGGGAGTACGTGGGACCCACGGTGGCGCCAAACGCGGGACCCGACGCCCCCGCCCCTGTATCGGTCCCCGAGCCGGGGAGCTTCCTGCTCTTGGCGAGTGGTCTCAGCACGCTCGGAGGTCTTATGGCGGGAAAGTGTACGCCACGAAGAAGCAGGCGAAGCGGCTCGAGCGACCTGAGCCGTAAGGCCTCTCCAGGCGGCGCGGGGCATCCTCGCAACGGATTGGTTCAAGTACTACCTCGCTTGAGGACGGTTGGGGAGTTTAGCCGACGCTCCGACGCGCGCCAGCACTAAAGGCCTTGGGCTCACTCGATGACGGACTAGGACACGGCGCCCTCGCAGGGCCACTCAAACTAGGTGCGGGCTGCGACCACGAACAGGCGCCGGCCCGGTCTTGAACCGGCGCGCGTCGTCTCATGTACAGCGAGGCCGCCCGCTCGGCTGCGGCTACGGTCGCACTAGCGGTCGACGATCCGAAGGCGCCGAGGAAGCTCGCTCCTGAGCCGGTCACGGAGCTCCGCCGGGACCGTCACCGTGTCCGGGTCGCCGTCGCTCACGAACCGCTCCCTGGGATTCCGCTCGAAGTACCCGAGCCAGTGAGCCAGCTCGCGCTCGATCGCCTGGATGCGCGGCAGGCGCACCGGATCGAATGCGCGGGAGAACGGTGACGGCGCGGCACCGCCGGCGACCTTCAGCACCGCGTCGTGGCGGTAGGTCGTGCCCTTGGCCGAGCCGCGCAGCAGCCAGCTCACGTCTGAGGGGTACGCGCCATACGGGAGCGCGAGGGCGCGGATCCGGTAGTCGGGGACGGCGCGCTGGATCCACGCCTGGGCCTCGGCGAGCTGGGCACGGACCCTCGCCTCGGGATACTTGGCGAGGTTCGCGTGCCAGAGCGTGTGGTTGCCAATCTCGTAGCCGTGGCTCACCAGGTATTTGAGCTTGTACCCCTCCCACGCCGGCTGGTTGAAGAGCCGATTCGGCGGGTCCGCGGCCGGCAGGACGAAGAACGTCGCGGCCCGACCAAAGTCCGGGTGCTTGCGGACAAACGCTTCGAGGATGCCGATGGCGGACTTGGGATCGATCGCGAGCACGCCGTTCTGCTCGATGTAGCGGAACTGCCCCGGCGACGAGTCGTCGAAGGTAAGGACGATGGGCGTCGTGCCGGCAGGGAGCACGAGGCGCCCGTCGAGCAGGTCGCCCAGGGCGATCAGCCCGTAGCCCTTCGCGTAGAGCGTCGCGAGGTCACGCCGGAAGTTCTCGGGCGTTCGCGTCCAGCGCGCCTCGGGATAATCGATCTTGTGGTACTCGAGGATCATCACGCTGCCGAGCTCGTTGGGCGGGAGCTGATCGGCCGCGGCGGACGAGGCCAGCAGGAGCGCCGCGGTCAGGATGAGGCCGAGAACCAGTCGGAGCCTCGCTGCTTGGCGAGCGCCTCCTTCTGCCGTAGCGCAGCGGCCGTGTAGTCGTTGCGGAGGACGAACTGTGCCGTCGTCAACCCGTCCTTCGGACCGCCAGGTCCGGCCGCAGCAGCAGCGCCTGCGGCGCTCGTTCTCACAATCAGATGGAACTTCGTCAGGACGTCCCACGCGGTGCCCGGATGGTTGTTCCTCGTTGGTGCCGAAGCGCAATGGCCTCCCTCCCTGGCCATGAGTTCTCTGTCGTCACCAACCTTCGGGACCACAAGGGGACAGTAGAGCAGGTGTTCGTGAGGGTCACTTCAATCCGCGATGGCCTCATCTCTGGGAAGCCAATAATGATGATCGCGATGACGCTGTCGCTGAACGCTTCGCTCCGATTCGTCGGCATGACGTCAGGGCAAGGTGTGGGCTCCCTGATGGTTCAGCTAGCAAAGTACCATTGAGCAAATCTCACGCATAGGTATCCGAGCCCAAAAGCGAACGCCGGAATCGCAAACCAGGGAATCCATCGACGTTCTTGCCCCATGACCGCAAGCGCGATGAACCCGGGAAAGAGCACCGCCAGATAGCGAGTCATCCCCCTAGTCTGCCCTCCGGCGAGTGGCACCATAATGCTCAACACGGTGTAGATGCCGTAGCCTCGGGGGAGAGTTCGAAAGACCACGTAAGTGAGCGCGCCAAACGCGAGCGTGAACCCGGCATCAAAGGCGGCAGGTATCGAGGTACGAACTCTACCGAACAGATGCGCTGAAAATTTCCCCCAAGCCTGTTCGTCCCGGATATACACAAAAGGATCGCCAAAGGCGATCAGCTGGTAGGTCATGAATCCTGCCAAGCCACACACTCCGAGCAGGGCGGCCAGTACCACACGCCCAAACATCTGCCGATCCTTCAGCGGTGACGGCGCCCGTGCGAACAGGGGAGCAAGAAGCAGAATCCCCGGAAGACGCGTTGCTGACGCCAGACCTACCCAGCCGCCACCAAGGATGAAGCGCTCCCTTTGAAACGCGAGGAACGCCTGCGCAGAAAACAGCAAGTAAAACGACTCGGTATACATTGTCGAGAAAAAGAGGGATCCGGGGAAAAACGAGAGCAACACCAGGGTCAGTCTCGCACTCGCGGCACCCACCTCACGCGTGACGAGGACGTAGAGCGTCGCCAACGCGCCCAAGAGCGCTCCATTGGACAGGACGACCCCACACAGAGGAACCGAAACCCCTGTGATCGCGTGGCATAGTCTGCACGTTAGCGGATAGAGCGGAAAGAAGACAACATTCTGCTGTTTCTCGGGGTTGCCGTCGTACGAGTAGCCGCGTGTCGCGATCGACAGATACCAGCCTGTATCCCACCGAAACAGGGGACGCAATATCGGGTTATCGAGGTCCCAGCCGGCCACCTGTGAACGAGGGAGAACCAGCGAGCTCGTTGCCATTGCGCCGAAGACGAGCAAACGCGATAGCGAAAAGACTAGAAGGACAAACAGCGCTGCGCGCGGGTTGAGACCGAGCCTCGTGGCAGTACCTTGCTCATCCATCAGGAAAGGCCGCGCCCTTCGATTTACTCGCTGTCCTATGTTTGGAGTCCGACCCCACGCTGGGCTTAGAGCTCCCGGGGGAGACCTCGAACCTTGACATGGACTACCACATCTAAACGCCTGAGGACGTGGAAAAGACTAAGGCGCCGAATCAAACGTTCTACGTCTGCGGAACCGTGGTCTACGCAGATATTTTTTCGCGTACAGCGTCACACAACATTTTGCTCCTTCTGGAATCCCGATGGCGGCTTCGGTTGGTGCGACCTATGTAACGAGTGGAACTACCCGTCGGTCTGTTAGAAGACAATTGCGACGAGAGCCGCTCGACCTAGAGCAGTTTTGGATCGCTTCTCTTCGTTCCTCAGGCAACTCCCTCCCGGCACGCGCAGTTTGGTCGCCGCTGACCCCTCGTCTGGGGCGATGCAGCTCAAGCGAGGTACTGCAACGACCGATTGGAACGCTGAGCACCAAGTCTGGTAGCAGCTGCTTCAGATGGTCTAGGGAAATGCCTTCATCTCGGAGAACCTGGTCAAGGTGAAATCGCCGCGCCGGCAGCGTGTAATTACGAGCGCATCCGTCAGGGCGCGGAGCTCCGCTGCCCAATCGAACTCCCAATGTCCGTAGCGTCGCGCAAGATCTTCGTTTTGGATTCCGGGGTGAACCAGAATTTCAGTCATCCCGGGCCGAAGAGTCTCGAGGATTGACAGAAGGCGCGCTGTCGTCAACCGTCCGCTAAAAGCGGATCCCCTGACCTTGTCGACGCATCTGATGGGACGCATATCCACCATCTGCCGCAGGATCGCTAGCAGGTTGACTGTCACTCGAATCAACGGCACCAGCGGGGACTTGACCTCCGCCCACAGGCTGTCGAAGGACGGCATGCGGACGAAGGGGATTGAGTATGTTTTTGCGATGTCTAACGTCATCGTCCATATGCCAGGCAGACAGTGGACATGCTGATGGCTATCCAAGTGAGTGGGCCGAATACCATTGTCGAGAACCCGAGCCACCTGAGTCTCCAGCTCCAAGCGGATGTCGGTCGCGTGAATCTTGCCGGTGAGCCAAGCGTGCGCGAACGGCATGTAAGATGGTGGCATGGCCCCATCTTCGTCGACGAGGGACACTACTTTTTCAATTGGGGCTAGCGGTCGTTCCCCGACCAGCGTGAGATGTACGCCCAGATCCAGCTCAGGGCAGGATTTGCAGCGAATGAGCGCATCGTCGAAGGCTCTTCCGCACGCGATGATCGAGGCACTAGTAACAACGCCATCCTGATGCGCGCGAATGATCCCTTCATTCACGGCCTCGTGGAGACCGAGGTCATCGGCATTAATAGTGATGAGTCGGGGTGACATGCCGCCGCCTCGACGATGAGACCTACCAAGATCGGCAGTATCCATCGCTACAGCTGGATTTCCCGGTCTCTGGTCGCGGCCTCACCGGGCCCATGCGGTGTGGTGCTCAGCGATGTTTCTCTGACTAAATATTCTGGACGGCCTTTGGTTTGCTCGAAAACTCGGCCGAGATACTCCCCGAGTATGCCGATTCCGAGCAATTGGACTCCGCCCAGGAAGGTCACCGAAGCCTCTATACTTCCCCAACCTGGAACAACCCAAAGGGGATAGCCGAACAGTCCCCCGTAGAGACCGGCCACCAACGCCCACACGCCATAGAGCCCGGTCGGAATGGCCACCAACAGGCCGAGGATCATGAACAACCTCAGAGGAATGATGGAAAAGGACAACATTCCATTCACGTGAAAACGCAACCGGCCTCCCAAGGGATAGGTGGACTTACCAGCGAAGCGTGGCGGCACATCATAATCGAGGTTCGACTGCCGGAATCCCAGCCATTCAACCAGACCGCGCAGGAATTTATCATGCTCGGGAATCCGACACAGTTCCCTGACTACGTGGGCATCCTGCAACCGAAAATCGGACTCGCCAAAGACGAGCTGGACATCGGAAAGCATATTGAAGCTCTTGTAGAATAGCTTGGCAATGACTCTCCGGAACAAAGGTGCAGAGAGGTCCGAGCGCTTCCGGGTATGCACGACATCGTATCCCTCGAGCCATAAAGCAAGCATGCGCGGAATCGTCTCCGGCGGGTGCTGGAGGTCGGCATCCATGGAGACCACGACGTCTCCCTGCGCGTGTTTGAGTCCGGCCAACAGCGCCGCCTGGTGACCGAAGTTCCGAGACAAGCTCACGTATCGGACCCGCGCGTCCCGCGACCGCATCTCTTTCATGACCGCTAGCGTTCCGTCGGTGCTCCCGTCGTCGACCAGGATTAATTCGAACCTCCACCCGGCCCCCTCGAACACAGAACAGAGGCGTTCAAAGAGGTGGGGCAGGTTCCGTTCCTCGTTCAGCGCCGGAACGACCACCGAGACAAGAGCGCTGCGATTCCTCCTCGCATTCGGTTCCAGATAGCGAGTCATCGGCTCTTTGTCGTGATCGCGAATCGACAGGGTCAGCTGCACTTCACGTTCACACTTGTCGCAGAAGTGTTCGTACACCGGCATGACCAACTCTCCTCGTGTTTGGGAGGGATTGACGCGCCGACACCCAGTTCTCGGCCAGGAATAATACCGCAACGCGAGTCTCACTTGGCCTTGAGCTTGACATGCTCGTACGGGGCCGAGAATGGGTAGCCGGCGATGTGTCCGCGCCCGGAGTCCTCCACTCGCAGGCCGACGCCGCTGAGGCCGCCGATCTTCCCAGATCGGCGCGAACATCGCCTTCTCGTGAATGAGCTGCTGGAGGTGCCGCAGGGTCGCGCCCCGCCTCTTGGTGTCCATCTCCGCCGCCTGTTCTCGGAAGAGTCCGTCGAGGTCGTCATAGCTGCCGTAGACATAGGCCCCGCCCGAGGCCACGAAGGCCTCAATGCGCGCGGACGCATTGCCGAAGGCGCCGCTGGCGCCCTGGATGAGGTTCTTGAGCTTCTTCTCGGAGTACCCTTGAAGAAGGCCGCCCGCTCTAGGGGCCGAAGCTTCGCCTGGATGCCGGCCGCCTTGAGATAGGTGATCACGCTCTCGGCGAGGCTGGAGAACCGCATCACAGAAGTACTCACCCGCGTCGAACCCGTTGGGATACCCGGCCTCGGCCAGAAGCTTCTTCGCTCGGGCTGGATCGTAGGGGGAGACAGGCGGCCCCCAGTAGAAATCGAAGGTGGCCGGGATGATACTGCCGGTGATCCGGGAATACCCTCGGCTCTCTGCCTTGTTGATGGCGTGACGATCGCTGGCGTGGTTGGCGGCGAGGCGCCGCGCCGGTCGTGCCAGGGCGATTTCGGATCCCACTGATCAGCGAAGTACACCCAACGTCGCCGGAACCACGGTGGGACTGATGTATCTGCGGGCGGCGCTTCGGCTGGCCCACCGACAAGGCGCATTCCGCATCTGCCGTACGTGCCGACAGCCGGGCAGGGCGGGGTGCGGAAGGGGTTCGTGGACGTGGAGCAGTTCGACCAAATCCACGCGGCAATGCTTCAGCCCTACGCGGACTTGGCGGAGTTCGCCTATCTCACCTGGATGGCGCTACGAAGAGGTTTGTGGGCTCGAGCTCGCTTGGGTATTCCAGGCGGACGCGGAGATCCGTCTGCCAGACAGCAAGAACGGCCAGGGGCGTGTGATCGTCCTACAAGGCCGGCTCTGGGAGCTGGTGGAGAAGTGGTGGGCCGGACGGCGGCTAGACTGCGCGCGCCTCTTCCAGAAGAACGGGCGACGCGTGAAGGACGCGTTACGCGAACACTGGCGGACCGCGTGCGCGACGGCCGGCATCCCCGAGGTGAAGCGCCGGGGCCCGACCGGCTGGCGCTCCTTCGCCGGCGTCTCCATCCACGATCTCCGCCGATCGGCGATTCGCAACATGCGCCGGGCGGGCGTCGCCGAGAGCGTCGCGATGACGATCAGCGGCCACTAGTCGCCGCTCGTCTTCAAACGCTACGACATCACGAGCCACGAGGATCAGCGTCAGGCGCTCGAGGCAGGCGGGCCTATCGCGCCCAGCGGCGGGCCGCTCAGGTGACACCCCTGAACACGGACGAAAGGCGGACAGCAAAAAGGGGTGACCCGTGGATAACGAGCTGATTTTGAAAGGCCAGGGCGCGGCGGATCGCCACAGTGTTGAGTATAATCCATGCCCATGGGGTTGCGCCCGTCCACGCCGTGAGCCGGGCGAGCGTCGTCGTCTCCTGCCCCTGCGGCGAGGTCTACGAGCTGCGGCCGGAATACGCGGGCCGCCTCCTCGAGTGTCCAGCGTGCGGCCGGCACCTGCGCGCGGGTCCTTCTGCAAGCGCGCCCCGCCCGCCGACACCGGGGGTCGACCACGCCTTCGACCGCGACGTCTTCCTGCTGCGCGAGCGCGTCTTCACGATCACGTCGAAGTACGAGGTCTGGGCGGAGGACGGCACGCCGATTCTCTACGTGGAGCGTCCCACGTACCCGATCCGCACGCTCGTGGCCTACCTGCTCGCGGCCATCGTGACCCTGACCATCATGGGCTGGGCGGCCGGCGCCCTCGCTCGGGATGGGAGCGGGCTCACGATCCTGCTCTCGGTACCGCTGGCGGCCTTCATCTTCCTGGTGATCTCGATGTCGTTGCGGCCGCGCCGCCATGTGACGATCTACCGCGACGACTCGCGGCGCGAGACGCTCTTGCGGGTGTTCCAGAATCAGCGCGTCGCGTTCCTGACCCGGACGTACACGATCGTGACGGCGTCGGGCGAGCCCCTCGCGATCTTGAAGAAAACGTATCTTCACAACATCGTCCGCAAGCGCTGGTACGTCACGACTCCCGAGGGCGTGCTGCTGGCCCTGGCGATCGAGGACTCGATCGTGCTCTCGCTGCTCCGGCGGGTCATGGGCACCTTCTTCGGATTCCTTCGCACGAACTTCGTCTTCGTCCGTGGCGCGGACGCGGAGATCTTCGGTGAGTTCAATCGGAAGTTCACGTTGCTGGACCGCTATGTGCTCGATCTCTCCACAGACTCGGCGCGCACGTTCGATCGGCGGATCGCCGTGGCGCTCGGCGTCATGCTCGATACAGGGGAGCGCCGCTGACGTGAGCGCGGTCCCCGAGGCGCCGCTGCGCATCACGCCCGACATGCTCCTCTCGCGCAAGGTCGATTTCGAGCGGCGCATGGGGCGTCTGCCGCCCGTGACGCTCGCGACGCTGGTCCTGCTCGCGGCGATCTTCGTGGTGGAGATTCGCCTGGGCGCGCTCGCCTCCAAGGAGGCGATCATCGCGATGGGCGCGCTCGCCCGCGAGCGCGTCGCCGCCGGCGAGTACTGGCGGCTCCTGACCGCGCCCTGGCTCCACGGCGGCATCGAGCACCTGATCGGCAACGGGATCGCGCTCTACATCTTGGGGATGGTGTGCGAGGCCGCGTTCGGCCGCGCCCAGCTCTTCGTGCTCTACGTGCTGAGCGGCCTGGCGGGCTCTCTCGTGAGCATGCTGGTGAGCGTGGGGCCGTCCGTCGGCGCCTCCGGCGCGATCTTCGGCCTGCAGGGCGCGGCGATCGTGCTCCTGCGCCGCGAGCGCGATCGCCTGCTGGTGCGCGACCGGCGCGTGGGCTTCGTGCTGCTGATCTGGGCGATCTACACGATCGCCGGCGGTCTCACCGATCCGTTCATCGACAACGGCGCCCACATCGGCGGCGCGCTCGGCGGCGCCCTCATCGCGAGCCGGCTGCATCCGGTCGTGCTCTCGCCGATGCCGGCCGAGCGCGTGGCGGCCGTGCGCCGCTGGCTCTGGCTCGTCGTGGCACTGCTGGCCTACGCGGTCGTGGGCTGGCTCCGCCGTTAGTGACGCGCGAAGCGTGGCTGAGCCGGGTCGGCGAATCAGCCTCTCAGTCCGATGAGCGTCGAAATTCGCCCGGCCTCGAGCCCATCATCTTTTTAACGACTGGCGAAAGACGACAGTCGTGGCGCGCCGTGGCGAACGGAGTGCGCGCTGAAGTCGCTCTCGCCGATCGTCTGCTGGCTCCGCGCAGCTAACCGGCCGTGGCGGCCTCCAGCGCCGGTCTGACGTCGACGTACAGGGCTTCGAGCGCCGCGACCCTCGCCGGAGCGTCGGCCACGTTGCCGAGACGGCTCAGACGCTCGAGCTCTTCACACGCACGGGATAGGGCTCTGGCTCCGAGCATCGCGCTCGACGACTTGAGCGCATGGGCGGCCCGCCGCACCTCGGTGGCGTCGCCCTTGCCGGCGGCCTCGCGCAACGCCGCCAGGAGCCCGGGAGTCGAGTGCAGAAACGTCGTGACGACCTTGTGCACGGATTCGGCATCGCCGAGCTGTTCCCTGAGCTCGTGGAGGACGCTTCGGTCCAGTGACTCGGAATTCGCCGACGGAACCGAGGCGGCCTCGGCCATAGGGCGCCGCGTCGCGAGCGGCCGGCACGCGTCGAGAGCACGTCGGAGCACCGCGAGATCCACGGGCTTGGCGATGTAGTCGTCCATCCCCGCCGCAATGCACGTCTCGCGGTCGCCCTCCATAGCCTCGGCGGTCATCGCGATGATCCGGGGACGGCGCGACTCCGGCCAGCGACGGCAGATGGCGCGACTCGCCTCGAGCCCGTCTATCTCCGGCATCTGCACGTCCATGAGGACGACGTCGTAGGCGGAGCGTTCGAGGCGCTCGAGGACCTCGCGCCCGTTGACCGCAACGTCCGCCGTGTAGCCGAGACGTTCGAGCATCCGGAGCGCCACCGACCGGTTGACCTCGTTGTCCTCGGCCAGGAGGACCTTCAACACGGCATCCGTCGGCCGGACCGCCTGCGGCGGACTCGGGCCCGGCTCGGCTTCGCCGCTCGCGCGCTCCCTGCCCATCGCATCGAGTATGCTCGCGTAGAGGAGCGAGAGCTTGACAGGCTTGCCAAGCACGGCCGTGAAGGCCGAGGGACGCGGCTCGGGGGCGAGCGGCTGGGGCACGGAGGAAAGGAGGATCAGCGGCAGCGAGGGGTCTCGGGGTACCGCGTGGATCTCGCGCGCCAAGGCGACCCCATCCATGCCCGGCATCTGGTAGTCGAGCAGCGCGAGGTCGTAGGGATCTCCCTGCCGGATCCACTCCAGAGCCTGCGCCGGCGACTCGGTATCACGGCTGAAGATTCCCCACGTCTCCAGCTGAAGCCGGAGCATGCGCCGATTCGTCGCGTTGTCGTCGACGATCAAGACCCGCTTACCGGCGAGCTCGCCCGCGCAGGCCAGGGGCTGCGACGCCGAGGGCGCGTCGGTGGCCACGGCGGCGACGGTGAAGTGAAACGTCGAGCCCTTGCCGGGCTCGCTCTCGACCCAGATGCGCCCGCCCATCAGCTCACTCAGACGCTTGCAGATGGCCAGGCCGAGGCCGGTCCCGCCGTAGCGGCGCGTCGTCGACACGTCGACCTGGCTGAACGACTTGAAGAGGCGGTCGAGCCGGTCGGCCGGGATCCCGACCCCGGTGTCGCGCACCGCGAAGTGGATCTCCCACCGGCCGCCCCCGAGCGGCGCCGCAGCGCCGGTGACGCCGACCTCCCCGGCGTCGGTGAACTTCACCGCGTTGCCGAGGAGGTTCACGAGGATCTGGCGCAAGCGGCCGGCGTCCGTCAGGAACACGCCCGGGGTCGTCGGCTCGATGAAGCCCGTGAGCTCGACGCCCTTTTCCTGGGCCGTCCTGGCGACGAGCTGCAGGGACTCCTCGAGACAGCCGGCGAGCACGCAAGGCTCTTGCTCGAGATCGAGCTTGCCCGATTCGATCTTGGAGAAATCCAGGATGTCGTCGATGACCGTCATCAGATGGTCGCCGCTCTTCCGGATCGTTTCGGCGAATTCCCGCTGGCGCGCGTCGAGGTTCGTGTCGATCAGGAGATTCGACATGCCGATGACCGCGTTCATCGGCGTCCGGATCTCGTGGCTCATGTTTGCCAGGAACTGCGACTTCGCCTGGGTCGCCGCTTCGGCGGCGAGCTTCGCACGCTCGAGCTCGGTCTCGGCGATCTTTCGCTCGACGAACTGCCCGATCTGACGGCCGGTGGCGTCGAACATTTCGAGAATGTCGGGCGCGGGCTCCCGGATCTCCGGGCTGAAGAACTCCATCACGCCGATGAACCCGCTCGGGCCGATGATGGGAAAGCCGCACGCGCCATGGAGCCCGTCCCGCGCCGCGTACGGCGCCCGGGGAAAATTGGTGTCCCTGACGACGTCGGTGATCCACTGGGCCCGGCCCTCACGCCAGATCCGCCCGGGGAGCCCTACGCCGGATTCGAACGTCATCTGTCGGCTCCGGTCGGCCAGCTCCTGGCCCCTTCCGGTCTGGGCCATCCAGACCTCGGCGCAGCGGAGCGCGTTGGCCTCGGGGTCGAGGCTCCAGCGAAGCGCCAGCCCCCAGTCGAGGCTCTTGCCGATCGCCTCGAGGATCTGTGGCATCGCCTCGGAGAGCGAGCCTGCCTGAGCCAGGATGTAGGTCGTCGCGTACTGAGTGGCCAGCCGACGCTCGCCAGCCGACCGTTCCCGGTCCGATCGATTCATCGAAACCGCGGTCACCCATACCAGGCTGGCGAAGAGGAGGATGTTCACGACCACGGCGGTGGCCTGCCCGAGCTCGTCCGATAGCACGTCGGATCGATGGCGGACCAGCCAGCCAAGAACGATGGGCACGATCACAGCCGCGGGCAGGAGTCGTCGCGCCAGCACTCCGCCCGCCCTCTTGCTCATGACGACGCGGATGAGCCCGCGGCCGGAACGCGCGCAGAAAATACCGACGGCGAGCGCCAGAAGCACGGCGGCGACAGACGGAGGCTTCAGCGGGGCGGCCGCGGAGGAGCCGCCGGCGTAGAGGTGCGCGACCAACGAGATCAGGGCGACGGTCGTGGGCCACAGGGCGAGCAGCTGGGCCAACCGGAACGACCAGGGGCGCCCCCAGCTGAGGAGAAGCGCCGCGACGGCCAGAGCCGCCACCAGGAGGAGCGGCAGGGTCATGTGCCGCGACCCGAATCGGTCCGGACGCGCTCGAGCCAGGCGCGCACCCGCGCCCGGACGAACGGCGCCTTGAACGGCTTGGTCAGATAGTCGGTGACGCCGGCGGCGAAGCCCTCCTGCGTCTTCTCGGCCCCGGCCTCGGCGGTGAGCAGGACGATCGGCACCTCACGGAAGTAGGGATCGCCGTCGGCGCGCAGCGCTCGAGTGACTTCGGTGCCGTCGAGCCCGGGCATGAGCCAGTCGAGCAAGATCAGCGACGGGCGGACAGCACGGGCGATTCGGAGCGCGGTTTCGCCGTCTCCGGCCGTGTACAGCCGGAACGCGTCGGACCGTAAGGTCGCCTTCAAGAGCTCCAGGATGACGGGGTCGTCATCGGCGATCAGCACGACATGGACGGGCGCTGACGGCGACGTGGTGGCCGCGGCCGCCCGCCGCCGCGGCTGCGGCGCGCGGGCCTCGCGAGGCGTCAGCGCGAGGGTCAGGCCCTCGGCAGCTGCGAAGACGTCGAGCCTCGCCCCGGCCCTTCGGACCCGCTCGCGGCAGACCTCGACCAGTTGGTCGACCGCGTCATCGTCGCGCAGCGGGTCGTGATGGGTGAGGGCCAGGCGTCGGGCGTGCGCCGCGATGGCGTAATCGACGGCCGTCTCGGCGGGCGAGTGGCCCCAGCTGATTTTCTCGGGATACTCCTCCGCCGTGTACTGCGCGTCATGGATCACGAGGTCGGCGCCGTCGATGAACGCGACGTGCCGGGCATCCTCGGCGTGAAGCGCGGCTACGCCCCGTGAGCCCATGCGGCGGGTGTCGGGCCGGTCGCGCATGTGCGGCTCGTGGTCGACCGCATAGACGACCGACACGCCGTCAGCTTCGAGCCGATAGCCGAGCGTGAGAGCCGGATGATTCAGGTACTGGGCGGCGACGCGCACGCCGCCGATTGTCAGTGCTCCCTCGCCGAGATCGTTATAACGGATCGTCGCGGCCAGCTGCGCGAGGGTGACCGGAAAATATGGATGCTGCATCTGCGCGGACAGAATTGCTTCGAGGCGCTCGCCCAGGCCGCCAGGCGCGTAGAGATCCCACTGGCTGCCTTCGGCGAACACCGGCGCGAAGAAGGGAAAGCCCTGGATATGGTCCCAGTGCGTATGAGTGATCAGCAGGTGGCCATGCACGGGATGCTTGGCCTCTGCCATCAGCGCCAGCCCGAGACGATGGGCTCCCGTGCCGCAGTCCAGCACGATCAAGGTTCCGTCGTCCGACCGTGCCTCGACGCAGGACGTATTGCCCCCGTAGCGCAAGGTGGTCGGCCCGGGCGTCGCCAGTGACCCCCGCGTGCCCCAGAAGCGGATGCGCATCATCGCCTCCTCGTGCGGCCCAGGGTCGCCCGCATTATGCCCAGGCCGCCAGAAGCTCGGCAATCCGCCGGCTACGCGCGAGCCGAACGCCACCCTCGAGGCGCGGGTCGTCGAAGACTGTCGGACGCGAACGGAGCGGCGTCGCTCTCGATAGGCGTCAAATGTCGCGCGCGGCCGGCAGGCCCGGCAGCGACGTCGCCGCCCGGATGCCGCGCACGATCGCGTCGGCCACCGCGTCCGCCGCCGCGAGGCCCAGCCGCGTGATGTCGGCCGGCAGATCTCCGACCGAGAGCGCGAAGAGCGTGTCGCCGTCGAACGCGGTGTGAGGCGGCGAGAGCGCGCGCGCGTAGCCGAGCATCGCGAGCGACGCGAGCTTGGCCGCTTCGGACTTGCTCAGGCGCGCGTTGGTGGCGACCGCGCCTATCGTCGTGTTCTCGGGCGCGGCGAACCGCTCGAGGGCTCGGCCGCCCGCCAGCTCGCGCGCCGAGTCGACGAGCCGGAGGCTGTCGGGCGCCTCGCGGGCGCCCGCGATCAGCGCGCCGGTGTCAGGATCGCGCACGTCGCCGACCGCGTTCACCACCACGAGCGCCCCCACCACGACGTCGCCCAGCCGGCGCGAGGCGCTGCCGATGCCGCCGCGCATCGCCCGGGCGATCCGATGCACCTTGCCCACGCTCGCGCCCGTGCCCGCCCCGACGTTGCCCTCGGCGACCGCCCCGGCCGCAGCGCCAGCGGCAGCTTCGCCGCCCATCTCGCGGGTGGGACGCGCGCGCCCGTCGCCGACGTTGAGATCGAAGATGAACGCGCCCGGGACGTGCGGGACGACGGTCGGCCCCGCGGCGAAGCCGCGGCCGCGCGACTCGAGCCAGCGCATGACGCCCCAGATCGCCTCGCCGCCGAACCGGCTGCCGCCGCCCAGGACGACGCCGTCGACGGTCGGCACCAGGTGGCGAGGATCGAGGTAGTCGAGCCCGACGACGTCGTTCGCGCCGCCGCGCAGCTCGGCACCACAGACCGCGGGGCGATCACACAGCACGACGGTGACGCCGGTGAGTCCCGTGAGATCGGTCGCATGACCGACGCGGATCCCCGGGACGTCGGTGATCAGGGCTTGCGACTCACGTCGGCGGCCCGCAGCCGGCCCGCGGCGACCTCGGCCGCCAGCTCGAGCGCGCGCTGGGCGAGGGCTCGCGCCAGCGGATGGTGCGAGAGCCTGCTCTGGCTGTCGGCGAATCCCGTCGACGCCGCCGCGGCGATCGCCGCCTGCTCGCTACGGTCGGTCGCGGCGAAGATCCACGCCATCTCCGCGAAGCGGCGGCTCCAGCGCCGGCGCGCCTCGGGTGTGAACTCGCGCTCGATCACCCGCCCCAGGATCGCCTCCTGCCGCTCGGCCTTGATCTGGTCGGAAACGACCAGTCTGCTCTCGCGCGCTTCCTGCACCTCGAGCGCATCGCTCTGAACCGTCTCGGGGTCGAGGAACCAGCCGGCCATCTCGGGGAGCCCGAGCAGCTCCACGGAGCGGTCAGCGAGCGCCGGATCAGCAGCGGGTACGGGCGGCGGCCCGGCAGGCGCCACCGCCGCGAAGAACGGCTGCCAGCGCCCGAAGGTCGCCGGCGGCGACGTGCCGCGCTGGCGATGGAGCTCGAGCGCCTCGGCCACCAGGCCGAGGGCGCGTACGGGCTCTGTCTCGACCCACGGAAGCTTCTGCGCCGCGCGCAGCGAGGCCAGCTCGGCCTCGAGGCGGCGCTTGGTGATGTCCCCACCGGCGACCTCGGTGATCCCGACCACGTCGTTGAGGATCAGCGAGCAGAGCGCGCCGCCGCCGTAGGCGCCTTCGAACAGGATCCAGGCGGCCCGCGATCCGCTGCCGTCGATGCCCGAAAGCCAGGCGCGGACGGCGTGCGGCGTGCCCCGCCGGACCACCGGCGCCGCCGGCGGCGCGGGGGTCGGCGCGACGCCCCGTTGCGAGAGCCGATAGAGTGCCCGCTTCGCCGCCCGGCGCACGGAGCGGTCCACGGCGCTCTCGGCGAGCCCGCTCAGCGCGGATAGGGCACCGGCGCCGTGCTCGTTCGCGAACGCGCGAAGCTTCTCGTCGAGGGCGTCTTCGGACAGGCCCCGGAGCGACCCCGGGTCGAGGCCCGCGGCTGGATCGGTCATCCGAAGCCTAGCTGGAAGAACGGATGCGCCGGATGGTCGCTGAAGTACACGCGGCGAGCGTAGTCGAGGGCACCCGCGTAGCCTTCGAACCGGTCGGCGAGCCGACGGAATAGCGGCGCCGCGGCCGCCGCATCGGCGCGTGAGGTCGCGCGGCCGTGCTCGGACACGAAGTGGTAGGCGCGCTTGCCCTGGCCGACGTAGTACCCGACCGACGCGGTGCGCTCGACGCGCTCGCGAAAGATGCCGGTCATGAAGAGCGTGAAGTCGCCGATGTGCTGGGACACCGTGACCTCGTGCTCGGGCTGGAAGTACGACCCGTCCCAGGCGGTGCCGGCTTCGATGAGCATCTCGACGACGGTCTCGAGCCGCGGGATCGACGTGCCCCGCGGGTACAGGTTCTCGGTCAACGCGAAACGCGTCAGCAGATCGGCGAGGTACGGCGAGGCCGGATCGTTCCCGATGGCCAGGTCGTGGAAGCTCGCCCGAATAGCTCGATCGAAGAAGGCGCGAAGCTCCACACCCGGGATGATAGCAAATTCTTATTTTTGCTAGAATCCGAGCCCGTGGCAGACCGGCCGACAGCGCGACTTCCCTGGTTCGTCGTGCTCGCGAGCGTCATTCTTCTCTTGCTGGTCCTGTACGTGCTGTTCGTCGGCTATCTTCCGTCAAAGCATCGCGTCGCGGGCCTCGAGGCCGAGCTGAAGGGCCTCTACAAGCGAGAGGCGGAGCTCCAGACGAGGATCGCGCAGCAAGACCAGCGCTACGCGCTCCGCGAGCGACAGATCTCGGCGCTCACGTCCGAGCGCGACACGCTCATCCGGCGCCTCGAGGAGCTCGAGAAGCAGCTCGCCGCCATGCGCGGCCAGCGCCGCTGAGCACCACGACGCCAACTCTGGCGGTTTCGGAAACCCCTGCAATTATGCTATGGTGCCGCGCGCGGAAGGTGTAGGTCGACCACAGCTCACGGAGGAAACGATGACGGAGCGGAACGAGCAGTCCCCAGAGCCTGCCGGCGTCAGCCGGCGTGACACCCTCAAGCTCGCCGCGGCCATCGCGGCGTTCGGCGTCGCGATGGGCGTCCGCCCAGCCGACTCGATCGCCCAGGGCAAGACGGAGGGCAAGACCGAGGGTAAGACCGACGGTAAGACCGAGGGCAAGACCGAAGGCAAGGGCGAGGGGAAGGGCAGCGGTAAGGGCGAGGGGAAGGCCGGCGGCAAGGGCGAAGGCAAGACGGGCGGCAAGGGCGAAGGTAAGGCCGGCGGCAAAACCGAAGGTAAGGCCGGCGGCAAAACCGAAGGCAAAACCGAAGGCAAGACCGAGGGCAAGCAGTAGGGTGAGCCTGGGTCAGGAGCACGGCCGTTCCATACCGTGACCTCCTGGCCAAGGTCGACTTCAGCCTCGAGCGAGGCAGCCGCTTCTCGTACGTCTGCAACGCGTGCAAGCGCTGTTGCTACGGTAAGGCGATACGCGTAGGGCCGTACGAGGCGCTGCGCCTCGCTCGCAGGCTGGGTCTGACAACGACCGAGTTTTTTGCCCGCCACACCGAGGCGGGCGGCACCGTGCTCCGGACCCGCGAAGACCGCTCGTGCGTGTTCCTCGACGAGCGTGGTTGTAGCGTCCATCCCGACCGACCGCTCGCCTGCCGCCTCTATCCACTCGCGCGCTGGACCGATCCCGACGGCAACGAGAGCTTCGGCCACCTGGAGCCGCATCCCCAGACGGCCGGCGTGTACGGCGACAATGGCACCGTTGCCGACTATCTCGCCGTGCAAGGGCTCGCACCGTACTTCGCGATGGGCGATCGGTATGGCGCGCTCTACGAGCGCATGGTGGAGCTGCTCGAGAGGCTGGCGCCCGCCGAGAACGAGCGGCGCGCCGAACGGCGGTCGGAGGTGAACGAGATGGAAGCGGGTGAAGTCGCGACGTCGTTCTTCGACGTGGACGCGACCGTCGGCGATTACTGTCGCGCCCGCAACCTCGCGGTGCCAACCGAGATCGACGAGCTGATCGATTTCCACATTCGAGCCGTCGGCGCCTGGCTCGACGATCTCGAAGCGCGTCTGGGCCGCTGAAACAGACCCATCGGCGTCGCCCTCGACTCGTCCGGCTAGAGCAGGGACAGGAGCTTTTCGTTCGTCTCGCGGAGTCCGACCGAAAACCGAAGGTGGCCGGGGAAGCCCACGCCGGCGCCGTCGCGAACCAGGATCCCCGCGCGCATGAGACGCGTCCGCAGGCCCGCCGCGTCCGGGACGGCGACCAGCAGGAAGTTCGCGTGCGAGGGCGGGAACGCGTAGCCGCGCTTGGTCAACCCGGCGCTGAGGTAGGCGCGCTCCTCGAGCACGAGTCGCCGCGTCTCTTCCGCGTGCGCGTGGTCCTCGAGGGCCGCCAGCGCCGCGACCTGTCCGAGCCGGTTCACGTTGTAGGGCGCGCGGACGCGATTGAATCGATCGATCGTCTCCACGCTCGCGACCGCGTAGCCCACGCGCAGGCCCGCGAGCCCCGCGATCTTCGAGAACGTGCGGAGCACGATGAGGCGCGGGTAGCGCTCGAGGAGCCTGATCCCGTCGACGTGGTCGGTGTCGTCGCAGAAATCCATGTAGGCTTGATCGAAGACTACGAGCGGCGAATCCGGGCCGAGCGCGTCGAGAAACGCGAGGAGCGAAGCCCTGTGGATGATCGTCGTCGCCGGGTTGTGCGGTGAGCAGAGCATCACCGCCTTCGTCCGATCGGTGACCCGGCGCTGGACGTCGTTCAGGTCGGTGTCGTATCCCGCCAGCGGGCTCTCCACCACACGGGCGCCGGCCAGGGTCGCCGAGATCTCGTAAGGCTCGAACGACGGCGTGGGAACGACCACCTCGTCTCCCGGCTCGAACGCCGCCGCCGCGATCAGCGCGATCAGCTCGTCGGCGCCGTTGCCGACGACGATCTGGTTGGCGCTGACCCCGAGGCTTCGTCCGAGCGCCTCGCGTAAGGCGCGCGAGCCGCCGTCAGGGTAGAGGTGGATCCGCGCGGCCTCGCGCTCGACGGCGGCCACCGCGCGCGGCGAGGGCCCGAGTGGATTTTCGTTGGCCGAAAGCCGCACGAGATCGGACCGCCCGAGCTCCCGGGCGAGCGCCTCGAGTGATGGGCCCGCGTCGTAGGGGGTCAGACCGTCGAGAACGGGGCGCCAGAGTCGTCTCACCCGGCCATTCTAGTAAGTCTGTGTCGCATTTGACAGTCTTCGTTCGGCATTGCTACGCTCTCCTGTCATGTCCGTCGAGCTGTTTCGCCGGGCCCGGCGTGCCGAAGCAAGGGCCGAGCGCGCCGAAGACCGGCGTCGCCTTCGGCTCGAATTCTTCCGTCAGGCACTCGCTCAAGGGTTCGACTCCCTGAAGGTGAGACACGCCGAGGGCGCGTCGGGACAGGAATCCGTCCGCACGCACGCCCGCCTCATGGACGACGTCATCTTCTCGCTGACCCGGCTCATCGCCGACGACGCCGACCGGGCCCGACTCGAGCCGACTGCCCTGGTCGTGACCGCCCTCGGCGGCTACGGCCGGGGCGAGCTCCATCCGCTCTCCGACATCGATTTGATGGTGGTCTACGACGGCGAGCAGTCGCCGTACGTGCAGCGGATGATGCAAGAGCTCCTGTACTCGCTCTGGGATCTGGGGCTACAGGTCGGCCATAGCCTGCGCTCGCTCGACGACTGCGTGGCGATGGCGCGAACGGATTTCCCGAGCCGCACGTCGATGCAGGAGGCACGGTTCCTGGCCGGCGACCGGCGGCTCTTCGGCCGCTTCAGCAAGGTGCTGCGCGAGAACGTCTACCGGCGCGACTTCGCCCAGTTCCTCGAGACGACCTTGACGGAGCGCGACCAGCGCTACCGCCGCTACGGCGCCTCGCCGTACATCGGCGAGCCCAACGTGAAGGAGTCGGCGGGCGGTCTGCGCGACGTACACACCGCGATGTGGCTGGGCGCCGCCAAGTTCGGAGCGCGAACCCTGCGCGAGCTCTCCGACAAGGGGCTCATCACGCCTCGCGAGCAGGCCGCGACCGACGCGGCGCTGACCTTCCTCTGGCGAGTGCGGAACGAGCTCCATTTCTTCTCGGGCCACAAGAACGACGTGCTCTCGCGCGATCTCCAGCCGCGGATCGCGAAGAACCTCGGCTACGAGAACGACGAGACCTCGCTCGGCGTCGAGCGCTTCATGCGCGACTACTATCTGCACGCGCGGGCGATCCACCGCGTGTCGCGCCGCCTGATCGCGCGCTGTCAGGAGACTCTGTCCCGCCGCGGCTCGGCCGGCCGGCGCCAGCGGCAGCAGGCGCTGGCCGACGGGCTCGTGTTCTTCGACGGCCAGCTGCATCTGGTCGATCGCGACTCGGGCCCGCTGCGCGCCGATCCGGCCCGGCTCATGAAAGTCTTCTGGCACCTGCATCGCCTCGGCTGCGAGCTGTCGCTCGACCTCGAGCGGGCGCTCGAGGACTCGCTCTACCTCGTGGACGGCGCCTTCCAGCGTTCGGCGCCCATTCGCGATCTGTTCCTCGACATCTGCCGGACGTGGGGGCGCGTCGCGCAGACGTTCCGGGAAATGCACGAGCTCGGACTGCTCGGACGGTTCTTGCCGGAGTTCGGCGCGCTGACGTGCCTGGTGCAGTACGACGTCTACCACAAATTCTCGGTCGACCAGCACTCGCTGCTCGCCGTCGAGCACCTCGAGGCGCTGGCGCCCGGCCAGTCCGCCGAGTCGGAGGGCGCCGCGCAGGTGCTCAGCGAGGTCGAGAAGCCCGAGCTCCTCATGCTCGGCATGCTGCTGCACGACGTCGGCAAGGCCCGCGGGCATGGCCACGTCGCGAAGGGCATTCCGCTGATCCGCGAGCTGGTCACGCGGATCGACCTTCCGCGCGACGAGGGCGCGCTGGTCGAGTTCCTGGTGGCCCACCACCTCACGATGTCGCACATCGCTCAGCGGCGCGACATCGACGATCCCAAGACCATCACGGACTTCGCGGTGACCGCCAGCGACCCGCAACGACTCAAGATGCTCTACCTGCTCACCTGGGCCGACATGCGCGCGGTCGGCCCCGGCGTTCTGACCCCGTGGCAGGCGACGATCCTGCACGAGCTCTACACGCGCACGCTCGCCCGACTCACCGGCGGGCGCCGCGAGCGCCCAAGCCGTACCCAGCTCGCCGATCGGCTGCGCCAGGCCGTCGGCGAAGACCTGCCGGCGCAGGCGGTCAAGGCGCACCTGGCGATGATGTCCGACCGCTATCTGGCAACCACCGGCGTGCAGCGGATGGCCGAGCATCTCCAGATGCTCCAGGCGCTGGGCAACACGTCCGTCGTGACCGAGCTGTTCCACCATCCCGATCTGGGTTCGTCCGATCTCGTCGTCGTGACCCGCGACCTGCCCGGCCTCTTCTCGCTGATCGCGGGCACGCTCGCCTCGCAGGGCGTGAACATCATCTCGGCCCAGATCCACACGCGCGGCGACGGCATCGCCATCGACACCTTCCAGGTCAACGATCCCGTCGGCGAGGCCATCACGTCGCCGGCGTACTGGGGACGGACCCTCGACGCGCTTGGCAGGGTGCTGACGGGCGAGGCGCCGGTCGCGGCCTTGCTCGAGAAGCGCCGGGCCGCCGGACGCGCCGCTGGCGCCGAGGGCCCCGTGAAGATCACCCTCGACAACCACCTCTCGGATGACTACACGGTGCTCGAGGTGAAGTGTCCCGACCGCCTGGGCCTGCTCTACCTGGTCACGCGCACGCTCGCGGGACTCGGGTTGGACATCGCGACGGCGAGGATCGCCACTGAGATCGATCAGGCGGTCGACACGTTCTACGTGCACGACGGCCAGGGCCGGAAGGTCGAGGACCCCGACGCGCTGGGGCGCGTGCGCGAGGCGCTCGAGCAGGCGCTCGTTCAGCCGATCTGACGATGCTCGGCCGCTACCGAGAGCCTATCCGCACCTGGACCGACCCGATCGGGCTCGCGCTCTATCGCCAGTTCCACCTGCGCCCGAACCATCTGACGATCATCGGGCTCGGGGTCAGCGTCCTGGCTGCGACGGCGTTCTGCACCGCGCGGATCCGTACGGCCGGCATCCTCCTCATCCTGGCCGGGCTCTGCGACTTCTTCGACGGCTCGCTGGCGCGCGCCTCCGGCCAGGTCTCGGCGTTCGGGGCATTTCTCGACTCGGTCATCGATCGCTACTCCGACCTGGTCGTGCTGCTCGCGATCGTCGTGCTCTACGCCCAGGTCTCCCACACGCGCGGCGCTATCGTCGCGATGGCCGGGCTCATCGGCTCGATGATGGTGAGCTACACGAAGGCGCGGGCCGAGTCGATCGGCGTGCGGTGCACCGTGGGCATGATGGAGCGCCCGGAGCGCATGATCTGTCTGATCGCCGGCGCCCTGCTCGACCTGCTCGAGCCGGCGCTCTGGGTCCTCGCCGTCCTGTCGAACCTCACCGCGCTCCAGCGCATCGCCTTCACCTGGCGCGCGACGCGCGACCCCGCCCTCCTGCGCGTGCTCCTCGGCGCCGCCGTGCTGCTGGCGCCGGTGGCCGTCGTGGCGCAGTCCGAGGCGCCGGGCACCCAATCCGAGCCCGAGCGCGCGTGGGCGACCGCGGTCGAGGCCTACCAGCAGGGTGATGTCGGGCCACTGGTCCGCGAGTTCGGGACCGGCGCGGCCAGAGACAGCGTGATCGGCGATCACGTCCGCTACCTGTGGGCCGAGGCCGTCTCGCGGGGCGACGATCTGGCCGCGGCGCGCGAGGCCGCGCTGAGCGTCGTCGACCGCTATCCGAAGAGTCGCCTGGCGCCGCGCGCGCTCCTGCTCGCCGCGACGCTCGACCTGCGAGCCGATCAGGACGCGTCGGCTCAGACCATCCTGGTCCGGCTGATCAACTCCTATCCCGACTCGCTCGAGTTGCCGGGCGCGCTCTATCTGCTCGCGATGACGGCCGAGACGCTAGGTCAGCCCGAGGCGGCGGCGCTGACGTACCGGGACGTGCGACTCCTCGCGCCGGCCAGCGGATACGCGGACGGCGCGAGCGACCGGATCGTCGCGCTGGAGGCGTCGGGCGTCCGCCTGCCTCCGCTGACGGCGAGCCAGCGCATCGATCGGGCTGAGCGGCTGCTCCGCGCCAACGTGCCTGATGTCGCGATGGGCGAGGCCGAGCGCATCGTCGACGAGACCAGGGAGAACACCGTCTTGACGCGCGGGCTTCGCGTCATCGTCGACAGCGCGCGCCGGCTCAACCGCGACGACGTGGCGGTGCGCACCCTGGGGCTCATGATCGACCGCTCACCGGCTGAGCGCCGCCCGGCGCTCAAGCTCGAGCAGGCGCGCCTCTACGTGCGCGCGGCCGATCGGCGGAGCGACCGCGCCGGTCGGAACGAGTACATCGGCCGAGCTCTCACCGGTCTCGATGCGGTCGCCGGAGCCGGCACCGGGGCGGAGAAGGCGGAGGCACTCTTCTTGAAGGCTCGCGTGCTCGAGGATCTGACGCGTGAGCCCGAGGCGATCATTGTGTACCGCGCCGTCGCCGCACAGCATCCGACGCGCGAGGCCGGGGCCGCGTCGCTCTGGAGGCTCGGGTGGCTCGCCTATGGAAAGCGCGATGCGCAGGGCGCCCAGCGGACCTGGACGCGCCTGGCCGAGCTCTCGAGCGCCGGCGCCCACCGGATGCCGGCCCTCTACTGGGCCGCCCGCGCGCGCGAGCAGGCCGGTGGCACCGGCGCGGCGGATCTCTACAACCAGATCCTCGCCGAGGCGCCGCGGAGCTACTACGGGCTCCTGGCGGCCGGCCGGGTCGGGCGCGCGAAGGACGGCGGCGTGTCGGGGGCGATCGCGCTCCCGCCCGAGCCGCGCGAGGCGCTGGCCGAGGATTCCGGCTTCGCGCGAGTCGCGATGCTCCGGCGGCTCAATCTCGTCGAAGAGGCCGCGGTCGAGCTGGAGGACGTCGTGCAGGGCGCGGTCAGCGATCCCGTGCGCCTGTATGGGCTGGCGGGCGTCTACGTCGAGGTCGAGCGCTACCACATGGCGCTCCGGATCATGCGCCGGCATTTCCAGTCACTAGCGGCGACCGGCGACCCGACCTTGCCCCGCGCGTTCTGGGAGATGTTCTATCCGTACCCGTGGCGCGACGAGGTGCGCGACGCCGCGCAGCGGCGCGGCATCGATCCGTATCTGGTCGCCGCGGTCGTGCGCGAGGAGTCGAGCTACTACCCGCGGGCGACCTCGCGAGCGGGGGCGCGCGGATTGATGCAGCTCATGCCCGCGACCGCCCGGCTGATGGCGCCCAGCGGCGACCTCGAGGATCCCGGCTTCAACATCGAGCTCGGCACCCGCTTCCTCGCGGGGCTGATGCGCGAGTTCAACGATCCGCGGCTGGCGCTGGCCGCCTACAACGCCGGCCCCAACCGCGTGCGCCAGTGGCTGAACACGTGGCGCAGCGACGACATCGAGGCGTTCGTCGAGCAGATCCCGTTCGACGAGACGCGCCTCTACGTCAAGAAGGTCGTGCTCTCCTGGGACGAGTACCGCCGGGTCTACGGGAGTCCGTGAGCCTCGATCCGTTTCGCAAGAACCCGACGTCATGAACGTCGATCTGCCGTACGGCGAGACAACCCTGACCGCGACGCTTCCCGTCCGGACCCGCAGCTTCTCGAACACCGAAGCGGTCACTCCGGCGTTTGTCGACGACCTGCCGGCGGCCGTTGGCCATGCGCTGGCCAACCCGCTGGGGCTCCCGTGCATCGGCGAGCTCGTGAAGTCTCACTCGCGAGTCACGATCGCGTTCGACGACGCGACGGTGCCGTCCTACGGGTCGATCCGCTCGGTCGCGATCGAGGCGGTGCTGAGGGATCTGGCGGCCGCCGGTGTCGCGCGCGGGCAGGTGTCGCTGATCTGCGCCAACGCGCTCCATAGAAAGCTCCGTCCGGCCGAGCTCGCGCGGATCGTCGGCGCCGATCTGGTCGCCGAGTTCGGCGAGCGCCTGAGCTGCCACGACGCGGAGAACCCGGACGGCCTCGTCGATCTCGGACGGACGCCGGAGCACGGCTACCCGGTCGTCGTGAACCGGCTCGTCACCGAATCCGACCTGGTCGTGTACGTGAACGCCGGCCACATGCGCGGCTTCAACGGCGGCTGGAAGTCCGTGTGCGTCGGGCTCTCCACCTACGACTCGATCCGTGTGACCCACACCCCCGATGGCATGTCGATGTCGGTGCACGGTAACCGCATGCACGACGTGCTCGACGAGATGGGCCGTCACCTCGAGAGCCGGCTTGGCCGGCGCATCTTCAAGATCGACACCTTGCTCGCCGATCCGTTCCGGGTCACCAAGGTCGTCGCCGGCTCGGTCGCCGAGGCGCGCCGGTCGATCGTCAGCGCGATGGAGAGCATGTTCCCGCCGCGTCGCGACCAGGCGCGTGAGCGCTTCGACGTCATCGTCTACGGCGTTCCCGACGACAGCCCGTACGCGGTCTTCTCTCACGTGAATCCGATCCTCACCTTGATCTCGTCGGGACTCGGCTATCTCGGCGGGCTCGTCGAGGCGATCGGGAAGCCGGGCTGCACGGTCATCATGGCCACGCCGGTGCCCGAGCGGTGGGATCGCGTGGCGCACCCGTCGTACCCGGAAGTGTGGGAGCGCGTGCTCGGGGCGACGCGGGACCCGTACGACATCATGCGGCGCTACGCCGACGACTACGCGCGGCGGCCCGACTACGTCGACGCGTACCGCAGGCACTTCGGCTTCCACCCCGTGCACGCGATCTTCGCGGTCTATCCTCTCAAGCGCCTGGGCCACGTCGGCCAAGTGATCGTCGCCGCGCCGCGCGATCCGGCGATTCCCCGGCACGTGGGCTTCGAGGTCGCCGGCAGCGTCGAGGAGGCCATCGCTCGCGCCGAGAAGGTCCACGGCCCGGGCTGTTCGATCGCTCACGTCAAGCAGCCGCCTCCGGCGCGGCCAAGCTGATGGCCCCCGAGCGCCTCGCGCTATCGGTGCCGCTCGACGGCTTCGCGTTGGCCGAGCACGCGGAAATCGCGCGCGAGGCCGAGCGTCTCGGCTATCTCGACGCGTGGTCACTCGAGGCCGATGGCATCGATTGCTTCGCGCCGCTCGCGGTCGTCGGGTCGGTGACGTCGATGCGGCTCGGGACCGCGATCGCCAACGTGTTCACGCGCGGGCCGGCGACCCTCGCGATGTGCGCGGCCGGCATCGCCGAGGTGGCGCCCGGCCGGTTCTGTCTGGGCATCGGCGCCGGCTCTCAGCCGATCGTCGAGTCGTGGAACGGCGGCGTGTTCAGCCGGCCGGCGACCCGCGTCCGCGAGACCGCGCAATTCCTGCGGCGCGCCCTCACCGGCGAGCGTGTGGTATTCCGCGGCGAGACCTTCGCCGTGGACGGGTTTCGCTTGAGCCGACCGCCCGAGCGGCCGATCCCGATCTACGTCGCGGCGCTACGGCCGGGGATGCTCCGGGTCGCTGGCGAGGTCGGCGATGGCGTGATCATCAACTGGCTCTCGGCGCAGGACGTGGCGAAGTCGATCGCCGTCTGCCGCGCGGCCGCGGAGGAGGCCGGCCGCGATCCCGCGGCGCTCGAGATCACCGCGCGGCTTCTGGTCAACATCGACCCGCCGAGCCCGCAGTCGGACCTCGCGGTGCGCCGGCACGTCACCGCGTACCTGAACGTTCCGGTCTATCGGGGGTTCCAGGAGTGGCTCGGGCGCGGCGAGGCGCTCGGGCCAATGTGGCGTGCCTGGCAGAGCGGCGACCGGAAGGGGGCCGTGACGGCGGTGCCTGAGGCGGTCATGAACGATCTGATCATCCGGGGGTCGATGGACGTGATCCGCGCCCACGTCCAGCGCTATCTGGACGCGGGCGTCGACACCGCGTTCCTCGCCCTCTCGACGCTCGAGCAGGATCCGGCGCGCCGGCGCGCGATCCAGCTCGACGCGCTGCGCGCGCTCGCCCCCGCTACGCGGCCGGCTCCGACCCGACCACACTGACGAAGGACACGCACTCGCCGGGCGCGCCGCCCAGGTTGTGGGTGAGGGCGAGCTTGCGGCCGCGCGCCACCGACGCGATCTGACGCTTGCCGGCCTCGCCGCGCAGCTGCAACCACGCCTCGAAGAGCATGCGCAGGCCCGAGGCGCCGATCGGATGGCCGAACGACTTCAGGCCGCCGTCGGGGTTCACGGCCAGCTCGCCGTCGAGATCGAACGTGCCGGCGAGCACTTCCTTCCACGCGGTGCCGCGCGAGGCGAAGGCGAGGTCTTCCATCAGCACGAGCTCGGTCGGCGTGAAGCAGTCGTGGACCTCGGCCATCGCGAGCTCCTGGCGCGGGTCCTTGATCCCGGCCTGGGCGTACGCGTCGACGGCGGACGCCACCACTTCCGGGAAGGTCGTGTAGTCGTAGTCGGGATCCATCGGGCCGGCGGCGGGGCCGGCGACGAACGACAGCGCCTTCACGTAAAGCGGCTTGTCGGTGTAGCGGTGCGCGTCTTCCGCTCGAACGATGATGGCGGCCGCGGAGCCGTCGCTGACGCCCGAGCAGTCGAAGATGCCGAGCGGGCCGGCGACCAGCGGCGAGCAGGCGATCGTCTCCTTCGGGACTTCCTTCCGGAACTGCGCGCGGGGGTTCAGGGCGCCGTTTTTGTGATTCTTCCACGCGATCCGCGTCATCACGTCCTTCAAGGCCGCGTCCTCGACGCCGTATTTCTTTCCGTAGGCCGGGGCCAGCAGGCTGAAGGTGGCCGGCGCGGTGAGACCGGCGCGGGTGCCGTCGCCGGGCACCGGCTGGCCCGGGAGACCCGAGATCCCCGAATCCTTGAGCTTCTCGACGCCGACCGCCATCGCGATGTCGTAGGCGCCGCAGGCCACCGCGTAGCACGCGTTGCGAAACGCTTCGGAGCCGGTGGCGCAATAGTTCTCGAGCCGGCTCACGGGCTTGTAGTCGATCTTGAGCGGACGCGAGAGCGTCAGGCCCGACTGGCCCGAATAGAGCGTGCCGAGCCAGAACGCGTCGACGTCCGCGAGCGCGATACCCGCGGAGGCGAGCGCGTCCTTCGTGGAATCGACCAGGAGGTCGTTGACGCCCTTGTCCCAGTGCTCGCCGAACGGCGTGCACCCCATGCCGACGATCGCCACCCGGTCGCGGATCCCGTTGCTCGCCATCAGTCGTGTCCTCCTCCGGTCATCGCTTCGCGGATCTCAATTCTAACAGGGCGCTCTCGGGCGCGCAGGTATGCTTTGGCCATGGCCGTGAGCGAGTGGAGCCGGGCGATCGCGGTCGCGGCCTTCGTCGGGTCCTACGTCGGACTCGCGCTCGGCCGCGTCCCGGGCTTCCGGATCGATCGCACGGGCGTCGCGATCATCGGCGCGGCGGTGATGGTGGTGTCCGGCGCGGTGCCGTGGCCCGACGCCGTCGCCTCGGTCGACGCGCCGACCCTCGTGCAGCTGTTCGGGATGATGATCGTCACCGCGTATCTGCGCCTCTCCGGCTTCTTCCGGCTCGTGATGACGTGGGCGCTGCGGCGGGCCCGGACGCCGCTCGCGTTGCTGGCGACGGTGGTCGTGGCGTCCGGTGTCCTCTCCGCGTTCTTTGTCAACGACGTGGTGTGCCTCGTCCTCGCGCCGGTCGTGCTCGAGGCGACACGTCAGCTCGCACTGCCGCCGGTGCCGTACCTGGTGGCGCTCGTCACCGCCGCGAACGTGGGGAGCGTGGCGACCTTGACCGGAAACCCGCAGAACATGCTCGTCGGAAGCTCCTCGGGCATCAACTACCGGGGCTTCCTCGCCCGCGAGGCGCCCATCGCCGCCGTGGGCCTCGTCTGCGTGTACGTCGTCGTCGCGCTCGTCTATCGCCGCCGGCTCCCCAACGCGCCGCTCGAGATCGCGCCCGAAACGCGCCTGGCCGTGCACTATTCCCTCATGTGGAAGACGATCGCGGCGACCTCGGTGATGCTGGTCGCGTTCCTGGCCGGCGTGCCGATCGCCATCGTCGCGATCGCGGGTGCGGCGTGGACGCTCT
>Ga0209160_1000650_pt1 | contig 28884 bp, 17 predicted proteins | sample GraSoiAngelo_153_FD_186167 | JGI IMG/M metagenome (GOLD analysis project Ga0209160, IMG submission 186167) | Grasslands soil microbial communities from the Angelo Coastal Reserve, California, USA - 14_1009_12_40cm (SPAdes) (version 2) | ecosystem: Environmental > Terrestrial > Soil > Grasslands ...
TTCTCAAAGCGCATGAGACGCCTATGGCCAGCGCAAAATTCTTTGTCCATCGTTCTAAAGGGTGGTTCAAAGGGCGGTCCAAGATCGGCATCGGCTACTCCTCCGGATACTGACGAAATAATGCGCGGAGTCTAGTTCTCGTTAATTGCGAAGTCAAGCAAGCGAAGGGGTAGGCTATACGGGAGGGAAAAGTGCTACACCGCCATCCGTGAGGCTTAAGTGGATGCGTTTCGCAAATCCCCAAACCTTGCGACTCAGGGCGTGGCAATGCGGAACGGACCTTCAGCGGGAGAACGGGATCAGAAAATCAATTTCAAGCCCAACTGAATCTGGCGCATTGTCGTGGATGTGGTGGTAATTCTCCCTACACCGGGATCCAGGGTCCCAGCCGTATCGGTAAATACATTATTGCCGGGTGCTCCGAAGTTAGGATGGTTCGGGAAGTTGAAGAGCTCTGCCCGAAACTCGAGGTTCTTCCCCTCCCCCAGCCGATTTTCCTTGGTGAAAGAAAGATTCAGGTTCACTTGTCCCGGGCGGATCAAGGTATTTCGCCCTACGTTTCCAAAATAACCCATCGGTTGGACGACAAAATTCGAAGGGTCGAAATAACGTTCAGGAGTCCAGTGATCGAGCACCGGATTGTTGTTCCCGCCCGGGCGAAGGTCGGGTCTCTCGTTGCAGCTTTGCGCCACACAGCCGGATTGGCGCGGGGTCATTTGGATGTTAACGGGCAGGCCGCTGCGGATCGTATTGCTCCCGTTGACGGACCAGTCGGCCAGCAGGTAACGGAGCGGGCCGCTCGCCTGGTTCCCCCAATGACGGCCGGACCCGTACGGAAACTCGTAGGTGTAAGCAAGAATGAAGTTGTGCTCAACATGCAGCGAGGAGAGGCCCCTATCGATAGAAAAATCCTGCCCGTTGTAGACTGCGAAGCTGGCGGCTCCAGAAATCTGTTCCGCTCCCTTGATTCCAGCGCCTCCTCCATCATCGATGTTCCGCGACCAGGTGTAGGACCCATTGAATGCCAGACCAGCGCGCAAACGCTTCTCCACAACCAGTTGGAGAGCGTTGTAAATCTGATCGCAAATGGGAGCCACATAGCGATACGATGTGAAATTCGGGTTGGGTTTTTGTGCATTCGACGGAGTGAACTCCCGGCCGTTTTGAACGATCACCGGCTTCTGATTGGGGTTGTAAATTGCAAACAGGTTCACGCCTCGCGTCCCCACGTAATTTGCTTTGAACACTAAGCTTTGCCCCACTTGCCTCTCCACCGAAAACGTCCACTGCATGGTGTAAGGAATCTTAACCTCTAATGGCATGATTAAGGGTTCCCCGGCGGACGCAACCAGGTTTGGATTCGCAAAGGGAAACGGGAACTTCAAATCGGGTCGGTTAACCGTAAATCGCTGCGCATAAGGAGGGGCCTGGAGGGCCAATTGGTAGATGTAGGCCAACGGCATTTCCTTGAACATCCCAAACCCGCCACGAAAGACCGTCTTTTGATCGGAAAATGGAGTCCAGGCTAGCCCTACTCGGGGAGAAAAACCTTTGAAGGCGTCATGGATACGAAAAAGGGGATCCTTTGAGGTCAACAGGGCGAAGTCTTTATCCGTGTAGACGTTGTTCAGCTGGGCCAGCTTTCCGTTAACTTCCCTTGGGGAACTAATCTCCTCCCAGCGCAGGCCCAGGTTGAGCGTCAGATTCGATCGCGCCCTGAAGTCATCTTGGATATAGACAGCCCCATAGCTCTGTCTCCACCCACGGTACACGTCCGCCATCTGGCTACCAGGGATCGTGGAACCTAAAAGCTGGGTTGTATTGCGAGGATTGTTGGTTAGAAAGTTGTTAATTGTATCCCAAGTAAACGTTCCTCCATAGACCCAAGGTTCGTTCAAATGATTCATTTGATACCGCTTGAAGTTGCCGCCCAGCGCGATCGCGTGCCTTCCTTTATTGATCATCACTGAATCATCGTAATCAAAGCTATTGTCCACAAAGACCGCCGGACCGCTCAGATTGGGTCCGATGCTGGTGCCCCCTGCACTGCCGCCGTAAAAGTTAATGCCTGGAATGGAATAGAGTCCCATCGGGACTCCTTTGACCGGCGAGAGGCGAGGATCCAGACCAGGGGCGTTCGGGAACTGGTCCCCACCTTGCGTGTAGTTATAAAACAGATGGTCGTTGCGCCGGGTGAAGCCCACCCGTACGGTATTCAGCAGGGAAGGACTAAAAACGTGTGTTTCCGAGAGCGCCAGCAGCACATAGCCGCCCACTTGGAAACCGGTATAGGGCTGGGGCGTCAATAATAGGTACCCATCGGTGCGCGCACTCTCATCTTTGGTGAAGCGTCCAAACAAACTATCGTTTACCGAGAGTTGGTGGTCTATCCGAACGATGCCGTAGTTCTCATGGGCCTGCCAGCGAGGGACGGCGGAGAAGTCGGCCACGCCGTTGTTTCGATAGGAGCCATTGGGCAAGGGCAGCAGATTCATGAGTGGCACGATGTTCGGGTCTACCACCGGCAGGGTCTTCGTGACGATGGCCTGCTGTGGGGAGCATGTCGTCTGCCCCGCCGGGCAGCCTGTGATCTTGCCTTGCCGGGTCTCAGGGGTGAGCACCGTGCCGAGGAAACTCGTTCCGGCATTCTGGCGGACGCCTTCATAGTTCAGGAAGAAAAAGGTGTGGTCCCTTCGAATCGGCCCCCCTAACGCGGCCCCGAACTGGTTGCGCTTCAATGGCGCCTTGGGGAGTCGCGGGTCTAGGAAATAATCCCGAGCGTCCAGCTTGTCGTTCCTGAGAAACTCAAAAACACTTCCGTGAACAATGTTGTTCCCCGACTGTGTTACAGCATTGACCACTCCGCCCGATGCCCGGCCATATTGCGCTCCATAGTTGCTCTGCAAGAGCGTGAACTCTCGGATCGCCTCCACGCCTAACTGCTGTCCCAAAACACTAGTTGCCGGCATTCCTTCCGAGGGCGTGGAAATCTCGATGCCGTCCAATAAGTATGTGGATTGCTGCGGTTTCGTCCCGCCAATGGAACGCCGGGCGGCACTTCCTCCGCCGGTGTAAACCGCCTGGGTGGGAGCTGCCGCTATTTCCAAATCCGAGGTCACACCTGGCTGGATGCTCGTCAAATCAGCGAAACTTCGGCCATTCAGCGGCAATTGCCGCATCTCGCGCTCATCCACCAAAGCACCGACCGTAGCATTGGCCGTTTGGACCAGCGGCGCTTCGCCCGTCACGGTGACTGTCTGGGTGACAGCGCCGACTTGAAGGGTGAAATCCACCACGGCCTCCCGGCCCACGGTCAAGGTGATCCCGCTCCGGATCTCTGTCTGGAAACCGGCCGCCTCTACCGTGATCTCGTAGCTGCCCAGTTCCAGGTCCGGAGCGCGGTAGCGCCCGCTCGCATCGGTGCTCACTGTTCGGCTAATGCCCTTCTCCAAACTTTTCAGGATTACGGTGGCCCCGGGTACAACGGCTCCGCTGGAGTCGCTAACCGTCCCGGAAATCGTGCCAGTGGTCACCTGAGCTACAGCAATCGGACTAAAGAAGAAACCACAGACGAATGCCATTGCCCAAAGCTTCGGTCTTTGCATTCTGTTCCCTTTCGAGCCAGAATTTCCGATTTCAACTTGATCTTTGCGCAAAACCATATGCCCGCCACCCCCTCGTGTCAAGCTCACATCGCCTTGGCCACAGTTGGGTGGCGATCGCACCTCGCTGGCCGCCGAATAATGCGAGCAGCAGGACCCCGGCGGCTGCGGCGCAACCAAAAACGATTCCCCGGGCCGGGCGGGTTCTGCGCCGCCTGTTTCGTTCCTCCCGGTGTTCTCGTTCCCATTGCCGCTTATGTCCTGGATTTTTGTATGGCATATGTTCTTTCCTGTGTAACTTACGGCTAAATTCGAAGTCGCAATTCACACGCGCATCCCCGCTTGCACTCGTTTGAGGGTCGCGCGCCGAACAGATTTACCCGGGCGAATCCTTTGAATTGTGTGAAAAACTGGTGAAGTATCCTCGATCTAGCTGGTGCTGCGCTGCTCGCCGCTCACTGGGACGAACTTCTGAATGCGTTTGCCGTCTTCGACCTCGCCCGTATAGACATTTCCTTTCGAATCCATGGCGATTGAGTCGATCCAGTGGAGCTGTCCCGCGTAATGGCCGTTGCCGCCGAACGAACCTACCAAGGCGCCATCGGCGCGATTTAGGATCCACACCCTGTTGTCCGTGCCATGGCCGTGCGCGGATTCTCGCACCGCTGCGCGCAGGGTATCAACGCTGACCGTTCTCCCCGCAAACCGATCGCGGAAATCAATTGCATCAATCCAATTTGTGCCGGCAACCGCGAGCGAGCTTTCAGCTATAATCGCGCGCCGTGCGTCGCACTCCAGAAAGCCGCTTCGCGAAGGCGCCGGCCTTCGAGCCGCCGCGCTACATCGCCATCGAAGGGCCGCTGCGGGTGGGAAAATCCACGCTGGCGCGATTTCTGGCCGATCGTATGCACGCACGGCGCATTATGGATTGCGAAGACAATCCTTTTCTCGCCGATTTCTACCGCGAGAAGGTCGGGTCGGCATTTCGCGCGCAGATGTATTTTCTGGTGGAACGGCACCGGCGCGTCCAAGAGGCAATGGCCGCTGCCGGAACCGTAATAGCGGATTTCCTGTTTGAAAAGGACAAGATCTTTGCGTATCTCAACCTGGACAATGAGGAATTGAAGCTATATGAGCGCTATTTCGAGCGCTTCGCCGCGGAATTGCCGCGCCCCGAACTGGTGATCTACCTGCAGGCCTCGCCGGAAGTTCTTCGCGAGCGCATAGAAAAAAAGGCCGCGCCCGGAGAAGCGTGCATCTCGCGGGAGTACGTGGAAGAGGTCGCCCGCGCCTACGACCATTTTTTCTTTCGCTATGCTTCGTCCGATCTGCTGGTCGTAAACACCTCGGAAATCGATTTTGTCAATCGCAACGCGGATTTGCAGCAGCTCCTCCGGCGGCTGGAAGAACCGGTGAAAGGCACGCAATACTTTCTGCCGCTCGGGGGCGGCTGAGCCGAGCCTCTCTTCGTATGGCGCGGGCCGACCGCCTGCGGAGCTTCCTGAGCAATTCGGCTGCGCCATGACGCCGGGCTATGCCGCTGCTAAGATGTGCCGCGCAGCGGAATCGCGGATCTCACGTTCGCGCGCGCTCTCGTTCCATGGATCGAGTGAATGTGGTCATCATCGGCGGTGGTGTGGTGGGTTGCGCCATCGCCTATGAGCTTTCCGGCCGGATCGAAGACATCTTCCTGCTGGAGCAATCGCCGCGATTGGGCATGGCGACGAGTACGCGCAACAGCGGCGTGATTCATTCAGGCATCTACTATCCTCCGGAATTTCTCAAAGCGCGCCTTTGCGTGGAAGGGAATCGGCTGACCAAGGAGTTTTGCGCGGCGCACGGCGTCCCGCACCGCAATTGCGGGAAAATCGTGGTGGCCGCTCACGAATCCGAAATTCCGGAACTCGAAAAGCTCGCTGAAAATGGGCGAAGGAACGGGGTCGAGGGGCTCAAGTTGGTCGGACCGGAGCGAATCCGCCAGCGCGAGCCTCATATTCGAGCTGCGGCCGCGCTGGAAGTGCCGTCCACCGCGATTGTCTCCGCGGAAGAACTGGTGAAAGCCTTCGCGCGCCTGGCAAGCGAACGAGGCGCCAGTATATTGACGAACGCTCGCGTAACAAAGCTAGAGGCGCGGCCGGACTGCATCGCGATAGCGGTGGAATTCGGAGATCAGGCGGACCGCGAGAGCGTTACGACCGAAATTGTCGAGGCGCGGTGCGTGGTTAATTCCGCGGGGCTCCACGCCGATGAGATTGCCGCTCTGCTCGGAAATCACCGCTACCGCATTTATCCGGTGCGCGGTGAATATGCGGAGGTGGTACGCAGCCGAGCGGATCTAGTCAACGCATTGGTTTATCCTTTGCCACATCACGACAGGCTGAGCCTGGGCGTGCATCTCACGAAAACACTATGGGGAACTGTGCTGGTGGGGCCGACGGCGCATTACGTGGACGATAAAAATGACTACGAGCACAATCGGCTGCCGCTAGAAGAATTCCTGCAGGATGCGCGGGGCTTACTTCCTGAGCTGTGCCTAGAAGACCTGCGGCTGGCCTATTCGGGAATTCGTCCCAAGCTCGTGCCGCCCGGAGGAAAAGGCATAGCCGACTTCGTGATTGCGCGCGACCCTACGTATCCGCGTGCAATCCACCTGGTGGGAATCGAGTCTCCAGGGCTCACTTCGGCTCCCGCCATCGCCAGGCACGTGGCTCCGCTCGTCTCGGAAACACTGGATTAGCCCGGCGCTCACGATGAAAAATGAGCGAGGGTGACTCCAGAGCGAGCTCGGCTGAAGGCTGTTTTTGATTGCTAAGCGGCTTTGCGGGTGTCGTTCTTCAGCAGATCGAGCGCCCTGCGAACGACGGGATCATCTTTAGAAGGCAATTGATTAACGCCGAGCGGCGCCGGCACCTGTTCGTCGAGTGCAAGCCCTGGAGGAGTTGTCGCGACCTCCACGGTCGGGACCACACCATTTTCGAGAATCGACTTATTCTCCGGCGTGTAGTAATAGGCGACGGTGAGCACAAGCGCGGCACCATCTTCGAGCGGAACAATCTTCTGCTCGGAGGCGGCACCGAAGGTACGCTCGCCAACCACGTCGCCGCGATGATTATCCCCAACCGCGGCGGCCACGATCTCGGCGGCGCCAGAGGTGCTGGGCGAGATCAAGACGGCGATCGGACCGTGCCAGACAACTTTGTCGGGCGCGGCGTCGAATTCCTGGCGGGAGACGGTCTGCCCTTTCAAGACGGCAATCGTGCCGGAGGGAACCAGGAGCTGGGCAGCAGCAATTCCTTCTGACGCAGGTCCCCGAGCACAATCGCGCAAATCGAGTACCAGCTTATGCAAGCCCTGCCGATCGAGCTGCTGGAGTTTATCCCGCAGTTCGGCAGCGGCCCCGGTTTGCAGCGAAGGAATGCGAACATAGGCGACGCCATCATCAATTCTGTCACCGGTGAGGTGAGGCACAGGAATAACCGCGCGGGTAAGCGTGACGGGCTGCGGCTCCGTTTTTCCGCGGCGCACCAGCGCGAGCTTGACAGTTGTTCCAGCAGCCCCCGCAAGCAAGGAATTCGCCTGCCCGACAGACATCTCGCGCGTCGTGAAGTCGGCAATCTCTTCGACGATATCACCGCTGCGCAGCCCCGCTTTCTCCGCAGGACTATCGGGCAATACAGAAACGACCACGATGTATCCAAAGCGCTTCGCCAGAGTCGCCCCGATTTCGCCGCGCGTGTTGTTCTTCTGCTTCTCCTTAAAATCCGCATATTCCCGGGAGCTCAGATAACCGGAAAAAGGATCCAGGGATTCGAGTAAGCCGTGAAGGGCGCCGGCGGTCACGTTGGAGAGATTGGGCTCATCCACATAGTCTTCCTGTACGCGTTGCAGAACTTCGCCATAGACGGTGAGAGAACGGTAGGCCTTGTCATCGTCAGACTTGCCCAACATGTAGCCCAAGCCGACATAGGAAAAGATCAGCAGGGACAAGGATACGACTGCAATCTTGGCGAAGCGACTCATACGATTTACTCCCAACCCGAGTTGCGGTGCAGCAGGGCCCGTTGCCGCCGGTGGCCTACCGTCAAGTCATTGTATCACGGCAGCTATGAACTCACCTCGTGGGCCCGGCAAAGTCGGCTGACAACCCTTGTTTAGATGGCCTGATTGCCCGTCACGTGCAGCAAACTGCGCTGTTTCGTTCCAAAACCTGAGTGACCGGCGCTGGACTAACCACAGGGCTCGCTGGACAAGGCGGCGAGATCTGACGTGACGCAGGTTCGCGAAATGCGATCATGCCAGGAAAGTTGATCTTCATCCCAGAGGGCCCAGAGGAAACCGAGCATCATGGTGCCGGCAGAGATCAGGTATCCCAGACTTCGCCAGAGCAATTGGCGCGGCGAGGGATCAAGGCCGTCCAGGCTAGCGACGTGAAGTCCGCGAAGCATCATTCCCGGCGTGGCCCGAGCAAAGTAAGTAAACAGCGCGACATATTGGGCGTAGAGAAGGCCCAGGATTGCCACCGTGACCAGCGCATCGAACCTGCTAAAGCTGAAGCGGCCACCAAAGGCACGAAAGAGCATCAGGAAGCCGCCGTACGCAAATAAGAGGAAAGTCACATCAAGCACACCTGCACGGCGCCGCTCAAGAAGTGAGGCAACGGAGATTAGGGGAGAATCGTAGGGAGAGACAGTCTTCGGACCCGCAGGGACGCCATTGCTGGCGAAATCGAAGGCGGGTTGCCCCACGTCGATTTCCAGGCGCTCCACCCGGGCGGGCCGAAAGTGCCATTTCGTGATCCTGGCGGGGGGCGCTTCAAAACTGTGTACCTCAGCGGATACCTCGGCCGGTTGGAGCGAAATCGGCGGGGTGAATGCCAATTCCGGTTGTGCTCGGTTGTCGCGAGGACGCGCCCGGCGCACACAGTAGGCTTCGAGCCTCTGGGAAACCTCACTGCGCCAATCCGGTTCGAAGGCCAGATTCCCTTCGCTTCTCAGTTGGGCGGGTCTAGGGACAGAAATAGCATCTGGGCTTTTTGGCAGGCGCGTATCGCAAAGGCAGCAGGTACGCGCTTCGGCGCCGTTAATAGCGCCGCACTGCATACAGGTTTGTATCACCGTCTCGTTTTTGCGCTGCGGACGGTGCCCGAGGCAGGGCCCCGGGGCAGGTACATTCTATAGCCGCAGCCCCGCATGCAAGAGGGAGATATCACGTCGAGTGTCGCCAATCGTGTACCGCAGGTACGTGCAGGCGCGAGTCGTCTTTGACAAGAATCAATGACGCCTAAACGCGAAAAGGCCACAGGCTGAGTTACAATTCGCGGCGGCAGAATTCAAAACCAATTCCATGCACGAACTAGAATTTGCGAGCATCGAACTGCTCTCGGGGCTGCTGGCGAAGAAGAAGGTCTCGCCGGTAGAACTGACCCAAATCTACTTAACGCGCATCGAGCGGCTCAATCCAAAGTTGAATGCTTTTCTGACGGTGGCGTCCGAGAGCGCGCTCGCGGAAGGGCGCGCGGCGGAAAGGGAATTGCTTCGCGGGAAACGCCGGGGGGTTCTTCACGGCATCCCACTGGCACTGAAAGACAATATTGAGACGCGAAATCTCCGCACGACCATGGGCTCACTTATCCTGCGCGATTTCGTGCCGTCCGACGATGCCACCGTGGTTCGGAAATTGCGTCGCGCAGGCGCCATCGTTCTCGGCAAGACGAATCTGCACGAATTCGCATACGGCGTGACTTCGGAGAACCCGCACTATGGCCCGGTGCGAAATCCATGGAACACGGGCCGGATCGCGGGAGGTTCAAGCGGAGGCTCAGCGGCAGCCGTAGCCGCCGGTCTATGTGCGGCGGCCATCGGCAGCGATACTGGCGGATCCATCCGCATTCCATCCGCGTTGTGCGGCGTTGTAGGTCTTAAGCCCACATTTGGGCGCGTCAGCGTCCATGGTGTCTTTCCGCTGGCGCCTAGTTTCGATCATGTGGGGCCCATTGCGCGAAGCGCCCTGGACGCGGCGCTCATATTGGAATGCATCGCGGGACGCGACCCGCTGGACCCCACAAGCCTGGCTCGCAGGGAGAAGGATTTTCGGCGTGCGCCGAAGCGAAAGCGCCTGCGTCTGGCGCGTCCGAAGGAACACTTTTGGGTCAATATGGATCCAGAAGTACGCAGGATCACGGAGGCGGCCGTCGCTGATTTCGTCAAGTCGGGCGCGGAGCTCGAAGAGATTTCTCTGCCAACGGTTCTGGCGGGGGTCGAGGCGGCCAACCTGATCGCCGCGGTTGAGGCGAGCGGGTTGCACGAACGCGCTGGCTACTTCCCGGCGCGTGCGAGCGAATACGGCGTGGATGTGCGTTGCCGGCTCGAGCAAGGCGGCAAAACGGGGGCTCTCGATTATCTGAACGCACAGGAATTGATGGGGCGAGCGCGCGTTGAAGTCGAGAGCGTTCTCGAGAATGCGGAAGCCATCGTAATCCCCACAGTTCCCGTGGTTGCTCCGCCGATAGGGGCGGAGCGTGTTCAGGCGGGCGATGTGGAAATGAGCCTACGCAGTGCCTTTGTGGACCGGAATCGGTTGGGCAACCTAACTGGACTGCCGGCAATATCCATGCCTTGCGGAGTTACGCAAGCCGGTTTGCCGGTGGCGCTGCAATTCGTGGGGCGACGATTTGAGGAGGCCCGGCTGATCGCTATTGCGGCTCGTTTTTTTGAAACTGAGCGCGATTGGCAGCGGCGACATCCGCCAGTCGAACTTAGCCTGCCGCGGAACGCGCAGAGATGGCCGGGAGGGCGCGCCGCAGGCGTCCCACCACGCGTTCTTTCCCGAGCACTAACATCGTGTCAAACAGCGGCGGAGCTACGGGCTGCCCCACCAAAGCCACGCGGGTTGCGTTGATCAAGAGCGCGGCTTTTACGCCAGCTTTTTCGGCGAGTTGGCGCAACGCGCGATCGCAGGCATCGTGAGTCCAATCAGGCAGGGCGGCCAGTTCGTCCGTCAGCCGCGTCAGCAAATCCGGCAGGCGCTCGTCTTTCCAGAACTTTTCGCGTGCGGCGAGATCGTAATCGAAGTCGTCAGTGAAAAAAGCGCGAGCCCAATGCGAGAAATCCGACAGAAGGCGCGTTCGAGGACGCAATAAGTCCACTGTGCGTGCGAACCATTCCCGTTGAGATGCACCCCACTCAGGGCGCCAAAGGCCGGCTTTCTCCAATTCGGCCTGGATCGCAGGAAGCAATTCTTCAAGAGGAAGCTTTTGCAGATATTGCTGGTTGAACCATTCGAGCTTGGCGCGGTCAAAGACGGCATTGGTCCGGCTGACACCGCTGAGAGAGAAGCGCTGGATCAGATCGGAGGTGCGAAACATTTCGGTATCATCGCCGCTGGACCAACCCAGAAGGGCCAGGAAATTGCGGAAGGCTTCGGGCAGAAAGCCTTCATCGCGATAGGAGCTCACGCTGGTCGCGCCATGCCGCTTGGAGAGGCGGGTGCGGTCCGGTCCGAGAATGAGAGGGACGTGCGCAAAGACAGGCGGCACGGCATCCAAGGCGCGGTAGAGCAAAATCTGCTTGGGCGTATTGGAAATATGGTCGGCGCCGCGAATTACGTGCGTGATGCGCATGTCAATGTCGTCGACTACGGCGCCGAGTTGATAGGTGGGCAAGGCCGTCCCGCCGCTCGCGCTGCGCGCGGAGCGGAGGAGCACGAAATCTTCCATCTCATCGTTATGGATTTCGCGTGGACCGAAAACAGCGTCATCAAAGCGGGTAGTTGTACCCAGAGGCACGCGGAAACGCACCGCCGGATTCTGATCGGCAGTGGATGGCTTAGCGTCGCGGCAAGAGCAGCGAACGATTCGCTTTATTTCACTTTTGGCGGTGCCAGCTTCGTCTGCGGAATCGCCGCCCGCGTACTTTTCCGGAGGACAATGACAGAGATAAGCAGCGCCCTTGGAGAGCAGTTTTTCTGCTGCAGCAGCATAGCCGGGGAGGCGCTGGGATTGATAGAAAGGGCCCTCATCCCAATCGAGCCCTAGCCAGCGCAGGCCATCGAGAATGCCTTCGACCAATTCCGGGCGATTGCGCTCGAGGTCGGTGTCCTCGATGCGGAGGATGAATGTGCCACGCTGATTTCGTGCAAAAAGCCAGTTAAATAGGGCAGTGCGAGCGCCGCCGACGTGGAGGAATCCGGTAGGCGAAGGGGCGAAACGCACGCGAACGCCTTCCCCGCGCGCGTCTGCGGCTTGGCTTCGAGGATGGTCCGAATATGACACAGGTGTCCAGCCATTCAATCGCAAAAAAATTGATGATAGCCGATGCCAGCGGCAAACGCGAGCCAACCAAGGCCTAAACAAACGGCTCCTTGGCGCCAATGGCCGTTTTCGGTCCCGTGGAGCGCCGAACCGCGCCATTTTTGGAAGCCTTTCGCAGTAGCACAATCAGCGGACGGAGCGGTATCGAAACGGGCACGGACAATGTTCCCTTCTTAGTACCCCCGTACCGTTGCTCGCCTGCGGGCCGTAGTCTATAGTCAAAAGGAGGGTGTGGTAGAGAACATTTGTCGATTCTTCAACGACCCGAGCCGCGTGAGAGAAGGAATCCGCTGGCTGCGACGGCTGTGCATAATCCTTTAAAAATCCGCCTAAAGTGCAGGTGTGGGAAAACTACCCAGTGATACACACCACTTTCATGCACATTGGCATCCTTTCGTTTAGTATCCTGGCCGTACATACGCTCGCCGCGGGCTTTTTCACCTACCTCCAGAGGATCAAGCCGCAACGCTATCTTCAGGTGTGGACGATCGGCTGGTATTTGCTGGTGCTGCATGACCTGACGATCGGGCCAACATACTGGTTGGGAACATCGGAGCCGGGGCCATCCAGTTGGCTGATGTTTGCGGGCAGGTCCCTCATTGTGGCGAGCGGAGTGGCATTCTTCTGTGCGGCCCGGCTCTATGTGAATTCTCGGGCATGGACTCCAGCCGCTTTGCTGATGGGGTCGTGGTTCGGCTTGTACGCTCTTTCCGTGCGCTTCGAACACCTGTGGATGGCTCAGCAGATTGGCATGATCGCCGTGCACCTCTCAGTGGCCTTTGTTTTCTGGCAAGCAGCGCGTCGCCAAGAAAGCCACGGCGACTGGGTACTGGCGGCGGCGTTCGCTGGCTGGGCCATCATACCGTTGGTGAGACTGGCTTTCGGGCCGCTGAGCAGGCCAGCGGGAACGGACTTCGCGGTGATCGCCAGCTTTCCGTCCCTCTTGGCTGCTGTGGTAATGGTCATGGTGTTGTATGAGGACCAGAAGCGGCGGGTTCAACTCAATATTCTGGCGCTTTCCAGTTTGAATCTCACCACGTCGAGCTTCATGGGTGGCGAGATACAAAAGACCTTGGTGGAGGCGCTCGAGCGGGTGCTGAGCGTCGTCGGGCTTCCTTCGGGACTCCTGAGCTTGCACCGGCATGGCACGCACGAACTCACCGCCACCGCCTCGGTGGGGATGGATACGGCGTTTTGCCGTGCCATTGCGGAAGACAATCTGGACAGCGAGTTCCTGCAATTGGTTTCCCGGCTGGGAGGGTTAGTGGTCTTCCGCGAGCTTGAACACGACACCTCCTGGCGCGCGTTCGAGCATGAGGCGGCATTCTTGCGTTTTCGGCAGCTGGCCATGACCCACGGCATGCGAACCGTCATCGCCATTAGTCTTCAGGCCAAGGAGGAACCTTTCGGCTTGCTGCTGCTGAGCACGCCTGAGAATCGCCGGTTCACACAGGCTGAGCTACGGCTACTGCTAACCCTGGGCCACCAGATCGGCATGGCTGTGGAGAACAGCTATTTGATTCAACAGACCACCCGGCGCTCCGAGGAATTGCACCTGCTGAACGAGATTGGGCGCGCACTAAGCTCCACGCTCGACGTGGATGAGCTTTTCAACAAGATTTTTGCGGCACTTAAGCGGATGTTCGATGTAAGCAACTTTTACGTCGCCATGTATGATGCGGAAGAGAACCAGATTCGTTTCGAGCTGGAAATCACAGAAGGAATTCGCTTGCCCAAGCGGAGCAGGCCTTTTGGCGATCATCTTACCGAGCACATCATCCGAACCCGACAGCCGTTGTTGATCAGGCAAAACCTGATGCAAGAGGCTATCAAGCTCGGATTGCGCCCGGTTCAGGAGACGGGCTCATTCTGCGGGGTGCCTTTGGTCGCGTATGACAAGGCCATTGGCGTGATGGCACTGCGAGGACTCCAAGAGAACCTCTACGACGAAGGGCATCTGGAAATGATGCGTGTATTGGCCAGCGAGGCCAGTATCGCCATAGAAAATGCGCGCTTGTTTCGAGAAGAACAAACCAAATCGCGACACCTGACGCTGCTGAACAACATTTCGCGCCACGCCATCACTACACTCAATCCCGAGGAAATGTTATCCAGAGTGGCCGAACAACTGGAACGCGGCCTTGCCTTTGACCACGTTGGCATCGGATTGCTCGACTATGCGACTAAAGAAGTCATCATCCAAGCGGAAGCCGGCCGGCGGCGGGGCGCCCTGGGGCGGCGCTTGCCCTTGGGCGAAAGCATCGTCGGCAAAGTGGCTCGCAGCGGACAGATTTTCCTGGCACGCAATCTCGCCGGCGCGGAAATGTCTGGAACCGTTCTGGAGGGATCGACGTCGGTGCTGGCTCTGCCCGTCTTTTACGCCGACCAGCTCCATGGCGTGCTTTACGTGGAGACCGCCGAGCCCACAGATTTTTCCGAAGAAGACATGCGGTTGCTGCATACCCTTGCCGATCTAATTTCCGTGGCGCTGCACAACGCTCTGACGTTGCAAAAAGCGCAGGAGCAAGCCATTACCGATGGTTTGACTGGCGTAAAGACTCATCGCTATCTGATGGAAGCGCTGTCGGCCGAATGGAAGCGCGCGACGCGCGCGAGCCGGCACTTTTCACTGGTCTTAATTGATCTGGACCGTTTCAAGTTCGTAAACGATTTCTATGGGCATCTCGAGGGCGATCTGGTACTGCACCGCGTAGGCCAGATTCTGGAACAGCACTGCCGGCGCTCTGATGTGGTGGCCCGCTACGGTGGAGACGAGTTTGTTATACTCATGCCCGAAACCAACGCTGCGCAGGCGGTCCAGATAGCCGAGAAGCTGCGGCCCGCAATTTGTGAGGATCCTCTGCTCCGCGAGAAGACCATCACCGCGAGTTTCGGCATTGCCAGCTTCCCGGTACATGGCTCAACGCCCCAGGAGTTGATTCAGGTCGCCGACGCATCCATGTATATCTCCAAGCATGAAGGCGGCAATGTTGTGTCCACCGCTGACCATTGCGATGCGGCGGAAAGCAAAAAATGGAAGCGCGATGTCCTGGAGGCTTACCTCGGCGTTACCCTCAAGCGCCTTTTCTCCACGGGTCCTGAGGCGTTCAACGAAATTCGCGAACGCCTGCATCAATTTGCGGCGTCGCTGAGCCCCGCCGAACTCGACTCGCGGAGTCTGGAAGATGGGTTCTCGGAGACGGAAGGACTCTTCGGCAATATCCCCCCGGCTCTGATCGACACGGTAACCTCGCTGGCCCTGGCCATCGACTCCAAGGATCACTACACGCAGGGGCATTCGCAAAAAGTCGCTGCTTATGCGGCACTCATTGCCGACGCCTTGGGACTGAAGGAAGAGGAGATCGGCGAAATTCGACTCGGGGCGCTCCTTCACGACATCGGAAAGGTAGGCGTTCCGGAAGAGATCCTGGGCAAGCGCGGCCCTCTTAGTGCAGACGAGTGGGAAAAGATGAAGGAGCACGTGGTCTACGGCGACCGAATGCTCGAGCCGCTGCAAACAATTTCGCGCATTCGAAAGATGGTTTGCCATCACCATGAGATGTTCGACGGGTCGGGCTATCCCCAGGGTCTCGTGGGCGAGCAGATACCCATAGGTTCGCGCATCATCGCGATTGCCGACGCATACGATACGATTACCTCGGAACGAATTTATAAGAAGGCGCGGACTCCGGCCGCAGCTTTTGAGGAATTAGAACGCTGTGCCGGTTCGCAATTTGATCCGGAACTGGTCCGCGTATTCATTGAAGCTGTTCAACACCTGCCGCAACGGTCCTTGGAAGGTAACGACATTCCCGCCAAACAAAGCACTCCTTAATCAATCGGCCCCGCCGCGGAGCCACACAGCTTTGCTTGTCACTTGGTTGATGATTGCGTAGAATCGCGCTTCTTTAGACACTAGCCAGATTGAGAGCCGATCTTAGAGAGACAGGTAATGGGGAGACGCCTTGCCGCAAAGATTACGGGAGTCGCGGGGTATGTGCCCCCAAGGCTACTCACGAATGCCGATCTGGAACGCATGGTTGATACCACCGACGAATGGATTCAGCAGCGCGTCGGTATACGCGAACGGCACATCGTGGATAGCGGCATGGCCACATCACACCTGGCCACGGCCGCCGCTCAACAACTTCTGGAAAAAACCCGCACCAAGCCTGAAGAAATTGATCTAATCATCGTTGCGACAGTGACGCCGGACATGTTCTTTCCGGCCACGGCATGCCTGGTTCAGAACCGGATCGGAGCGACGCGCGCGTGGGGTTTCGATCTTTCCGGAGCATGTTCCGGATTTGTCTACGCGTTGACCATCGGCGCGCAATTCGTCGGGGCGGGCACGCACAAGAAGGCGCTGGTCATCGGCAGCGACGTCATGAGTTCGATCCTCGATTACCGCGATCGCAATACCTGCGTTCTTTTCGGCGACGGCGCCGGAGCGGTGCTCCTGGAACCCTCGGAGTCCGATGCTGAGGGAATTCTCGATTTTGATCACGACATTGATGGTTCGGGCGGTGAATATCTTTTTATGCCCGGCGGCGGCTCGCTGCACCCAGCATCGCATGAGACACTGGACCGCAAAATGCATTACGTCCATCAAGAGGGAAAGCAAGTTTTTAAATACGCAGTGCGGCGAATGGCCGAGATTTCGTGTGGACTTCTGGAGCGCAATGGGTATTCCCATAAAGATGTGGCGCTGGTGGTGCCTCATCAGGCGAACCTGCGGATCATTCGCGCCATGCAGGAGAGACTCGGACTGGATGATTCCAAGGTAATGGTGAATATCGATCGATTCGCGAACACCACGGGAGGCACTATTCCTTTGGGTCTTTGCGATGCGGTTCGCCAAGGCCGGCTAAAGAAGGGCGATCTGGTAGTGGTGGTCGCAGTTGGGGCGGGCTACACGACGGGAGGCGTGCTGATGCGATGGGCCTACTAGCCTGGCTCGTGCACTGTTTTTCTGGCCGAAGTCCGCTCTTCTCGCCAACTCACAGTTCCGTTCATTATTGTTAGGCGCAGCGGCTATTCATCCGTGGGAGCCACCAGGCGCGACGCTGCCGGCCGGTGGCGGAGCGGTGCTTTGTCCACAGAAGTATTGGCGAATCTCAATGCGCCAGGCCGGACCCGAAAAATTGGGGACAAAACGCTGTTTCCAGGTATAAGCGGCATCGCGTGCCAAATAGCGAGTGATGCGGTCTCCACAGCGGCCGCTGAGCCATTCGCCCGCATCGTTCATGGCGATTAATTCGTCCGGCGGCGAAGAACCACGGACCCACAGCACGCTCGCTGGCATGGGGCGTCCTGCCTCTTCCCACTGCTTGTGATCCCATACCGAGGGATATTGAACTTCCCTTGGTAGAGCGCCCCGAAAACGCCAGGAGGAATTTGGCTGGGATGGTTTCAATGCATAGGTGAGGTAGAAAAAGAACGAGTTGTCGTTACTGATTACGGCGGAGCCGCTGCGAACGGCGTCCGCTGCATCCTGTGCAACAATGCTCCACGGCTCGAAGAAACGCGGCTCGGCGTAGTATCGTCTATTCAGCGCTCCATACCAGCCAATTGCTGCTACCATCGCCAGCGCGACCGCCATGGTGATGCGCCATGGGAATTTCTCGATTCTGCCCAGGGCAATCGCTATAGGCAACAAAAACCACGGACCGACCAGCAGTAGCCGCTTCGCCTGCAGGATTCCGGCCAGCGCCATCAAGGCAAACAACAATAAAGAAAAAATCAAGAAGTGCCGTGCTTCGCCACGGACCCCGGCGAACACAACAATCAAGAGAACAACGACACCAATGGCGGCGGGAATGCTGAAGCGCCAGAACCACGGCGCAACCGACTGGCTTACGAAAAAGATATAGAGATTGTAAACTGCGTTCAAAAATAGAAATCGAACGGAATGAGGCCAGGCCAGATGCGAATGTAGTTCCCGGACGAAGACGGTCCAGCGCGGCGTAAATCCTATGGCCAGCACCGCCGTAGTAGCTAAGATTGTTTCGGTTTTTCTTTTTCCTTCGGACCGCTTGCTTTCCGGAGAATCGCTTTGGGGATCTTTGCTCTCGGGGATTCGCCACCAATAATCAACACCAAGGAGGACCAGCATCGCCCAACCGAAATCATTGGTATGGAGCAGAACCAAAGATAAAACGCAGAAGATAATCCAATCGGAGCCGCGGCGGGAACGGGTGTAGCGAAAATATTGCCAGGTGACCGCCGCAATCAGGAAAAATGCGAACGCGTAGGGCCCCGCCAGGCGCCCCGCGTGAAATCCAAACGGCCAAAGCGTGCCCAACCATACCAGGGCGCTGCTACTTTCTTCTCCACCCAATTGCCGGGCCACGCGTGACAGGAGCCATAAGCCAAGCACAAAGCAAACAATGGCTGGTGCGCGCAACCAGTCGAATGCACCACCGGCGATCCGCAGCCATAGGTGGAGCAGCAGTTCATATATTGGTGGACGAGCGTTCCCGGCGGCAGATCGCGCAGCAGCGAAAAGTGTGGTGACATTCTGAGCGGCTGCGCTGAGAGCGGACGTTTCTTCGTCGGTTAAGGCAAGCCAGCGGTTGGTATAGAACAGAGCGGAGGCCAGCATGAGCAGGGGGGCCGCGTCCCGGAGCAGCGGAGTGATCTGTCGCATCTGTCGCGCGGGCCGCTTCTGCGGCGGATCAGGCATCTCTGATTAGCCTCCGCGCAGATGCTATCGGGCTATGGCACCGCGGTCAAACTCCGGTGTCCTCGAGCGACTGGTTTACCAGAGCAGCTTCAGCCCGAATTGAATTTGTCGCGAAGTCGTGGAGGTACTGGTCACTGCCCCTGCCGTCGGCGAAACAACTCCAGCGGCGCCGGTGGTCGGACCAGGCGCAAAAGTAATCAAGTTAGGCGTGTTGAAATTGGCGCGATTCAGCAGGTTGAAGAACTCCGCACGAAATTGCAGATTGATTCTTTCGGTCAGCCGTGTGTCCTTCAGAGTCGAGAAGTCCCAGGTTGCCAGGCCGGGACCAATCAGCGCATCTCGGCCCAAGTTGCCATAAAACCCGCTGGTGCTTGGCGGGCCGATGAACGCATTCGCATTGAACCAGTGATTCGGATTGCCGAGAATTGCCGGACCTGTGAATGCCGGATTTACAAACGGACGGACGGGGTTCCGTGTGTCGCCATTATTGGAGGGGTTGTAGCTGAGTTGGGGTGTGAAGGGGAAACCTGATTGTGCTGTGACAATGCTCTCCAGGCTCCACCCTGCTAACAGATGGTCCGTGGTCGTGCCAGCGTTCCTGAAGTAGCGCTTTCCTCGTCCGAATGGCAATGCATAGCTTCCTGTAATCACGCCGAGATTTCTTACATCGTAGGTGGCCAGGCCCCAATCGCCGCGCACGTCAAAAGGATTGGCCACCAGACCAGGAGCGTTTGCGGCCGCTGAAGCGTTCAAAGAATCTCCGTCGTCGAGAGCTTTGGACCAGGTATAAGCGGCACGAATTGAAAGGCTGCCGCGGAAACGGTAGTTGAAATCAGTTTGCAATGCATGGTACGAACTGGATCCCTCAGAAAACCACGTCCACGTGTTTGCCAGTGCCGGGTTTGCCTTCGGCGTGCCTGGGGGAATGAAGTAGGTTCCGGCGGGAACTGCAGCTCCAGTCAAGGCTCCGAAACTTGCCGGGAACGTCGCCGGACAAGGCGCTGCGGGGCAGATGACCGGAGTCGGCTCGTTGGCGTCTACGCCGATGAGTTCGCGATAACCATGACTTCCGATGTAGCCGACGCTCATCCAGGCATTGGGAGAGAGCTGGTGTTCTAACCTTAGCGAGTATTCAAGGACTGTGGGCGTGTACATGTCCGGTTGAATGCCGCCCGGCGTAAGCAAGGCGCTGGCCGCGGACGGAGCGCCAGGCTGGATCGGAAGCCGGAAAGTTGCAATCGAACCGGCAGGCAGCACATAGGTTGGGTTGAAGGGCGCGTTTTGATCGGCACGATAGCCCAGGGCATCCTGCAGATCGTCATACATGCCGAATCCGGCACGAATCACCGTAGCCTTGCCGAAGGGGCTCCAGGCGATGGCCATGCGGGGTTGCGGCAGAAACTTTGCGCGATTGACCGTGAAGAGAGCATTTCCCACGTGAGGCTGAGTTGCGATCACGCCATTGTTGAAAGCGTAGTTGGAGGCGCGTCCGTGCGCTTCATTCCACCCGCTGCTCGATTCCGCTCGGAACCCGAGAGAGAGCACGAGCTTCGGGCTGAAATGGATTGCATCCTCGAGATACCAGGCGCCGAAAAAGGAGCGCCAGCCCAGGGGCGTAGGTGTCGCGTCGTACAGCAGGCTTCCTGTGCCCTTGAGAAAGTTCTGCAGGCTGGTAAAGGTCATTTGGCCGAATTGGCTCAGCGCGAGTTCCTCGTTTGACTGGAAGGGTTGAAGCCATACGCCAAACTCGAATTGGTGCCGCCCTTTCGTCCATGAGACTTGGTCGGAGAGCGTGAAAAGATTACGTGCCACGTGAAGATTGCTGCCGTTATTGCTTCCCGCCAATCCGATCTGCGCTTGGGGATTTGAGGCCGCGCTGCCGCCCACGACGACGGCTCCCACAGGATCTCCGGCGATAAAGCCCGCTACGCCGGCGGCAGAAGTTCCCGGGGTCGGCTCACCTGTATAGAAAAATCTTGCCCGAGAAAAACCAATCCGCGCGGTATTCAGCAGAACGGGCGAGAAGATATGCGTTTCCTGAAGGCTGAGCACCTGCTCGCGAAGGCTTTCGGCGTCTGTACTGAAAGGATCGAGAGGAGTTGCCGTGATGCTGGCGCTGTCGTCGACGGTATAGACAGCGTAGGCTGAGTCCCTCTCGGAGAAAACGTGGTCGAGGCGCGCAGTTCCAAAATCCTCGCGAATCGTTTGCAACGGGCTGCTGAACACTTCGGCGATACCGCTGAAATCGGGCGAGCCGGGCGGCGCTACTGGCCATAGGTTCAAAAGCGGCTGAACGGCAACTACCGCGGCGGTCCGAGATGCGGCATCCAGCACAAAAGCGGCGGAGGTTTGATGCAAAGCTTGACGGAAGCCTTCGTAATTGACGAAGAGAAATGATTTGTTCTTGCGAAGGGGCCCGCCGGCGGAACCGCCAAATTGGTTTCTGCGAAAGGGCGGCGCGGAACCGGCGTCAAAGAAGTTTCGCGCGTCCAGCGCATTGTTGCGGAGAAATTCAAATATCGAGCCATGCCAGGCATTGGTTCCGGACTGCGTGATGATGATGACTTGGGCGCCGGGATGTTTGCCGAAGTGCGCGCCGTAGGTATCGCGCAGAACATTGAACTCCCGCACTGCATCGATTCCTAATAATTGCTGGCTCGTTCCACCCGGCTGCATGTTGTTTTCTGCGGCGCCCGTATACTCGATGCCATTGAGCAAAAAGAGATTTTGCTGGGGGCGGTTGCCGGAAACGGAAAACATATTGCCCACAGTGGAGTTGGAGATTCCCACTCCTCCCGTCTTCTGCGAGGTGAAATTGACAATTCCCGGATTCAGGGTCATCAGTTCGTCATAGCTCCGGCCATTCAGTGGAAGGCTCTTGATTTGTTGTTCTGCTACGATGCCGGCCATCTCTTCGGTGGTCGCGCTCACCGCCGGCGCTCCCTCGGTCACCGTGATTTCCTGCTGTACTTCGCCAACTTTCAGAGTGAAATCCACGGTGGCTTCTTGGCCGACGGCCAAGTGGATTCCGGCGCGCACGGCCCTTTGAAAACCTGCCCTCTTCACGCCGAATTCGTATTCACCAACGGGAAGCTCAGTGAAACGATAATGTCCCCCCGCATCGGTGGAAGCGGTACGCTGCGCCTCCGTTTCTAAATTGCGGGCGCTGACTGTTGCTCCAGGGACCACCGCGGCGGATTCGTCCGTCACGACTCCCGAAATGGCAGCGGACACCTGAGTGGAGGCTCGCATTGGGGCAAGCAGAGGGAAAAAGCAGAGGAGGATGAAAACGGTCCTAGGGTGCAAGCGCATTCCCAATATTCTTGTCTTCTCGCTGACTCACATCAGCTTTGCCGGCGGCATGGGGCCCACCATGGCGAGAATCGCGATAGCCTTTGTAATACGGATGGAGTCGATATGTCAAATCGGATTTATACGATACAGAGAAGGCGGAGGGCGTCAGTGAATCGATACGGTCGGACGAAAAAGGGCAGGCGCTCAGCTTGCCGGCGCGTGAGCGGGATGCACCGGCAAGCTGGAGCAGAGCAGAGTGGCTATGTGTGGCGGGGTTAACTGAGGAGCGAGTTGGTCCGTATGATTACTTGGATCTGGGGCAATTCATGGGTAGGAGTAATCGCCCGTGGCACAACCAAATCTCGATCCGTGGCGTCTAGGCCGAATCTGGCAGCGAGTTGGCCGCAAGCGTGCGCGCCGCATCGTTTCCAGCCGGAAGCACAATTTCGATATGCTTCGCGGCTCGTTCGATGGCGGTCGAAAGAGTCATTCTAAAATGATCGGAGAAGACCTCGGCATCCGGATGGGAACGGCTCGCGGGCTTCACTCTGAATACCGAAGCTTCTGTGCAATTGTCACGCGCGGAGCGGAGTTGGAGCGAATGTTGCCAAACGATAGGGCTATTCCGGCGGCGCGACCAGGAAAAAAGCAGCCGGCCCTCAAAGTCAGGGCGCAGCGGCCGAAACCAGCTTGGTGGCAGGGTTCCATAGGAAGGTACCTTAAGGCGAATGCCGTCGATCCCGATAGGCTGCAGATTCTCTTTCAATACCTGACAGATGGATCTGAAATCAGCGCACCTTTCCAGCGACTGTGATGCTTGGCGAATGCATTGTTCGGCACGCGCCATCTGGCGGCGCCGCAAGTAGGCTCGCAGGCCGAGGCAACCTCCGGAGAATCCCTGATAGCGAAGTGGTCGCACCCCCAGGCAAACGCCGAGCCCTGCCGCCGCCAGCACTGGAACGAGCATCTTTTCTCCACGAATCAACAGGGTACTGGCCAGCACAAACGCGGCGGTGACGCCATAAAGCAGCAGCACCGCGTGTTGCTGGGAAAAGCCCCGCTTGAGGAGCTTATGATGAATGTGATCCGCATCAGGCCAGAACAGGGGCTGCCCTTTAAGAAAGCGCCGCGCCACTGCAAGAGTGACGTCCCCTATAGGCAATCCGAAACACAGAATGGGCACCGCTACACCCATGACCGTCGGCTTTCCGCTCCAGCCGTTCAGAGAAAGCGCTCCCAGGGCGAAACCGATAAACAAGCTTCCCGAGTCACCCATGAAAATGCTCGCGGGATGGAAGTTGAAAGGCACAAACCCGAGGAGGGTGCCAAAAAGAGCGCACGAGAGCATGGTCACCAGGTCGTTGTGTCGCACCAGGGAAGTGGCAATCACTACGATCGCCGAGAGCAGCGCCGAACCAACGGCCAGTCCATCCAGCCCGTCAATTAGATTAAAAGCATTCGTGATCAATAAAATCCACAGGACCGTGAGCGCAAACCCCACTGGCTTTCCAATGGCATGCCCGCCCATCGATAGATCCATGTCATGAATTCCGAAGCCGGAGAAATAAAGGAAGGTGGAGGCGAACAATTCGAAAATGAGCTTCGAGTTTGGGCGTATGGATTTTAGATCGTCATAAGCGCCCATCAAGAAAATTGCACAAGTGCCAATCAGGAATCCGATCAGCGTGTGAGGAGCAAAGATTTGTTTTCCCCATTTGGGTATGGCGCAGAAGGCAACGACGGTAATTAAGAAAGAGAGATAGATACCTACGCCGCCAATCCGGGGCAACGGCTTGGTATGCAAATGCCGGTCAGAACCTGGGGGAGCCAGCAATCCGCTGGCGACCGCGGTTGTCTGTACCCAGAACGTCATGACTATGGACATGGCTAAAGAGACAATAAAACTCCATATGAAAAGGATCACAGCTAATCCTTCTCCCTGTTTTCCTGGTCGCAGATTTTTCTGGAGGAAAACCGAGGATTTAAAGATTTATAGGATCACTTGGCGTCAGTCATCCTAGCGAGTCACACAGGCCATTTCGTGTGACCTGTTCACTCGAGCTGGGAGATGGACTGGAACTTGAGAAATTGGCTTGAAGATTGGTGGTCTCTCGTTCACTAGCAAAGAAAGAATCCCTGAGCCGCGGCCGATCGACTTTCCCGTTGGCATTTTTGGGCAGCACTGCGTATTGCATCCAGCGGACCGGCAACATATAGGCTGGCACGAGCTTCTCCATATGCGTGCGCAACAAGGCTTGCGTGATATTGGCGCCTTTCCGAGGCACGTAGGCGCAGCAAATCATCCATCCGCCAAAATTCTCGGCTTGGACAGCTACCACCGCGCCCTCCTGAAGCGCTTCGCAGGAGTTCAAAGCAGTCTCGATCTCGCCCAACTCGATGCGATAGCCGCGGGATTTGATCTGGGAATCGGCGCGTCCTACGAAATAAATGCAGCCGGATTCGTCTTCCCAGGCCAGATCTCCGGTGCGGTAGAGCCTGTTTTTAATGGAAGCACTTGGCCCAACTGAGCAACGCGGATCGGGAAGCAATGCGGCGGCTGTTTTTTCCGGGTCGCGCCAGTAACCGGGACTCAAACCCGCACCGCCGATGTACAAGTGTCCGACATGGCGCGGCGGCACCGGATCCAAATCCTCGTCCAGAACGAGCAACTCTTCGCCCCCGCAGGCAGTGCCGATGGGAATTTGCTCCTGGGAGTTGTTGGGGCAAGCCGGTACGTCGTAGTAGCTGCTGGCGATGGTAGCTTCCGTGGGGCCGTAAAGATTCGTAAATCGCACATGTGGAAGGTGCTTCATCCAGTAAATCAAGGCCGGCGTGGGCAAAACCTCACCGCACCAGAGGACGCGTCGCAGTGACGGCAGATCGCCCTGCCGGAGCGCGTTGAATTTCGCAATGTAGTTGAGCACTGGGGGCACGGAAAAACCATTGCGTGAGCTGCGAATTACGGATGAATTCGACCAGCTTGGGGGGGCAACAGAGCGACGCCGGGCGGAACCAGGTGAAGCTCGGCCCCGGCTGCAAACGCGCCAAAGATATCGAAGGTGGAGAGATCGAAGTGAAAAGGCGTGTGTCCGGAAAAACGATCTGTGTAGTCAATGCCGAAATGTTCAAGCGCCCAGCTGACAAAGGCCATTACATTGGAGTGCGTAATCACCACGCCCTTGGGTGTTCCTGTCGAACCGGATGTGAATAGAATGTGGGCGGGATCGCCCGCTTCGCACTCCTGCGCAAGAGCTCTCGTGGGCGCTACTTGCAAATCGCTGCGGGAGAACCCGGGCTGAAAAGTTTTCGCCTCGACCTTCTCCGAATCCAGCCATCCCACCAAAAACCCGAGCGGCAGGACCACAAGATCGCGCACCCACACATTCTTTGCGCTGTTCTCCGTAATGTAAACGATCGCATCCGCAATTGCGCTTGGTTCGAGATAACCTTTGTGTTTCGGTGTGGCGATATTTGTTTTCGTGCCGCCTGGAGCGAGAAAGGTTACTTTGATCCCGCGATCTTTTGAATAAGCGAGGCTAATATATAATGCCAGATTTGCCACTCGAAAGAGGCTCTCCGGTGAGGACGGCTTCCATAGATTTGCCGCGCGTAAAATCCCGCCTGAATCCCAACCAAATCCGTAGCTTTTGGGCGGCCTGGGGCGGTTGGACGATGGACGGCATGGATTCGTTTATTTACTCGCTCGTTCTGGTGCCCGCCCTTCAAGAGTTGTTGCCGAGGTCTGGAATTCCGGGTACGGCCGCGAATGTAGGCTTCTACGGTGGCCTGCTCTTCGCTCTTTTCATGGTGGGTTGGGGAACCGGCATGGTTTGGGGGCCCATAGCCGACCGCTTCGGCCGCGTGCGGACCATGATGTTCAGCATTCTTTCGTTTTCGCTCTTCACCCTCTTGGCAGCGTTCTCCACCGGAGTTTGGACCCTGGCGCTTTTTCGCTTTTTGGCCGGGGTCGGGATTGGCGGAGAGTGGGGAATCGGAGCGGCGCTCGTCTCCGAGGACTGGCCCGAGGAACGCCGAACCATGGGTGCGGCCCTGATGCACACGGGCTATTACATAGGGTTCTTCTTCGCGGCCGCGGCGAATTATTTCATCGGCAGCCGTTTTGGCTGGCGGTACATGTTCGCGGTGGGCGGCGTTCCCGCGATATTCATCGCCTGGATAAGGAAGAACGTGCGCGAGCCGGTTCGCTGGGAAAACAAGCTGGAGCAGCTTGGCGAGACGTGGTCGATGCGCCGCGCCTTTTTGGTGCTCTTCTCGCCGCAATATCGCCGCCGCACGATCCTGAACTCGATCTACCTGATTGTGTCGCTTACTGGATTGTGGGCTGGCTCCGTATATACGCCCGCGGCGATGACCTATATCGCCGACCGGGCCGGCCGCACGGTGATGGAAGCCGCGCGGCTGGCGTCGTATTCGACGGCGCTCCTGGGGATGGGCACGGTAATCGGCGCTCTTATTGTCCCCTTTCTAGCCGATTGGTTAGGCCGCCGAATCACGCTGGCCGTTTTCTACACATTAATGTCAGCTTCTATCTGGATTGCCTTCGGCCGCGTCTTTTATATGGAGATGCATGCAATCGGCTGGTTCATTGTCTGCTCGTTTCTGCTGGGTTTGGGAGGCGCTAACTTCATCGTGTATTCGTTTTGGCTTCCGGAACAATATGGGACGGAGTGCCGGGCCAGCGCATTCGCATTCACCACAAATGTCGGACGTTTCGCGGCGGCTGGCTTTACTTTTCTCGTCGGCACCGGGATGCGCCACTTTCAAACTCTGGGCACACCCATCGCACTGACGGCTTTCGCTTTCGTGGTCGGTTTATTGCTCTTGCCTTTTGGCGAAGAGACCAAGGGCAAGCCCCTGCCAGCTTAAATCCTTGCGCACGCTTGGAGCGGGACCACCGACTTCCTCGCGTGGCCCAAGTCACCCTGGGAATCATCTCTAAAGTACGGGTGCAATCAGAGAACATGGCTCGAAGGGAGAGGATCCTTTCCTTTCGTGAAGCTCCCGCGAAGGCGTTGTTTTTCTCGGGCGCGCGGAATTCGTTGGCGCGCTTCGCTCTCGCGGCTGGGCTAATTGCAGCGTCAGGACTGGCCAGGATCAGGCCCGGCTCTTCTGGTGCGAGCTCAAACCCGGATATCGCTTCCCTTGACGTTGACCGTTCCCTTGACGTTGACCGTCAGCAGCGGCAATCTCTACCCAAGAAATTCCAGATCAAAATAAAAGGAGGCGGCCCAGGTCAAGCCGCCTCCTCATTGTCCCCGGTGAGGGACTGTCCTTGCCCGTCGGAGGAGGGCAGGACACGTGTGTGCTAGCCTAGAGCTTAGAACCCTGGCGGCGGCTAAAGGTTTCGCGAATTTTTGCGAATATCTCCGACCGTTCTTCTTTTTGTTAAGTGCCTTAGCTACACTATCCTACGCATATGCCGCGAGACGAGGTACCCACGCAAGACGACGTGCTGAATTTTCTTGGACGAGCGCGAGGGTCGGCGTCGATCCGAGAGATCGCCTCAGGCTTGAGCCTGCGGCATGCCGGAAGACGTGCTCTCGGCGTCCTTCTCTCGCGATTGAAGCGCCAACGCCTCGTCGAAGAGTTGAGAGGCGGCCAATATCGCCTCGCCGGCGCCAGACCTCAACCACGTGCCGACGCAAAATCTAACGTCAGGCTTGCGGCGCCCCCGAAGCCGGCAGCGCGCGATGCCCATTTGCTCACCGGAAGGCTGGTCGCACATCGCGATGGATACGGCTTTGTGGTTCCCGAGTCGCCACGAAAGGACCTTGATGGCGATCTCTTCATTCCTCCGGGCCAATTGGGCGATGCGATGCACGGAGACCGGGTTATCGCTCGCATCGAGCGGCGCCACACCCGGGGAAGTCAGGCCCCCGGTTCTGCGGCGCGCGCCGAAGGGCGAGTGGTGCAGGTCCTGGGCCGTGCTCACCCAACTGTTGTGGGGATCTTTCATTATGGGCACCGCGGCAATTTTGTCACTCCTTACGAATCCCGCATCCATCACGAGATCATCATTCCTTCAGGCGAAGAGTTGACACCTCAGCTCGTCGCCAGGCACAAAGCCGAAAGACTTCCCCCGGCGGAGTCTTTGCGGTTAGCTGAACTGGAAGGTGCGGTTGTAAACGTCGAGATCACCCGATTTCCGCGGGCTGGCGTGCCGGCGGCGGGGCATATTGTCGAAATCCTGGGTCGGCCGGGAGAATTCGGCCTCGATGTAGAAATTCTGATCCGCAAACATCACCTGCCGCACCGGTTCTCGCAGGACGTACTGGACGAGGCACGGACAACCGCGCGGCCGGTAGGGAATGCCGAACGCGAGGGCCGACGGGATTTTCGCCACTTGCCGATCGTGACGATTGACGGGGAGACAGCGCGCGATTTCGATGATGCCGTTTACGTCGAAAGGCGTCCTGAAGGCTGGCATCTTCAAGTGCATATCGCCGACGTGGCGCATTATGTGGGACGAGATTCGCCTCTTGACCGCGAAGCGCGTCTGCGAGGCACTTCCGTCTACTTTCCGGATCGCGCGGTGCCGATGCTGCCCGAGCAGCTCTCCACCGGAATCTGCTCCTTAAATCCGCGCGAGGACCGCTTGGTCATGAGCGTGCTTCTCGAGCTCGATCACCATGGCGAAATCACAGATGCGGAATTCGCGCCGGGTGTAATTCGTTCTGTCGAACGGATGACCTACACGGCCGTGAATCAAGTGATTGAGGGCGATCCCGTGGCCACTTCGCGTTATGCGGCTCTGGCCGACCGTTTTCGCGAGATGCGCGATCTCGCGCTGATTCTGAACGCCCGCCGCACGCGGCGCGGATCGATGGATTTCGATCTCCCGGAAAGAGTGCTCACCTTCGATGCCGAGGGACAGATGACCGGCATTATCCGCAGCGAGCGGAATATCGCGCATCGTTTGATCGAGGAGTTCATGCTCGCAGCCAACCAGGCCGTGGCGAATTATCTGGAGCTGC
>Ga0209160_1000651_pt1 | contig 28798 bp, 35 predicted proteins | sample GraSoiAngelo_153_FD_186167 | JGI IMG/M metagenome (GOLD analysis project Ga0209160, IMG submission 186167) | Grasslands soil microbial communities from the Angelo Coastal Reserve, California, USA - 14_1009_12_40cm (SPAdes) (version 2) | ecosystem: Environmental > Terrestrial > Soil > Grasslands ...
AGAGGATTGATCACATACCTCAGGAAACGCTCACCGCCTTCAAATTGCACGATTGGCCCGGTAATATAAGAGAACTTCAGAACCTGATTGAACGCGCAGTGATTCTGTCTAACGAGGGAGCGCTTCCGAATCCTCTTGCGTCATCAGTCGGTGAGCCGATCACCGTGAGTCCCGCACAACGCACATTGAAGGACTCCGAACGATCTCTGATCTTACAAACATTGGAGGGCTCAAGCTGGGTCATAGGCGGAGCGAATGGCGCGGCAGCCAAATTGGGAGTGAAGCGCACTACTCTAATTGCCAAAATGAAGAAGCTTGGGATCTCACGACCGGGGCGACAAAGCGACCTAGATCAGATCCATGAAACCCACGGAAAACCGGGTTCGCCACCAGCCGCTCAATGATCAAGCAGGTCTACCAGTCATAGAGTCATAGTACCTTCCGAAATACTCGAGAAAATCTACATACGGGTTCAGATGGCATGCCGAAAGCTTGGCGTACGGTAAGTGTCAGTGCAAACACACGGTTGACAGATTGATCCGCAGCCAGCGTGACTTCACCACTTGATCCACTTGATCCACTTGATCAGCAAATTCTCAGGCGGTCAGTCTTCGTCCCCTCCGTTCACGGCGAACTACTGCCGGTTTGCCTTGGCCGCATCGTAGCCCCAGTATCAGCGCTACGCGACCTTCTGCGCCGCGCCAGCACAGGGTAGGTTGAAATAGAAGCTGGCGCCGCGCGGAGAGTTGTTGGCCGCCCACAACACCGACCGTAGAACCTATTCTCCAGCGGGTGCATCCAGAAGACGCGGGGCTCGTGCAACAGACAATCGAATGCGCGACGCAGGATGAGAAGGATTTTGACCATGAGTATCGCTTGATGATGCCGGACGGTTCCCTCAAGCATCTCCACGTTGTGGCTCGTGCCTTAAACGATGAATCGGGTACCGCAGAGTCGTTGGAGCAGTGATGGACGTCACCGAGCGCAAACGCGCCGCGGAGGCTTTCAGGCGGACCAGCGAGTCTGGCGCAGGTCCGTCCAGGTATCGCCATCCTCGTAGCGCTCGGGATAGAGCACCTTCGAACGAGGATCTTCCGCGGTATCGAGTTGCAGGACCATCCACTTGGGATACGGAACGCCGGGGTCCGATGCCGCGTCTAAGCGCCGGACCTCGTCGCCGGAGAGTTGAAGGTCTACTGCACGGATGTTATCGTCCAGTTGCTCGGGCTTCCGGGCGGCGATGATCACACTACTGACGGCAGCTCGTCCCAATAGCCACGCGAGTGCAACACGGGCCGGGGCCGCGTCATGTCGATTGGCTACTTCCTTTAATGCATCTATGACCCTGTAGCCCATCTCCCTGTCGAAAGGCACGAAATTGCCTGCTTCGGCGAAGCGGGTGCCGGCCGGAGCAGGGTTAGCGCGAGTGTACTTGCCGGTAAGAAATCCGCCCGCAAGCGGGCTCCAGACGAGGATACCGATATTGTGATACTCGGCGAACGACTGGAATTCGTATTCCAGACCCCGGCCGACGAGGCTGTAGTACATCTGCGCCGTTACGTATTTCTCCAACCCCAGCTGATCCTGCAGCATGACCGCGGTGGCTGCCTGCCATGACAAGAAGTTGGACAGCCCGATGTAGCGGACCTTACCCTGGCGCACAAGATCGTCGAGCGTTCGAAGAGTTTCCTCGAGCGGCGTATTGCTGTCCCATCCATGGATCTGGTAGAGGTCGATATAGTCGGTCTGCAGCTGTCGGAGGCTGGCCTCCACCTCGCGCATGATGTTCACGCGAGTCGCGCCGCTCCGGTTGAAATTCCCGCTCATAGGCAGTCGGACTTTTGTGGCAAGGACAATCTCGTTCCTCACGCCCTTCAAGGCATCTCCCAGGAGAGTCTCGCTCTCCCCAAGGCTATAAACGTCCGCTGTATCGATGAAGTTGATTCCCCCGTCCAGGGCTAGCTTCACCATGCGCGTTGTGTCCTCCTGGCCCAGGTTGCCCATATTCATCTTGCCACCGAACTGCATCGTGCCAAGTGCCACGCTGCTGACGATGAGGCCGGTATTCCCAAGTTTCCTGTACCTCATCTCCCGCACTCCTTCACCTGAAGACTAAGATTACGATAGCGATGTTCGCGCACTTCACAAGTGGCAACTGAGTCCCGGTCTTTGAATTCGCGGCGGCGCAACCTCGGATTAGCCGTTCAAATCGATTGCCCGTTCGGATGAGCATTTTGATCGCCACCTGCGTCAGTTACGAGTATTCACTTCGTTGGAAGGCTATTGCTCCAGGCGGAGTCCATATTTTGACAGCGAGTCCCCATCTCGACACATCAACCTCTGCAGTAGATCGGCGTATGCCGTTAAATCGAATGAGAACAGGCCTCGTCGACGAATTCGCAGGCGATTTGACCGTTGACGTCCTTTGGAAGAGGACATGCAATGGAATTAAATGGAGATTCAATATGTCCGCAACAATAAAAGACCTGGCAGCAGCGATTCCGTAAAGCGCCATGTGCCCGTCGGGTTAGCGAGCTGATTTGATGTCAGTTTGTGGCAGACAAGGAAGCTGGGGCAAGTTGGGATGGTAGGAATCGTTTGAAACGGGAGTGCGCGATTGATTTTTCGGGGTGGAAGCAATAGGGCGACAGGACGTCAGGGCGGACGCCGGGAAAGAGGACCAGTCAGGTCGAAGGAGCCACGCGCGGGATCAGCTGGTATTGGGCGAAAGAACAAGAAACCAGTAGGCTAAGCGCTTGGCCAGCTCATGGAAGGTGTCACATTTTCGACGGGCATGGCTGCGGACTTGGCGGTGGTAGAAGACCAGGGACAGGGTATAGGCAAGAAACCGGATCATGGTCAGCACCACCAGGGCCGTGGTTTGGTGGACCGCAGGGTGTTTGAGGTGACAGTCAGTGGTGATGGTCTGAAAGACTTCGGTATCGATTCGCCAACGGCTGCGACTGAACTGATGAATGAACAACGGCGAGATCGAGCCGAGTTCGAAATTGGTGGCGTAGAAGTTGGTGCTGGGCTGGGCTATGGCCGTCTTGCCCTTCCTTCGAGGAGCGTCTTTTTCGCTGACCGTGACGCGGCGCTGCTGTTCGATGCGAAACGTTTTGACCACCCGCACCCGGCGATCGGCGACCGGCCAATCGACTTCCGGCAGGTGCCAGTAGCGAATCTCCCGGCCCGGTTCCTGGTGAACTCCGGTGGGAGATCCCTGCGTGCAACGCTCCGCTTCGTGTAATAACTCGGGCTGGTTCTCTTTCAAGGTGAAGGCCCAAACCAGACCCAGACGTTCCACTTCCTGGACGAAGGGTGCTTGCAGATACAAAGCATCCCCCACCAACACATCCAGGAAGCGGCGGCCCAACTGCCCGACCAGATCCTGGAGCAGAGCCAGGGCGCAGGCGACCTCGGTTTCACCATTCTTCTGAAAGCGAACCCCCAAAGGGATGGGGAAATCCGGGCTGACCAAGACCACGACGACGATGCGGTGATAATACTGAATCTCGGTTTTCATCTCGCCGTTCACCTTGTGCTGCACCTCCCGCGCCATACAGGCATCGCAACACCGGGCAAACGAACTGCAGATTTCAATGCCATCGACCGCCCCCACCACCCAGCCTCGTGACCAATCCGAGTGTAGAACTCCGTTGCGTTTCAGGCGGCGGGCAATTTCGCAACTGAGCGCGAACATGGGTTGGGGAGATTGTCTTTCGAGCGAGTAGCCCAGGGTGTCGTCGCTGACCGGTCCGATGCGCTTGGCCAGCGCCCCATGGTGACACTCGGCCTCGATTTGCAGCAAGCTGGGGATCTGCATGGCGGCACCCAAGAAGACGGCATCAAATACTTTTTTCCAGGCGTGCTGCGGAAACTGCCGTCCCTCGGGCAGAGCACTCACCAAATCCGAGAAGCCGAACACCTTGTCGAGATAAGCCTCGAACCGGTGCCGGTGCCGGCTCAACTTTGGCGATCTTCTTTTTCTTTGAGGAATCGCTTCAGGTTGACACCGCAGATCGTCGCGGCGGCAGTGTCGAAGCGTCGGCGCATCTCGATCTTTTCGCGTACCTTCTCCACCAAATGCGCCGGAATGTTAAGAGCTTTCGGCTTGCCGTCCATCAATACCGAGATCTGAAATTGGGAGTGCAGACGTTTGCCGTCGGCGCAATGACAGTTGGGCCGGCCACAGGAGCGTTTGCGTTCGACAAAGGAGCCGGGCAGCATTTCGCGGAGAGCACCGAGGCTGCGGATGAGTTTGCCGCGCAGTTCCAGGTCGGGTTCGCGGGGCGGCCTCATATGACACTCATACTAGTGTCAGAACTATAAAAAGTCAAACCCCTACGAAGATTTGCAAGAATGCCGTCGAACTGAGACTGAAGTGGAAAATCCTGGAAACAAACGGGCTGACGCTAACCCTGCACCTACCTTAAGGAATCACTGGACCTGGCAGAGGGAACCTCGATCTCCGGGGTGATGATCCCCGACAGCAAACTCGCTTGCGGTTGTGGCAAATGATCGGGAGAGCAATGGCCGAGATCTCTTCGAGGCAATCGAACGTGGAGATTTTCCGCGTTGGACGCTCTTCATCCGGGTCATGACAGAGGAACAGGCAAAGACACACAAGCACAATCCTTTTGATTTGACCAAAGTCTGGCCCAAGGCTGACTACCCGCTGATCGAAGTTGGCGTAATGGAACTCAATCGTTATCCGAAAAACTACTTCGCAGAGGTGGGGCAAGCCGCCTTCTCTCCGGCGAATGTGGTTCCCGGAATTGGCTTCTCTCCTGACAAGATGCTCCAGGGCCGCCTGTTCTCCTATGGAGATTCGCAACGATACCGCCTCGGTGTCAACTTCAATCGCATTCCTCTGAATGCTCCGCAGTGTCCATTCCACTCCTATCACCGCGATGGCCAGATGCGGACAGATGGAAACCTGGGAGCGACGACGAGCTATAACCCGAATAGCCAGAAGTTGTGGGACAACCAACCGGAATACGCTGATCTGCCGCTCGCGCTCGAAGGCGATGCTAATCACTATGACCACCGCTTAGAGGATCATCACTGGGAGCAGCCTGGCAACCTCTTCCGGAAGATGACCGCTGAGCAAAAGCAGTCGCTCTTCGACAACACCGCTCGCTCAATCAATGGCGCATCTCATGAAGTCTTGGAACGGCATATTGCGAACTGCTCAAGAGCCGACCCTGTCTCCGCACGGATGAAAGTCGTCGGAGTCAGGTTCTTCTTCGATCTTCTCCGGCCGCACGATTCATAATCCAATTCCTGTCGACCGCAACGCGACGCCAATCCACGAAAGGAGAGTTCATTGCCACTACTTAGAGTCGATGTGATCGAGGGACGCAGCCAAGCAGAGTTGAAAGAATTGCTTGATGCAATCCACTGCGCCATGCTTGCCGCGTTCAAAGTGCCAGAACGGGACCCCTATCAGATTGTGCATGAACATCCTGCGACAGAAATAATCATCGAGGACACGGGACTGGGCATATCGCGTACCGAACAGGTTGTCATGGTGCAAGTGACGACCCGACCGCGAAGCCGGTTTGAAAAACAGAATTTCTACGAATTGCTGTGCCAGGAACTACTTCTGCGCTGTGGAGCTACATCGCTACAAATAAGAGCACGGGACGGACAATGCTGGTGGGACCCATCCTAAGCTGCAGCGGAAGCAATGGAAGCTTTCAAGTTTTTGGCCGCCTCGTGGCGAGACAAGAAACCGGTTGCAATGATGCAGGGAGCAGCTATGAACTCGCGGAGCAATTGCTCCTTACGATAAGCAATCACGAACTGCTCAGAACCACTTTCGTTCCGCCGCGCTTCTATGACAGCGTATCGTATTCCCGAAAATTCGCCCAACGTGTTCACAACCAGCACCCTGGGCCCATCTTCGTCTATGGGCCTTGGCTACGTGAACTCGAAAAAGCAATCGACAGGCCAAACTTGTTGCTAATTCGTACACCATTTTTCAGCCATGCGGCCGAGTCCCTCCTGAGAGGTATTGGTTCCAATTCATTCGCCTACGGCGGAAGCAGAATTGATTTGCTCTACACTCTATTGAATCCAGCCTGCGTCACCATCTTGACAGAAGGCGCGTGATAGTCGCGTCTTCCGAACCTGTCGCTACCGACAAACCTTATAGAGCCCGTAAATCCGCGCTCAATCTGTGGGGCCGCGTGGTGGAACGAGACATGCATACAGCCTGTTCTGAGTCCAGCTCCTTAAGAGTGAATAAGAATTAAGAGGGACGCGTTATGTTGTTGGGTAAACACTGGTTCCCTTGGTCTGCGTTAATGGCTGTTGCACTGATATTGTGTGCAGTTGTTCAAGTTGCCCACGCGCAAAGTGAGCTATCTGACGTTCACATCCAACCTCGAATCGTCACCAGCCCTCAACCTGTTTTCGAGCCTTCTCTGAACACGCATGGTGTCATCATTCGCAAGAATGTAGATTTGGTGCTCGTGCCGGTAACCGTCACGGATGGATCGAATCGCCTGATAACCGGCCTGGACGAAGGGAATTTCCAGATCTTCGAGGGGAGAGAATCGCAGCAAATCAAGCATTTTTCCTTTGAAGACACACCGGTTTCGATAGGAATACTTCTCGACGTTAGCGGCAGTATGGCAACGAAGATCGAACGGGCCCGGGAATCGGTAACGGAGTTGTTGAGAAGCTCGAATCCGGAGGACGAGTCTTTTCTGATAACGTTTTCAGATACCCCACAGCTTGTTCAAGATTTCACTCACAACCCCGATGAGGTGCAGAGTCATTTGCTGTTCACCGCTCCGAAGGGGCGGACTTCCCTTTTGGACGCCATTTTTCTGGCAATCGATAACATGGAACGGGCAAAGTATGAGCGCAAAGCGCTTCTCATTATTTCAGACGGTGGTGACAATCGGAGCCGCTACACCGAGAATGATGTCAAATCGCTGGTCAAAGAGGCAGACGTGCTGGTCTATTCGATTGGCATATTTGATAGGAATTTCCCGACCCTGGAAGAAAGGCTCGGCCCGGGCCTTCTGAGCGAAATTAGCGCGCTGACGGGAGCTACCTCTTACACCCTCGACAACCCGAATGACCTTCCACAGATCACCAGGCGAATAGCAATGGAACTGCGTAACCAGTATGTGCTCGGTTACCACCCCAGTATTTCGAAGCGAGATGGCAGGTATCGCAAAATCAAGGTCAAGCTGATGCCCCCACGCGGGATCTCGGGGCTTCATGCCCAGGCAAGAGCCGGTTATTACGCGCCATCGGAGAAATCCTTAAACCGCTGACTTAGTTATTGCTTATGGAGGAGGTTAGCATGATGGAGACAACACGACCAAGTGAAAAAGTAATATCCGCCATTCTGAATTGTGTGTGCCCCGAATGTGGTGGACCGATCAGTCTGGAAGTAAATGAGTTCAGATGCCACGGTCTATGTGGAAAAGACTGGCGCCCTTTTTGGGATCGTGTACTCTCTGAGCCGAAGCATAAGACAACAGGGCGAGCATCGAACTAGGCTCGGTCTCTTCACCAGATACCAAGAGCGACTACTTCGTGGGATTTCCTTCGGCGGATCGCTTTCGGCGGAAACCTCGCCGAACGGACTGGGCGTTGGCGGGTGCTGAGATATCGATGTACCGCATGATGTCGCATTGCAGAACATGAATCCGCGAGAAAATCACACGATACGCACACAGGCAGAGGCCCCGCTATTTCCTTTCTGGGTCGAGGATCGCGGCTTGAGCTTCTTGCTCGCATTTCTCCTTCTCATAGTCATTTTTATTCCCATGGTTCCGTTGCCACGATATGGGCGAATCGGACTCGGCCTAATCTTCGCGCTCATGGTTTTCTCAGGCGCGGTCGCAACGATTCGCAAACGAATGCTCATGTATCTGGTTATCGCACTCACGGTTGTTGAATTCACTGCGGACTTGATCGTTGAATTCAAACCGTCGCTCGGCCACTGGGGTTGGGATACTGCGCTGAAGATATCAGGCCTCGCCATCCTGGTGGTCATGACCCTGAAGCATACATTTCGCCCAGGTCGCATCAGCCTGCATCGAGTGATGGGCGGAGTCGCTGGTTACTTGCTAATCGGCCTCACTTGGGCGTTCGGATACAAGCTCCTGATGGAGGAACGTCCGGACGCAATCCATTTCCAGGGATTTCTCGGCGGACTCCCCACGGGGGAGCCGAGCCGTTTGATCTCTTTCAGTTTTTCCATCCTGACCAGCGTAAGCTATGGAGACGCCTATCCAGTGCATCGCATTGCGCGATCGTTGGCTACGGCAGAAGCGCTCATCGGGCAACTCTATCCCGCGATTCTCATCGCAACACTGGTCGGCATGTCCTTGCAGTTGCGGTCTAATGCGGGTGCGGGAAACTGAAGTGCGGTTTTCTGGCCGCCAACAACTTGGGGTGATAACTCGTGCTTTGCTTATCACAATTTCGCTTGCCACGACGCCGAATCTTGCTCAAGGTCAACAGTTGGCTGGCCCACAACAAACACAGTCATCTCCATCGATATCCGTCTATCACGGGTCTCAAGAGAACCAGGCGGCATCCCAGGAGCAAGGATCGTCGGATCAGAAAGCAGTCAGTTCTTGCAGTTTGAAGATGCCTGACACACTCCCCTCGGCGAATACTGAAGAGGCCACGGTGAGCAACGGATCCTTCACCTACACTCCTCTCTCTGTGCGTTGCAAATTCCGTTTGTGGAACAAGCCTATTCACCATACACATTCGCTTCAGCAGGTTTTGAGGCGACTTGGGCCGCTGCAACGGGGCGGTGGCCCCATTATGGTGGAGGTGCGCAAGGATGGGCAAAGCGATTTGGCGCGACGCTGGCGAATACGGAATCACGGAGATTCATCCAGACTTTTGCAATGTCGGCGATCTTGCATCAGGATCCTCGCTATTTTCCCTCGCTCAGGACGTCACTCATTTCCCGGGGGTTGTATGCGGTAACGAGAGTCGCCGTGACGAGAAATGCCAACGGCGGCAGTACATTCAACAGCTCGGAATTTCTGGGAGCTTTGTTCACCAGTGCACTACAAAACTCCTACTACCCAAGGCACGACCGAACTTTGGGTGACACCGTGAATCGCTTCGGTGGTGCCTTGAGCTCTGATGCGATTAGCTATCTTCTACGCGAATTTACACCCGATTTGAAGCGCCTCTTTCGGAAACATGCACCGAAGAAAATCCAGGAAATCGAGGAGAAGCTTCCTATCCCTGCCGATGATAAACCGTAAACGGAGACTTGCCATCCATTCGAGCCCGTTTCACCGCATTGGCCGCCTCCAATCCTGACAACGAATCCGCCGGATATCGGTCTTACCTTCCAGCATTTTGCGCGAAAACAGCGATTTTCTCCGCCGGACGAGTCAGCCTGTTCATGTATCCAGCCGGGTCTTGAACCTTTGGTCTATAGGGAGGTTCGGAGCCACGGTGTTCGGTCCCCAACATGTCACCTCGACACGTCGAAATTTTGACACCTCGTGTCAGCCTGACGGTGCAATGCCTATGCGTATCAACGAAACCGCTATCGCGAGCTTTGGCACGGGATGTGCTCTGAGAACACCGAAGGATGTGCCACATGTCAGCCAGTCAACCCAAAGAGCCTGTCAGTTCGAACAAAGTCGAGACTCACAGGTTGTGGTTAGGAAAGTCTCTGGCCAACTCCGCGACGGCGATGCTGATCGAGCTTGGCATCACACTCGCTGGTGCCGAATCCAGCGCTCCGATATCAGGATTGTGTTCTCGATGCGGTGCGCACCGTGACCCGCAGAGCAGCACCGTTCGATATCCTAACGTCTTCTGCTCGGAACCGTGCGAGCAGGAATTCGTTCGCGCAGCGCTCGGCTCTCTGACCTTGGGTGATTGCATTCGCATACAACATCGACTGGAAACTCTCCTCATGGGCACTCAGAAACCTGTCCTTCAAGTGTAAAAGATGGGATAGACCATGCTGGTCGGTGGACAAGAGCCAGTTGACAGCTCGCGGTAACCCGCCAAATGACGGCAATCCATTGGGGGAATCATGCAGATCGACAAACGTGCGCTCGGTTCGAGCGGACTTGAAATTACGACAGTCGGGTTTGGAGCGTGGGCAATCGGAGGAGGCGGGTGGTCATTTGGATGGGGACCACAGGACGACCAAGTGTCGCAAAACACGATGCGCCATGCCATTGAACTGGGCGTCAACTGGATCGATACCGCTGCGGTATACGGGCTCGGCCATTCCGAGCGGGTTGTTGGCCGCTTTCTGCGCTCACTGCCTCCTTCGGACCGGCCTTTCATCTTCACGAAATGCGGCTTGATTTGGGACGAAAGGAATCCCCTGGAAGAGCCCAGGCGAGTCCTCAAGCCGGAATCCATCCGCGCTGAGTGCGAGGCTTCGCTCCGGCGGCTCGGGATCGAGCGCATCGATTCATATCAATTCCATTGGCCTGATGAGATCGGCACGCGCGTCGAAGATTCGTGGGCTGAAATGTTGCGCCTCATCGAGCAAGGCAAGGTGCGGCTCGGTGGCGTGTCGAACTTCGATGTCGGCTTACTCGATCGTTGCACTGCCATCCGCCACGTGGATTCGCTGCAGCCGCCTTTCTCTCTGATTCATCGCGATGTTGCAGCCAGCGAGATTCCGTGGTGCGAAGCGCACGAAACCGGCGTGATCTGCTACAGCCCGATGCAATCCGGACTGCTGACGGATGGATTTACCGCCGAGAGGGTCGCTCGCATGGCGAGTGATGATTGGCGAACCCGTTCTCCGGAGTTCAACTCACCCAACCTGGAACGCAATCTTGCGCTACGCGATGCGCTGCGGACGATCGCGCGCCGACACAGGACCTCAGTCTCATCGGTTGCCATTGCGTGGACGCTGAGCTGGCCCGGAGTTACAGCCGCGATCGTGGGAGCTCGATCTCCTGAACAGGTGGATGGCTGGATTGATGCTGCCAACCTGGAGCTTACTGAAGCAGATCTCGGAGAAATAGCGGCAGCCATTCAACGAACTGGTGCGGGAACGGGTCCCTCTATGCCGAGTGTGGAAGTCGAGGCCGCGCCCGCTGATCGCAGCGTTGCTTAAGGCCGTACGAAAGGAGAATTCAGTGCGAACGCAAGGAATGGTGAGATCAGCACTTATCTTAACCACCATGTTAGCGCTGCTAGCGCTGTCAGTTGCTGCAGAGCAGCCCCCTTCAACACCTGGCGATCCCGCCAGGCTGGTGGTCACCGTAGAGGCGCGGCATGGCTCTGACGTGCCGGTCATCAATCGCGAAGATGTTATGGTCTACGAAGGTCACCAGCGCGATCAAGTCACGAGCTGGCTCCCATTGCAAGCAGATCACGCAGGTCTGGAACTGTTCATTCTGCTTGATGACGGCTTGAGCTCGAGCGTGGGGTCCCAACTCAGCGATCTGCAGAAATTCATCACTGCACAGCCGGCAACCGCGGCTATTGGTATTGGATACATGCGCGACGGTACCGTAGCGGTCGCGCAGAATCCCACGGCCGATCACGATCAAGCTGCCAAAGCTCTGCGACTTCCTATTGGCGAGCGTGGCATTTCCGCAAGCCCGTATCTGTCTATTGCCGACCTCATCAAGAGATGGCCGGGTAGCCAGGAGCGGCGCGAAATCCTTATGATTTCCGATGGCATCGACGCGCTCTATGGTGGTGGGCCGGATGACCCCTATCTAGATCAGGCAATCGAGCAAGCGCAAAGGGCAGGAGTGATTGTTTTCTCCATTTATGCGCCCGGAGCCGGCCATTACGGGCACGTTTTCTGGCGCATGAACTGGGGACAGAACTACGAATCGCAACTTTCCGAGGAGACTGGAGGAGAATCCTATTATCTGGGGTTTGGCAGCCCAGTCTCGTTTAGCCCGTATCTGGAGGACTTGGCGCAGAGGCTCACTCATCAGTATTTGTTGACATTCCTCGCCAAGCCGGAGAAGAAGGCGGGAGTGCAACCGATTAAACTCAGAACTGAAGTGCCAAATGCAGAGTTGGTCGCCGCAGACAAAGTCTACACCCCGGCTGAACAATAGCAATTTGCTGCAAGCCAAGGCGTCCCCACTATGCACTCGGCTGATCCGGAACACCACTCGCATTGTGACGGTCAAAGCAGCAAAGCTGTGTACGGCGTCTCGACGAGCGGCTCATGCAGATCTTGAGTGAGACGACTTCGCTCGAGGGGTTGCGAGGCCAAGTCTCTTATCGCCGGAATAGATGACGAGAGATTCTGAACCGCCTGTCTTGCCCAAGGAATCTATGACTCGAAAGGAAAACCACAATGGCAAAAAAGCTCGATCCGAAACCCACCGCCCACATCAGCGCCCAGCCTCGCCTTCATCAACGCGCGCGTGAAATTCAGTCTTATGGAACCGTAAGCCATGCCTTACCGCTTGAACTCGAGGAACCGGTGCGCCTGGAGATAACCGAACAGCTGAATCAACTGCTTGCCGATACGATGACCCTTCGCGATCTCTACAAGAAATCTCATTGGCAGGTTGCTGGTCCGACCTTCTATCAGCTCCATCTGCTGTTCGATAAGCATTACGACGAACAAGTGGAATTGGTGGACTCGATTGCGGAGAGGATTCAGTTACTGGGAGGCGTCAGCCTGGCCATGGCGGCGGATGTAGCCGAAGCCACACAAATCGAGCGGCCCCCTCGCGGTCGCGAAGAGGTTCCCGTTCAGCTATCGCGATTGCTGGATGCCCACCAGGTCATTATTGGGGAAACCCGAAAGTTGGCACACCGTGCTTCCGAACTTGGTGATGATGGCACTAATGACCTAGTTGTCAGCGAAGTGCTGCGCACAAACGAGCTGCAGGTCTGGTTCTTGAGTGAGCACCTGGTGGACATGCCACTGGTTAAAGCGGAAGAGCCGTCCGAAGCTATCGGTGCAGCATAATAAAAGGCATTCAAGTGATCTCGAGTCCAAGCACCGGGATTATTAACAAACCCGCCATTCACTCGGTAGATGAGACTGTGGGGAAGCTCAAGTATTCCCTTCAAGCCAGGGGAATCGCTTTATTTGCTTTGATCGATCACAGCGGGGAAGCGGAAAAAGTGGGAATACCGATGAAGCCCACTAAGTTACTGATCTTCGGCAACCCCAAGGCTGGCACTCCGGTGATGCTTGCCGCGCCAACCATCGCCATCGACCTGCCGCTTAAGATTTTGGTTTGGGAAGATGCTGACGGAAAAGTCTGGATTTCTTACAACAGTCCAACGTATCTAGGTGAGCGGCACGGTGTGCCGGAGCAGTTGCTCTCAAACATAGGGGCGGCGGAGAAACTCGCTGAGGAGGCGGCGGATTAGGGATTTCCATTGTATTGTTCAGCAGTACATCAGGTCCTCTTAACCAACACTACTACAGCCTGACAACGGACGTCAGGCCTTGAAAGCACGCAAGGCTCTTCACGGCAACACGCAAAAAATAGGAGACCCCAATGCCATTCATCACTGTCGGAAAAGAGAACTCCAGCAACATCGATCTCTACTACGAGGACCACGGCTCAGGCAATCCGGTTGTTCTGATTCATGGTTATCCATTGAGCGGTGCGTCTTGGGAGAAGCAGCTGCCAGCGCTTCTGGCCGCAGGACATCGCGTCATCACATATGACCGCAGGGGGTTCGGAAAATCCAGCCAGCCTACAGATGGGTACAACTACGACACTTTTGCCGAGGACCTGCATAAGATCGTGACCCATCTCAAGCTACGTGACTTTGCACTGGTCGGTTTCTCGATGGGTGGCGGCGAAGTGGCACGCTACCTGGGAAGATATGGATCGAAGGGCGTGAGCAAGGCGGTGTTCATCGCGTCGATCCCGCCTTTTCTACTCAAAACGTCAGACAACGCTGAGGGCGTGGACGGCAGTGTGTTCGAAGGGATTCAAAAAGCCGCGGCTGCCGACCGCTACGCATTCTTCTCCGAGTTCTTCAAGAATTTCTACAACATGGATCTTTTATTGGGTAAGCACATCAGCGAACAGGCTGCCCAGGCCAGCTGGACTGTCGCTGCGGGCGCCTCTGCCACGGCCACTGCCGCGTGCGTGCCGACGTGGCTCGAGGACTTCCGTCAGGACCTCGCCCGGATTGACATCCCGACGCTGGTCCTTCATGGCGACGCCGACCGGATTGTGCCCGCTAGTGCTTCCGGTCTGCGAACCGCCCAGTTGGTCAAGGGAGCTCGGATAAGCGTAATAAAGGATGGGCCACACGCCATAACCTGGACGCATGCGGATCAGGTCAACACTGAGTTGCTGAACTTCCTTGGAAAAGCTCACGCGGAGCGCGCGGCCTAAGCCACACCGAACGAGGCTGTTGCCTAATCGCGTGGCCAGTGTCATGTAGGCGCCGCTTGTGATCGAAATCGGTTGCCCCACCGGGCCGGCGGTATCAAGCTCGAGACCGCCTGCCCTGTTTGCTTATATTCGGCGCAAGCTTAGGATTTTAGATTCAACAATGAAACTGGCCTGCGCTGGAGTTGAATATGTCCACCCGTGTTTCCGAACTCGGCGAGGACGGGACCAACGACCTGCTCGTCGGCGAGTTGCTATGCACCAATGAACTACAGGTCTGGTTTCTGAGTGAGCATCCGGCCAACATGCCGCTGATCAGAGTAGAAGAACCGGCAGCGGCCGGCGCAGCATAGAACCGCAGCGGATTGTCTATGCGACTGACCAACCGAAAACGAGGTTGCGCGGTGCTTGTGGCAGGCCTATGCATGTTGGTTCTTCCTCACCATCCGGCCAAATCGTCCGGCTGGGCTGCTCCAAAGTCACTGAACCAGGTTGGAGTACCGGTCGAGGCCATACGGGCAGTCGTTCCAGCCGACAATTCACAGACTCTCGAGAAGATTGCACTCGGTGTAAGGCTCTTCTTCGACGGACGCTTGTCGGTCGATGGCACGGTTGCTTGCGGCACGTGCCATGATCCGGCACGCGCCTTCACCGACGGGAGACCCGCTTCTGTCGCTGTGAAAGGCCGCATCGGTCAACGCAACGCTCCCACGATTCTGAACGCAATGTACAACGTCGCGTCGCGCAGTTCTGGGACGGTCGCGCGAAAACCCTGGAGGACCAGGTGGGTTTCCCGATCATCAATCCCAGTGAAATGGGCCAGCCCAGCCTCAACGCGGCCGTGGCTCAGATCGCAGCCGTTCCGGAATACGCGCTGACATTTCAGCATGTCTTCGGCCGTCCCCTTAACGCAATCGACCTTGGAACGCGCCATCGCATCCTACGAACGCACACAATTCTCGTTCGACTCGCCATTCGACCATTTCATGGCTGGCGACGCCAACGCCATCAGTGACTCCGCCAAGCGAGGCTGGCTGCTCTTCAACACCAAGGCTCGCTGCGATAAATGCCGTGCGTTGTCCGAGGAAAAACGCGACTCCACCTACTTCATGGATAAGGATTTTCACAACATCGGCACCGGCATCATTCAACACAATGTCGCTGGCATGGCGTGCCAGGCAGAGCAGGAGATCAATTCCGGCAACCTCATCGACGTCGACCGTGCCGCCATCCAGTCAGACATGTCTGTGCTTGGCCGATTCCTTGTCAAGAAGAAAGAGGCCGACGTCGCGTCGTTCAAAACCCCTGGCCTGCGAAACGTGCTCATTACCGCCCCGTACTTTCACGACGGCTCGCAGGAAACGCTGTGGGATGGATCGATCACTACAACAAAGGCGAGGGTCAGCACAATCCCTGGCTCGACGAAGATATGCAGCCGCTGGCTCTTACCGAATCGGAAATCGATGACGTCGTTGCATTCCTCGCATCGCTCACCAACTCGCAGCAAGGTGCAAAGGAACCCGCGCGCCAACGTGCGTTGTCCCGCAGCAGCCGGCCGCAGCGCGACACCGCTCGCGCCTTCGCGCCGAAACCGGTTCAGCCCAAACCATCCCGTAATTGTGCGGCTCCACAAACGCAGCCAAAAGCGAAATGATCCAGCTCGTTGTTCAGCTCGTCTGAGTACCCATCTGGGCCATTTTCCCAATAAAGAGAACTCTGAGGTGGGACGAACAGACACCCGGAATCAGGTTCCCGTAGCGGGCACTTTCAGTTCCTAGGCTGCGGTCGGCAGAGTGAAATGGAAAGTTGCTCCGCGCCCAGAGTTGGCTAAGGCCCACAAACGGCCACCGTGCGACTCCACAATCGAGCGACTGATCGCCAGGCCCATGCCGGAGCCCTGCGGCTTGGTCGTGAAAAAGGCATTGAAGATCTGATCCGCCTTTCCGGCGGGCAATCCCACGCCGGTGTCGCTGACTGAGATCAGCACTTGATCATCCTTGCCGACTTCCGACTTTATCGTAAGCTCACCAGCAGTGTCCTTCATGGCCTGGATGCCATTGAGAATAAGGTTCAGTAAGACTTGCTGTAGTTGCACGCGGTCCGCCCTGACTTTGGGAAGGTCGGTAGCAAGATCGGTGTGCATGAAGATTGAGTACCGAGCGGCTTCGCTACGCAACAGAGCGAGCATTTCACCCAGGACTTCGTTCACATCGACCAACTCACGTTCCAGCGCAACACCTTTCTTATAGAGGGACCTCAGTCGGTCGATGACCTCGGCTGCACGGTTGCTGTCCTGCACGATCCTCGTGGCCGCTTCCCGTGCTTGCTCGATATCTGGCTGGTCGCGCTTAAGCCAACGCAAGCACGTTTTGGCGCCTATGATTGCCGCCGTAATGGGCTGTTTGAGCTCATGAGACAGCGAAGCGGCCAATTCCCCCATCGTGCTTACGCGATTCATATGCGCGAGATCTGCCTCCAGCTGATGTAATCGCTCGCGCTCTTCTTCGGCGCGCTTGCGTTCCGTGATGTCAGTCACGCTGCCCATAAATTGCATGACATCACCGGAAGGTGTCTCGACAGGATGTCCTATAACGTGAAGGTACTTAATTGCGCCACCGGGAAGAATAAGCCGCTCTTCCAGTTCGTAAACACATTTGTCTTTGATGGCCCTCTCGACTGCTGCTTGCCACCTGGGCCGATCCTCTGGGTGAATGCGCTGCCACCGTTCCTCCCACACACGCTTACCCCTGTTTCGATCAAACTCAAATATCCGATACCACTCGTCCGAGAGATATAAAGCCTCTCTCGTGCGACAGTCCCAAACGAAACTCCCTGTGTGCGTTAGAGCCTGCGCGTCCGCGAGCCAAGCTTCATTTCTCTTCAGTTCTTGTTCAGCCCGCTTGCGATCTTCGATATCTGTCACGATTCCGTACCATTTCAGAATCTCTCCATGTTCATCGCGGAGTGGCAGGCCGTGAACCAAGTGCCAGTGATATTGCCCGTCTCCGCGGCGAAAACGCACCTCAATCGCGAGTGGCTCGCCGCTGGCAACGCACGCGCGCCACTTGTCCACGTGTCGCTGAACATCTTCGGGGTGAATTGCAGCTTGCCAGCCTGAACCGGCAGTCTGCTCCGCCGACAAGCCCGTATACTCGGTCCATCGGCTGTTCACGAATGCATTCGAGCCGTCGGGCAGCGCACTCCACGCTACCGCCGGAATAGTTTCGATCACATCGCGAAGCTCTTTTTCACTCCGGCGCAGAGCCTCCTCTGCCCGTTTGCGGCTAGTGATGTCACGTAGGATGACTGTGGACACCAGCTCGCTGCCAAGTTTGAGTTTGGAAATGGAAGCCTCGGCCGGAAACTCGCTACCATCCTTTCGACGGCCAGACACCTCGCGTCGTTGCCCCATCGTTCGCGTCACCTCCGGCGACCGGGCAAAGTCCTCAATATGTTTCCAATGCACGTCCTTGAAATGTCCGGGCAAGAGTATGCCCAGAGAGCGGCCGATTACCTCGGCTTGCGTATATCCAAAAACCTTCTCGGCACCTTGATTGAACAGGACAATGCGCTGCTGGGAATCAATCGAGATGATCGCGTCCTGGGCGATTTCCACAATACCTTCAAGCCGGGCTTTTGCGGCGCGCGCTGCTGCCTCTGCCCGCTTCCGTTCGGTGAGGTCGAGCACGAACGCAACGCCTTGGTTGTTGTTCTCTTCGAAGGTCGCCGCTCCAATGAGAACGGGTACGCGGCTGCCGTCTTTCCGGAAGTACTCTTTCTCGAACGGCTGCAAGCTCCCGGTCCTCTTCAGCTCTGGCACCCACTGTCGTTGGTCACGGTCGAGCCATTCCTGGGGAGTCAAGTCCGTCCAGCGCAGGCGACCCGAGGCGAGATCCTCGCGCTTGTAGCCGACGATGCAAAGAAATGCGTCGTTCGCCTCAAGGATCCGGCCTTCGAAGTCCCAGATGAAGATCCCGACGATGTTGGCGTCCATCAGCCTTCGAATCCTCGCTTCCCGTTCCACGAGTTCTCTAGTTCCTTGGGCGACCCGGCGATCGAGTTCTTCTGCGACACGTTTCTGATCTACGGAGCGCCGGGCCTCGTGCAGCCCGATCACCGCCTGGTTTGCCGCGACATCGAGTACCAGCCTCTCGGTTTCTCTTGGAAAATCCACTCGAACAGAACCCACTAACAGAGCTCCAATTTCCGCTTCTAGCCCCAGATACGCTCCAGCTATGGATATCTCGCCCTCTCCCACAGGATTCGGGACCACCAAATGCGGACTCCGTGATTCGCTGTTCAGCCAGGCCTCGAGGACCGGCCCAACCGCCTCGCACTGAGCCGTCGAACCTTGGGATTTACCGATCTGCAGCATCGCGAGGGGCGCTCTGGCGCAAATTGGATCATTCAGTCGTAGATACGCGAAGTCCAGGCGCAGCATGGCTACGAGAGCGTCGAGGAGCGTACTTCCAATTTGCGATGGATTACTTCCACTCCAGATAGCCGGCAGGGACATTACACTGATCAAGTCAGTGATGCAGGCCTTTAGTTGTTTGACTTCATCGGGAAGCGCGGTATCGGTCACTCCGTCGCAGCGCGCGGGAGCGTGCGGACCCCGTGTTCGCGACGCTGTTCGTTTGCGGGCCATGAACATCCTCGATGAGGAACCAACGGTCCACTATCAACTCAAACCGGGCGTTTATTGTAACCCCCGCCAGTGTAGGGTGGAGACGTGCGGCACAAAATCGCTAACCGAGCGGTTTGGCTGCCCGCCTACGGCTTTCCGCCGGCATTCGCGCCCTTGGTTCCCAGTCGGGAGAGATGTACAATCGTGAGCCAATCCGGCCTCTTGTGAAGGAAGACTGGGCTCTCGGGTATCGGTCCGTGCACAGCGAACATCCCAGTGATCAGCTACTTAGGCCGAACAACCGAGGATGGTAATCTCCAACATCTCAGCACAAGATGGCCTATTTACGGTTGATTGACGCATCTAGCGAGGTGCACAATGCCGACTCCGGAACAACCGATCCACTTTGCCCACGCGACGCTCGGAATCCAGCGCCACATTTGTGCGTTCTTCCACTCTCCTGACGAGGAGTACCGGGTACTGCTTCCTTTTATTCGTGAAGGAATCGAGCGCGGAGAAAAGGCCTTTCACATTGTGGATCCCCGTCTGCTTGAGGATCACTTCCGGCGGCTGCGCGAGGCCGGAATTGACCCTGACGCTGCGTCAGCACGTGGCCAGTTGGTAGTCAAGCGTTGGCAGGACGCGTATCTACGCGATGGCCACTTCGACCAGGACCGTATGCTGGCTTTGATCGAAGAGGTGCTCTCGGCCGGTCCCGCGGAGGGGTTTCCACTGACCCGGCTAGTCGCCCACATGGAGTGGGCGTTGGAAGACTTCCCCGGTGTCAATGACCTGGTTGAATATGAGACACGGCTGAACTTTGTCCTGCCGAAGTACAAAGATCCAGTCATATGAACGTATGACTGCGCCAAGTTTGGCGCCGGCATCGCGATGGACATCCTGCGCACCCACCCAATGGTGATTCTGGGCGGCGTGCTGCAAAAGAACCCATTTTTTGCGCCGCCAGCCGAGTTCCTCGCGGAGCTGCGGGAACGTGCCGCGTACGGAGCCCGCTCAAGTGCGGCATGACGATACGTAAAGTTGCATCGCTCCCCGCGGGCGGCAAAAGCTCAACAGAAAACGGCGATTCGGCCCAGGTTCTTATGGTTGGAAGAGAACCGATGGGAAGACGACGACTATAGTATGTCCGGACTGAGTTGATTTGACCATTGGGAGGTTCATGGCCGCTCTATCCACATCGCGAGCCCTCATTTCCTGTCCCGTGTCTCTTTCCGGTTGCTGCTCTCCTGTTCTCGGTTATCTTCCAGTCCGAGCAGCCTATAAGCCTCGCTCGGTGATCTTACGACAGCGAGATTTGGCCGGCTGTCCTCTGCCAGCGCTTGAAACATTCGTGCAAGGCCGAAGGCAAAATCTTCCGGTGCAATAACGACGTGTTTTGCACTTGGATCGAAGATGCTCGTGGTCGTTGCCGCAGCCCAGATGGTTTCCGTAGACAAATTCGTTGTCGTCACTCCTGTGAAATCGATGATTTCGGAAAAGTGCGGATCGGAATCTGGATGGGATTGAATCAGGGAAGCTTGGCGCATAAATTCCTCATTCGTAACCTGACCGTAGAATGTGGAGGTGACCATGCGCCTGGCTCGGTCCACCTGCAGGGAAACGGGCATACTTTCTCTTGCGAATGCTAGACCAGAGGCAAGGGCCGAGGAGCGACTTTTGCATCTCTGTTCCGAAAATGGAGCAGCGGCTTCCTATTTTTGATCATGGTTGCCGAAACGCCCCGTCCTTTACGGCCGGAGCGGCGAAGCAGTAGGATAGGAGTGCCAAGCGAATTCCAAGATGCGGCTGCACGGTTTTGCGCCGGCCGCTTGCCGTTCGGGCTGCCGTCATTGTTAGAACAATCGAGCTTTGGCTTTTCCTTCGCCGTGATGGCACAATTCCTTCCAGTTCAGAAGTAGGGATTCAGGAGAGGGATCGCGCGAGCATCGCAACCTGCGAAGACTGCCGCCAAGTGTTGGAAGAAGCCCGACCTTCCAAGGAAGTGCTCGAGCCCCTGATGGAAGAGGTGAGGCTGCTCGCTGTGCAGGTAACCGCTAGGGCGAAATCTGCCTCTACCGGAGGCATCAATCGGGAGCAGTTTTTGCCTCGGACGGCAGACCGGGCAAAGCTATTCCGCTAATTTTCCTCAAGGACGATCTGCTGTGGGGGCGAAGAACCCTTTGCTGACAGCCATCAGGAGTGTGGAGCAGAAGGAGCAGGTACAGCAGTGTGCTTGAAGAACCGACACTTCCCTGCTGGCCGACGCAGAGCCCGCGAATCAGAGCATTATTCTTGCCTTGGCGCTCAGGACGATTAACACAAAAATGTGATTAATGAAGCGTCCCATTCATCTTTCCTTGTATATCCTTTGGTTCGAGCTTCCGAGCATTGTCGGATTTCCTTGCGAAAGGGTGGGGTGCTGCACTCATCCTGGGAATCCTTCTGCAAATCCGGATCGCATGGTTAGCGGCGGAACCAGAGTGCGCACCGATAAAACATCAGCCTCTTGAGCTTTGGTTTTGGAACGAGTTACTGAGTGCTCGGTCCGACTAATGCACGGATCGCGAGCTTCTCGTCGCGGAGGGCACGAATCCGAGATGTCTCCGAAACGTGCGAATGAAGTGGCTCAGGTTGTTGAAACCGGCTGTATAACACCTATCCGTGACGCTCATGCCAGATTCGAGAAGAGCACGGGCACGTGCAAGGCGTAGCTGAACCAAATATTTGTGGGGTGGAACCCCGATGAGTTCGCGGAAGACGCGTGCGAAAAGGAATGGGCTCATCGCAACGTGCGAGGACAGATGGAAAAGAGAGTGTTGATCTGCCGGATTCGCATCCATCAATTCACGGGCCGCATGAATTCGCTCGGCGTACCACTTCAGCTGATTTGACCGATACAAACGATGACTGTTTGTCGGCGCTTCAGCAACCGCGTCCACGAGTTCGCACGCGAACGCTTCCAAACTTAATCCGACGTCATCACGAACGATTGAGCCAAGCTGCAGTTGCAAGAAACGCAGCCGGTACGTAATTGGCGGCACCAGCGGCAGGCGGCGCAGGTTCTCGCGCAACTCGGCGGACAGTGACCGGGAGAGAGTCACGGATAAGCACGTATCTGCTTCAATGTCCGGCAGATGCGCGTAGCGATACACATCATCTGGGCGGCTGAGAAAGACGCAACCGCTGCCGAGCAGCCACTCTCGGCCTTGATGTCCCCAATCGGAAAGCGCCTCGCTCGACGATGTTGATTTGAAATCGGTCTGCTGCTCGCTCCTCGGAGTCGGGCAGGCTTACGCCCGTCGGATGGTCAAACCGAGTCAGCGACACATCAGCGGTTTCTTTGACTGTACGCACCCGGCAGGGCACGAGATCGCGCGTCACAAAAACGGGGTAGTAGTGGTCCTGGCCGGTGTCAATGGCGGGAGAAGAGTCGCAGTTCAGAATATTTTTGTCAGGCTGTGACACAAATCTCTTTTCGGGCAATGCGGAATCAGAACGAGTTCACTGGAACGGATTGGTCACGGTGACTCCGAAGTATCTCTGGCCCGCGTTCAGATCCTCCGACCAAATCCGACCACATCCGGCGCGCTCTGCGGCAGCCACAATCATCCCGTCATAAAAGTGCAGGCCGTAAGAAGCTCGGGCTGCTACGGCGCGATGGACGATATCGCCATCGGGCGCAACCAATCGGATCGGTCCCAAGGCGTTGAGAATAACGAGCACATCGTCTGGTGGCACCGGTGGCGACAGTTTGTGAAGTAGCGTGGCGGCGAACTCTGCTATAACCTGCGTCGACATGACGCTCTCGCCGGCGATTGCCTTGCGAACCAAATCTTGCGCTAGGCGTTGCTTCCGAGAGTCGCTAACGTCGTAGGCATACACCAGAACATTGCTATCCAGGAAATCAGGAGCGGGCATACAGATCTTCCCGTTTCCAGGTTCGCTTTCCTACTTTGAATTGGAATTGGCTGAAGCTGTGCTCTAGGGTCTCCCGTTCGCGACGCCTCCGCCCGGACGAGGCGTGTTCTTGAGCGAGCTGTTCGAGGTAGGCTCGCACCAAACCTGTCAGCGTGGTGTCTTGCTCGACCGCAATTTTACGGACTTCCTTGACAAGCTTATCGTCAAGAGAGAGGGTGACATTCATGGGCACATAATAAGGGAAACCCTTAATACGTGCAACCCGGAGGAGCCCGGAGGCTCAGTTTGAGCGTGCTTCATTTGGTGACCCGAAAAAAAGAACTGGCTTGTCGGGCTCAATGTTTTCAATCTTATGCAGTGGTGCTTCAACCGCTGATTTTTGCTCGATCACCTCATTCTGGAGTGTTTGTAAACCCTCGAATGGCAACCCTCACCACAGATTCACTCGCGGCGCGCTCTAAATGCATGCGCCAAATTCGTAGCCGAATCGCGGCGATTTGTGGCGACGCGGCTGGAAACTTGACTCCGTTGTTCTGCTCAGATTGGATGTTTCTCCGGCTGGCCTGTCTCTCGTAGTTTGCACATCTCGCGCCAGCGCTTGTACCGCTCGGCCTTAGTGGGATCTGGATCTTCGGTATCCTTGCAACCAGAATCGGAATCCCCTACGAGTGGATTCGGGCCGCGTGGGTGGCGGTCTCGACGGGTAACGACGTCTCACGGGCGGTTCGAGACGTCAGGCGAATTCGCTAAGGGGCTCTCGCGTGTCTTCCTGGACCGACTGCATCGAAGCGGAATGTAAGGAAACACAAGAAGCCGGGCTGCATGCAAATACCCATCACCGCATCAACGGGGATGAGCTTTGCGAATGCCCAGGCGCGACCTCGTGGAATCATGCCAGCTCGAAATTGCAGCTCTTCAAGAGCTCAAACATCAACGAAAATTGCGATTCGTGGACTGTAATGAAATGACCGCCCGGAATTTTGGGGAAGCGCTGAAAACAAATCTTTCCCAACAAAAGACTCTGGCCTCCGAAAAGAGCCGCAGCGCATTGGCCTGGCCGCTCAAGCTAGGAAGCGAAGTCCCTGCCCCAGTGATTACCTTGACGCGCTTCCGCTGCCTCCCATGGAATCTTCGCGTGAATATAATCGGTAAGGAATCGTATCCCCTGATTGTCGGAAGGGTTCAGCCAAAGCATCCGGCTAATAGTACACTCGGCTTCCTCGAAGCGGCCTAAGCGCCAAAGGCACAATCCGAATCCGCGCATGCAACGGAGGAATGGCCGATTATCGATCCAGCCCCACGGCAGTAATCCGTCGAAACTTGCTCCCAGTGATAATTCGCCGATCCGAAATCCAACCTCGTAGTGCCGAATCGCGTCTTTTGGCCAATGGTCGAACACCAAGTTGCCGAGATGAGCGTGAGCGTCGAGGCAGCGTAGATCGGAATGGCAGAGTTCCATCAATATCCTTCTTGCGCCTTGAGTATCGCCAGCGTCCTTCCGGTCGTTGGATTCTGTGATCGGGTCTGAAAATGGATCATCCGGATCAGCTCCCGGCAATACTTGCTCCATCTCGAATTGTCGCCGCGGCCCTCGGGCGATGATCGGCTTGGCCCACTTCTCGACCGGCTCGCCTGGCTCTCCCCAGTATTCTTCTGCCGGATGCCACTTGCCCTGATCTTCGAGCTTCAGTGGGACGAGCCCCAGTGCGCTAGCATCGATCCGTGTGGATTCAATGAGGCCGGATAGATATGTAGTCCCGGCGTAGTTCCATTCCTTGCGCGGCCGGACTACGACAATCCCGCCGGGAATAAGCTGCCAAATGCGACCAGAACGAATTGTGATGACGTGGTTACTTCGCAGTAGGCGGCAACGCGCCGTAGTCTGCTTGACCGAGAGTACAATCAGCTCTACCGGATTTCGCAGAGTGATCGATCCCACACGCTCTTCGGAGTGTGCCGTGTATGGTGTAGCTTTTTCACCAAGGGGGTAGGGCACCAGCCCCATCCAATGGCGGTAGGCTGCGACATACCGCGAACCGTCCGAGTGCGTTGTCACCAGAACCTCTGATACCGCCATTTCGTATTCCCGACCATCTGACCGGCGACAGGTCGCAGTCACCCCGCGCCGCTGGTTGCCGTCGTAGTTGAAGCTCACCAACTTGACTGGCTCGCCGATTACGAACCCATCGCAAGGTAACGAGACGTGCTTCTGCAACGCCTGCTGGAAATTCCACATCCGTTCGTCATCGCCGCGTGCTTCTGCCGTAAGCTCGTCGACAATCTCACCCAGGCTCGCCCGTTCTGGTGGCTTTGCGTTCTTCATGAGTGGTTCCCGTGGCGCTCGGTCTAACGTGCCTTGGCTTGCTCCAGAAAAGAAGGTTTTTCGATGTGTTTCGCTCCGACCGCTAATGCCTGAAATCCCCTCATGAAGCCGGTCTTGCGAAAATGTAAACTGCTCACGTGGCGCACGATTTTTCCCCATTCAGTGGCTAATGCCGCTTGTTGATAGCATTCTCGCGCGCGCGCGAAATTGGATAAAGCGGCATCATAATATTTACTCTTCTTTGCGTCCACGATGCGCATTCCTTGTGCACACCAAAGGCGGGCGGCAAGATCTGGATGGTTCAGCTCCAGCCGCTTCGCTGCAGGCTCGGTGAAATAGTGGCTTACCTTTTTGAGAGCTTCGCGTGAAGAGCCACGCACCAGTTTCGCCAGCCGCTCTGTTTCTTTGGTCTCGGTGAACAATTCCAGCAGTGAACCCAGGTCTGCACCACCCGTTGCTGCTGCATCGAGTGCTTTTTCGTGCCATTCCTTGCGCTCAAGTTTGGGCACGATCGTCATGAGATCTTGATAGGTGAACTTCGAAGGGTGCTGCAGAAAGTCCATCCATGCAGCTTCCCGCGCTTCATCCTGTCGGCCGAGCTTGCTCAGCACTTCGCGACGAAGTCTTTTGAGCTCGTAAGCCACCCCGGACCACGGTTTTTCTGGATCTAATGCGCACCCGCGCTCGACCCACTGCAAGGCGTCGCCCGGCTTTCGTGGTGCAAGCAACTTCGCGACAGCCAAGCAGTCCTCCGGTTCGAGCTTGGTCTGCTCAGTCAGTCTTATGCATGCCTGGATGTTCCTTTGCGATCTGTAGATCTCGCGAAGGATTTTGCTGCAGTGCCTGTACGGCCAACTGGAAGGATCCGCCGAGGCAGCCTCGAAGCGCTCGCGAATTTGTTTTTCGAAGGCAGCCAGCCCTGCTTTGTCGAAGGCCGCGGCAGCATCTTTCTCGATTTCATGGCAGAAAGCGTAGGGATCGTCGTCCATCCACGCCAGAAGCGTAGAAGCGGTTTTGGCCGGTTCGGCGCCGGAGGCCTGACGAGCTTTGATCCAGCGGCAGATGAGTTGATGCGCGAATTCACCGAAGCTGCCGGCCGAATCATCGAGTTCATCTGCCTTTGCATGGCAGCCCGCAAGGAACGTCTCGTAGAGCCCTACAGCGCGCCCGGGCTCGGCGGCGCCGAGTTTACGGATTTTGGCGGCGACCTCCTCAAGCTTGCTCACAAAGGAGAAACCTTCGCTGTAGCCAATGAATACTCCGGGTCGGAGCGCTAACTCAATTTCACGCTCCGTTGGGTCTGTCTTGCTGCGAATCCCTTGTTTCATGTGCCGATCCTGCACCCTAATCATATTTATCGTTCGCGGCGACATCCGGTAAGCGTAGCCCGTTTTTCCTGATCTGCCACGTCCCAGCCCGAGTTTACCAGCCCCACGCGAAAAAAATGCTTCGGAGCCGGCGCTGGCGCGGGTGCGAGAGGTTCCGGGATGTATGACGAATTGCTGCGATAGCGGTCCAAGCCGAGGGTGGCACCATTTGCTTCTGCCGGTGGCTCATCTTCGATATGTCCGTGCGCACCAAGGATTCTTGCGAGCGTTGCGGCGCGGAATAGAGTAGGCTGACTTCTTTAATGTTCGTGAGCTGGTCTATGATCTCGGCAACGCTGAGCACCATGCCGGCCTGAGCCGAATATGCACGGCTGCTTGTCGAGCGGTGCTCAATCAGGGGAAAGTATGGGAATTGGTTGGGACTAATCCCGCGCAAGGGGTCCGGTTACCCCGCAAGAAAGCACGCAAGCCTCCTGTTGCATTCGCAGAGCAAGATATTCGCCGTGTGATCTAGGCATTGCCAGAGCCGACGAAATCCATGGTTGTGGGTTCGCCGCGGATCGGGGAGGTCACAGCCTTACGTTGGGGAAGAGTTCACTCGGATCGAATCGAAATCGTGGAGCGTTTCTACGAAGGCGAATTCGATGGCACGAAGACCGATGCCGGGCGCGGAGCATCCCGCTTGATTCCCCCGGAATTCTGCGTGGTGCGCTGGATGCAGCCTGGCGGCGCTCAAAGTATCGCAATCCGGGGGAGCTAGTTTTCGCTTCCCATGTTGTTCCCCCTCACTTCGCGCCGGACGCATATACTGCGTGGGATGATGCCCAAGTCAACAATGCTCGACTCTTTCCGGAGGGACGTCGCGGTTGAGTCGTTTTACGATTTCGGCGGAGCGATAAAATCAATCACCTGCCTGTCGTTCCGTCGATAGATGCTGAAGTCCGTACGGTCGACTGTGAGCACTTGGGAGCGCGGGTGCCGCTCGCTCATAACGACAATCGACGCGTCAGCCAGATCCATTTGGTCATAGCGCGCCATAAGAGTGCGGAGCCGCGGCCAATGTTCCGCAACCTGAAGGTCCAGCCGAACCGCGCCGCGCTCGAGCAGTTGAAACAGCGGATCGACGTCCACGCGGTCTGCACGCAAAAAGTACGCCACCTCGGTGAGGACCGGCTCCGTTGTCAGCATCGGGGAACGCGCCTGCTTCATCAGCGCGACGGCCCAAGAGTGGTATGGGTCGTTACGGTTTAGATACGCTACCAGCGGTCCCGTGTCGCAAATTGTGATCACGACCGCGCAAACCTGCGGCGATCGTTGGTTGCAGGCTTTCGGCTGCCTGCCACACTGCCCGCAAGATCAGCAGTGATCTCATAGATGGACCGACTGCCTCGGCGCGGCACAGCCTCGAGCCTCTCGCGAATCAGGGCGCCCACGCTGCGCCCGGTCGTGCGGGCCTCCTGCCTCAACCGGCGCAGCGTCGTATCTGGAAGCTTTACGGTAATCCCCTTCATAATTACTTATCATGGTAACCCTATTCTGACAGAATGGCAATACCGGGGGCTGGGGCTGCAGGGGCAATCTGTTGCCCTTATGCTCGTTTAGGCATATGGGGACAGCACCCCGATGCTAAGCCGCTTCGGAGCTTTGGTGGAGCAGGCATCCTGGAGATCGTGGAAGACCACACGGGCGATACTTATCCCGCCCTGTACAGGTCCGCTTGGCGTGTCTGGCGTGTCGCAATATGTCTTACATGCGTTTCAGAAGAAATCAAAGAACGGGATCCAGACGCCGAGCGCAGAGATCGAGCTAATCAAATCGCGTCTCAAGCGAGTCGAAGAAGAACACATTCGCGCGCGGCGACTCACCCAAACTCGCGCCGCGCACATCCTAAGGATTGATCAACCCAAGATTTCACGTCTCTTGCGAGGTCAGCTATCTGGTTTCTCGACCGAACGACTTATGCATTTCCTGACCCTGTTTGGCCGAGACGTTGAGACGTTGAGATCACCGTAAACCCCGCGCCGCGATCACACCACACAGGGCATCTGCGCGTTGTTGCGACAGGGTGACTGCTCTCTCTCGAGGAACAGTCCGGCGATGCCAGGAGAGTCACGCCGATGCGAGGCTTCTGGTTTGCTGCTGCCCCTGCCGCAATTTGTTCGAGTGCGTCACCGTCTCGACCATTTCAAAAGCGACTCACGTCGCTCGAACGATCACTCCACGATGGATATTGATTTGGTCGATGCGAACCAGCAATGAGATTGAGCATTTCCGCGGTTCA
>Ga0209160_1000653_pt1 | contig 28775 bp, 31 predicted proteins | sample GraSoiAngelo_153_FD_186167 | JGI IMG/M metagenome (GOLD analysis project Ga0209160, IMG submission 186167) | Grasslands soil microbial communities from the Angelo Coastal Reserve, California, USA - 14_1009_12_40cm (SPAdes) (version 2) | ecosystem: Environmental > Terrestrial > Soil > Grasslands ...
GCGATCGGCGATCCCGGCTCCGGGTTCGAGGCGATCCAAGCGATGCGAGCGACGCGCGGTTTCGCCGACGCTCCGAACGATCCTGACATCCTCGATGGCGTGCGGCTCCTCGCGCGGGCGGAAGGCGTGTTCACCGAGCCGGCGGGCGGGACGACGGTCGCGACGCTGAGGCGAGCCCGCGAGGATGGTCGGATCGACCGAGACGAGCGGGTCGTGCTGCTGATCACGGGGAGCGGACTCAAGACGCCGGCCGTTTGGCGCGATGCGTTCCAGCCGCTCGCTCCCGTTCCGCCGAATTCCGCTGCGGTCGATGCCTATCTCGGAGGCCTCCATCATGGTTAGGCTCGTCCTGGCCTCTCCGATTGCCGTCGCGACGCGCGGCGAACGGGAGATTGAGATCGAGTTCGAAGGGACCCTTCGCGGCCTCTTCGACCTCGTGACGAATCGATACGGGAAGCCGTTCCAGCAGCGGATCTTTGAGGGTGACGGGGCGCTGAAGCGTTTCGTGAATGTCTACGTGAACGGCGAAGACGCACGGTATCTTCGGGGTCTCGACACACCGATTCCCCGGGATGCGACTGTCGACCTGCTCCCTGCGATTGCCGGCGGCTGAGGCGGTCGAATGCGCAACGGGTGGGTGTGGGGCCGCGCGCCGGCGACGATCGCGAACGTCGGCCCGGGCTTCGACGTCTTCGCCCTCGCGATCCATGGTCCGCGTGACGAGGTCGCGATCCGCCCCGCGGACAAAGACTCCCTGGCGGTGGAAGGCGTTGGCGCCGCAGGCCTCCCGACGAAGTTCTCCGAGAACACCGCGGGAATCGTAATCGACGCCCTCCGGGCGGCGACGGGGATTTTCCAGCCCCTCCAGGTCCGGGTGCGAAAAGGCGTCCCACCGAGCCGCGGGCTCGGCAGCTCCGCGGCGTCGTGCGCGGGTGCGGCGCTCGCCTACCTGAAGGCGTTCCCGTCCTCGAGTTCGCTCGGAGCCGAGGGTTTCATCCATGCGGCCGTCGCCGGCGAGGCCGCCGTCTCAGGCCGCCACTACGACAACGTCGCGGCCGCGCTGCTCGGTGGCTTCGTCACGGTCGCTTCGACGCAGCCGCTGATCCTGCAGCGCGTGACAGTGAGTTCGCGGGTCGCCCTCGCAATCGCGATTCCGGATATCCTCCTGAAGACCGCGGACATGAGGCGAGTCCTCCCCGACCTCGTGCCCCTCCGGGACGCGGTCGGGAACATCGGCCGTGCCGCGACGCTGGCCTTGGCCCTCTCCCGCGGGGACGCGTCCCTCGCGGGCCGATGCCTCGAGGACCGGATTGCTGAGCCCGCACGCGCATCGTTCCTCTCCGGATTCGCGGAGGCAAAGGCGGCCGCGCTCGGGGCCGGTGCGACCGGATTCGCCATCAGTGGCTCCGGATCGACGGTGTTCGGGTTCGCGCCGAATCAGGCAATCGCGGGATCAGCCGCGAACGCGATGTGTGGGGCCTTCAAGGCGCTCGGAACCCACGCCACGCCACTCGTCACGACGGCCGACAACTCCGTGCCGCTGGGCGCGGTCGTGTCGAAGGCCGGTCCGCGATTCTCCATCGTCGCGGCCTGACCCCCGTCACCGCGTTGCAGCGCCGGTCGTTCGGTCAGGGGCGGGGCGCGTGGCCCTGTTCGATGTCCCGCATCATCTGGTCGAACTGGTCCTTGGTGATCTCGCCGCTCGCGTACCGCCGCCGGAGGATCTCGGTCGCGCCGTCAGGACCGTAGTGGTACCGTCCGTACATCGGGTAGCCTCGCCAGCCCCACCCACCCCAGCCCCAGAAGAGGCCGCGGAACAGGAAGAACAAGAAGAAGACGAAGATGAAGAACCCGAACGGGAAGAAGAACGGGAAGTAGCCAACGCCCGCCCCCGGTCCGACGATTGCCCGGATGATCAGGCCGATTACAATTGCGACGCCGATCAGGAAGAGGAACGCTGCGATCCCCCATCCGATGAACCTTCGATGCCGATTCCAGTCATGATCCGCTTGCATGCTTGCCATGGTGGACCCCCACCGCAAGGGCTAAGGCATGGGCGGTATTTAGGCGTATCGAATTTCCGATACCGGAAAACCGATTCGAGTGGTAAGGGATAAATATCGGTTATCCGATTCGATTTCTGACGCACATGTTTCCTCCTTTCCGTTGGATGATGCACCGCCGGAGAGGTCTTCGCACGTGGATCATCTCGATCCTCGCGAACGCGCCGAAGAACGGTGCGGAGATCATGGACGAGATCGAGACGATGACGCAAGGATGGTGGAGGCCATCTCCGGGTTCTGTCTATCCGCTCTTGGACCAGATGACCCAGGAAGAGCTCCTGAAGAAGCGCGACGACGGCCGGTACGAGCTGACCGCCAAGGCGAAGGAAGAGCTCGAGTGGCCGTTCGGGATGCCGGGCCGGAAGCCGCAAACCGTCGAGGACATGGTGAACGAGATGGTCGGCTTCGCCTCGTACTTGGAGGATCTGAGCCGTTCCGATCGGTCGAAGATCGCACCCCTCCGGGACAAGATCAAGAGCGTTGCAGAGCGCCTCGCCGCGCTTGTCGGGACCACCAAGCCGTAGATGCTCACCAAGCCCCTTGAATGGGTTGCGTCGCAGCAATCGATGCCGCTCGTCGGCTTTTTACTCAATTGGGTAAAAACGCTACCGTGATGGGAGTCCTGTCGAACGATGGGGTCTACCTCTAAACAGAGTTAGCTGACCTCCGCCTCTCCGCAGCCGTCTCTTTGGCCGCCTTGCCGAATTTGTACCTTCGATGGCCGTACCATAAGGGTCTTACTCGGCTACACCCCGACCGGAGGTGGAGGTGACGGATGATATCCCTCGGGATCGCAGCCGCCATCGGAGCCGCGATTGGAGCCGTCGCACTCGGGGCCGCGTCCGCTGCAACGCACGGAGACGTCCCCGGACTCGCGATTGCGCTCCAGCACATCCCGCCGACGACGCACGGCTACGAAGTCGTGACGGCCGTGAAGAACGCATTGGCGGGGGGCGCGGCAGGCGGTGGAATCGGCGCAGCCGTTTCCGCCGTCGCGAAAGCCGGTGCCAAGGGCGCTGCTGCCGCGGCTCACTAGCTGCGGGCAGCGTCTCTTTTCTTTTCTGCGGGCCAACGCCGCATCGTGGCGTTCGCTTCACTCGAGGCGACACCCCGTCCGCGCGGACAACCCTGCCTCTATCCGTGCGCCTTCGCGACTTCGGCCGCGAGCTCCGCGGCGCGCTTCGATGCCGCGACAATCGCATCGCTGATGGCCGGCGGGACCCCGCGCTTCTCCATGACGGCCCACCCCGCCTCTGTCGTCCCGTTCGGCGTCGCGACCATCCGGAAGAGCTGCATCGGCTCGAGGCCGTCGATCAGGAGGAGTTCCGCGGTCCCTTTCATCGTCTGGAGGGCGAGCTTGTACGCGACGTCCCTCGGCAACCCGGATCGCACGCCGCCTTCGATCATCGAGTGAGCGAGGGCCGCGATGAACCCCGGACCGCTGCCACTCAGGCCGGTCACCGCATCGAGCATCGGCTCGTCGACCATCGTCACCCGACCGATCGCGCCGAAGATCTCCTCGACGACGAGCGCATCGTGTTCGGTCGCGCTCCGCCCCAACGCGAACGCCGTCGCGCCCTCGCCCACGGCGCAGGCGAGATTCGGCATGATCCGCACGACCCGACCTCTCCCGTTGAGCGACTTCTCGACAAATGCGGTGCGGACGCCCGCGGCGAGGGTGATGACCAACGCGTCGCGCTTCACATGGGCCGCGATCCCGGCGACGAGGGAGGGCATGTCTTTCGGCTTCGCCGCGAGCACGAGGATGTCCGATTCCCGCGCGAGGTCCGCCACGGTCTCGAGCGAGGTCACGCCGTGTTTCGCGGCGATCTCCTTCGCGCGCGCCGGAATCGCATCGCTGACGAGAACCCTCGACGCGGGGACCACGCGCCCGACGATCAAGCCACGGACGAGCGCTTCGCCCATCTTGCCGACGCCCGCGATTCCGATCGTGTTCTGCGTTTCCATGCTGTTCCTCTCCGCGAGTGTTGCCCACAAGCCACGGTCCTTCCTTCTCCTTTTCCGTCCCTGGAAACTGTATAAATAGCGAGAATACATCGGAGCCTTCCTTGACGAACGTCGGCGTGCGGCACGACGACCTCGTGGACCTGGTCGGCAAGTCGTTGTCCATCGAGGAGTTCGTGGACCGGATCACGTTCATGGGCGCGGGTCCGGAGGGGGTCCAGGGCGACGTGATGACGTTCGACGTGTTCCCGAACCGGCCGGACCTCTATTCGGTCGAAGGGATCGCTCGCGGGCTTCGCGGCTTCCTCGGAATGGAGGTGGGCCTGCCGGTGTACCGGGCCGAGGCCTCTGGAATCGACTTCCTCGTGGATCGAAGCGTGGCCGACGTCCGCCCGTACGCGGTCGGCGGCATCGTCCGCGGTCTCGAGCTCGAGGACGCCCTCCTGCGGTCTCTCGTCGACCTTCAGGAAAAGCTCCACTTGACGGTCGGCCGTCGTCGCAAGAAGGTGGCGATCGGGATCCACGATATGGACAAGGTCACGCCGCCGTACACCTACAAGGCGGTCCTCCCGCCGGACGTCCGCTTCACGCCGCTCGGGATGGCGCAGGAGATGGATCTCCGGGACATCCTGACGAAGCACGAAAAGGGCCGCGAGTACGCGCACCTCGTCGCCTCGCAGCCGGTCTTCCCCATCATCACGGACGCGAAGGGCCAGGTGTTGAGCTTCCCTCCTGTGATCAACGGGATCCTGACTCAGCTCACGCCGGACACGCGCAACCTGTTCATCGACGTCACCGGGACGGACCTCGAGGCGGTCAGCGGCTGCCTCGCGATCCTGTCGACGGCCCTCGCCGAGCGTGGAGGGCGGATCCAGACCGTCCGGACGAAGTACGCGGACCGGACGCTCGAGACGCCGGACCTCTCGCCCCGACCGCATTTGGTCGATTTGAAGCGCGCGAACGAACTCCTCGGCCTCTCGCTGAAACCGGGTGAGGCGGTCGACTTCCTCCGGAGGATGCGGCACGACGCGCGCGCGAATGGAGACGCCATCTCGGTCCTCTCGCCGGCCTATCGGCTCGACATCCTGCACGAGGTGGACCTCGTGGAAGACCTGGCGATCGCCTCGGGATACGACCGGTATCCGCGAGGCCTGCCGCACCGCCAGACGATCGGCGAGTCGCTCGAGGCGAACGATTTCGCGGAGACCCTTCGCGTCCTCCTCGTGGGCTACGGATACCAGGAGGTGATGTCGCTGACGATCGCGTCCTCAAAGGACGCCTTCGAGACGCCGGACCGCGTCCTAATCCGGAACCCGCTGAACGAAGATCTCACGACCCTCCGCTCGTCGATGCTCCCGGCGCTGATGAACATCTTCCGCTTGAACAAGCACCGCGAACTGCCGCAGCGGATCTTTGAAATCGCAGACGTCGTGCTCGAAGCGAGGAACGTGCGGCGCATCGGAGCCGCGGCGACCCATCACAAAGCCTCGTTCACGGAGGCGAAGTCCCTGGTCCTCAGCCTGATGCGGGACGTCGGTCGGACCGCGGACGTGGATCCGGTCGAGGACGGGAATTTCATTCCCGGACGCGGCGCCTCGATCGTGCTCGACGGTCGCGAGATCGGTCGCTTCGGAGAGATTCACCCGCGGATCTTGGAGACCTACACTTTGGTCCAACCCGTCATGGCCTTCGAACTCGATGTCGAGCCGTTGCGGTCCTCCCGCTGAGTTAGGAGAGAAGGTATTTCTCACCTCGGACGATGGCGACGCGCTGAGGTAGCGAAGCTCGGTCCAACGCGCCAGACTTGAGATCTGGTGGGCCGCAAGGCCCTCGGGAGTTCGAATCTCCCCCTCAGCGTTTCCCGATCACAGGGCGTTTGCACGGCTCGGATTGCCTACGACAGGCCGCACCAGCTCGCCAAGAGCGTCGCATTTGAGGTCGCGTTGTCACCACCGGGGTAAACGAGCTGGATCGTCCGCGTGACAACGAACGTACCTTCGGGGAATCCCGCATCGAACTCCATCGTGTATGTCCCGGGCGCGAGGGAGACGTCCGCCGTCCCGTTCCAAGGCATGTACGCGATACAAGGGAGAAACATGACGCGGGAGGGCGGCGAGTTCGACGGGTAAATCCAGATCAGGCCTCCGTGGTTGGCGTACCACGCTCCGGCGAGTCGTCCGGGGGTGCCGGAGACGGTGAAGGTCACATTGAATCCCTGCTTGGTAATTACCGTCCCCGCCGGGAGAGGCAAGGAAGTCACGGCGCGCGGCAAGAAGAAATACGCGCTGCCGACCACCACGACCACGGCGGCTATGGCGACGGCTGCGGTCATGAGCCCTCGTCTCTCCGGCCTCATTTGCATTATCTGACGGCTCTTCCAACACTTAGCCCTTGTTGAAAACGTGAGCGAGAAGTACGGGGGTGCTCGAGCTCCGTACGGAGCCAGCATCGTGCCAAGGCGTTCCCATTAGTAGGTGCGTGACCGCCGGAACCGCCCGTCGGGCCGACGCTTCACTCCGTGCTCTTCTGGATGGCGGCTTCTCCGGAGTGTCCGGGGAAGATCTCGACCGTCTTGATGTTCACCATCTCGAGGAGGCCGTATCGGCTCAGCTCGCGTCCCAGCCCGCTGTGCTTCACGCCGCCGAACGGCATCCGCGGATCCGACTTGACGACGCCGTTGATGAACACCATCCCGGATTCGACCTGAGCGGCGAGTTCATCGGCCTGACCGAGGTTCCGCGTCCAGATGCTCGCGCCCAAGCCGAACTCGGAGTCGTTCGCCTCCTCGATCGCGGCGTGCAGGTTCGGCACCGCCATCACGGGCGCGACGGGGCCGAACGTTTCCTCGCGGAGGACGCGCATGTCCTTCGTGACGTGGCTCAGTAGGGTGGGCTCGAAGTACCACCCCGCTCGACGGCCGCGCTTTCCGCCGACCTCGACCTTCGCGCCCTTCGCGATTGCGTCCTTCACCTGGCTTTCGATCTCATCCCGTTGCGTCTTGCTGACCAGCGGACCGACATCGGTCGTCGGATCGAGCGGATCGCCCACACGAAGGCGCTTCATTCGCTCTGCGAACTTTGCGGTGAACTCGTCGGCGGCGGAGTCGACGACGAAGAAGCGTTTGGCGGCGATGCACGACTGTCCGCCGTTGACGAATCGTCCGGCGACCGCGCCTTTCGCAGCGGCGTCCAGGTCGGCGTCACCCGCCACGATGAACGGATCCGACCCGCCGAGCTCGAGGACCACTTTCTTCAGATCCTTCGAAGCCTCGCGGGCGACGTAGACTCCCGTGCGGACAGATCCCGTTAAGCTGACGACGGACACGGGCGAGTGGATCAGAGCAGTCGCCGTAGTCCGATCGCCGATGACGATCTGGAACACCCCATCGGGAAGACCCGCTTCGCGGAACGCAATTTCCAAGTTGCACCCGGATTGCGGTGAGGCACTCGCCGGCTTCACGACGACCGTGTTGCCGGCGATGAGGGCGGGCACCGCAAACCGGACGATCTGCCACATCGGGAAGTTCCACGGCATGATGGACCCGAGGACGCCGCGGGGATGGAACGCAATGTAGGACCGCATCGCATCGGTCGCGACGAGCTCCGGCTGCAGGAGGGCCGGCCCGTTCTCCCCGAAGTACTCGGCGGCCCAGGCGCACTTCTCGACCTCGGCGATTGCCTCGCGGATGACCTTGCCCATCTCGAGGGTCATCGTCTCCGCGTACGCGTCCTTGTGTTTCCGGAGGACTTCGGCGAACCGGAGTAGGTAGGCCGCGCGCTCCTTCGGATCGAGACGGGACCAGGATCGGAACGCGTCGCGGGCGGCCTCGACTTTCGCGCGGACCTGTGGTGCTGTCGCGATCGGATACGATGCAAGGGCCTTCCCCGTCGCGGGGTTGATCACATCGAACGTGCGACGCTTCGCGGCTCGGGACTTCCGTCGAGACGGCATGCGCTTCTCCATTCCCGCCTACGGGCTCCGCGCCAAATAATCCTTTGCGGCCACTCGAGGCGGAGCACCCATCCTTGCGTCACGACGAATCGCTGAAGGAAGATTAATATCGAGGCCCGCGATGAAAGCGCCCCGTGCGTGGGTGGCCCAGCTTGGTCAAAGGCGCAGCGTTGAGGTCGCTGTCCCGCAGGGGTTCGCAGGTTCAAATCCTGCCCCACGCATCTTCTCCGCTCGCGGTGTCCGCCGACTGACTCACCCGACGAGCCAGCCCCGTGCATCGGCCATCAGGATCGCGAGCGTCACGACCGCGGACTCGAATTCTCCGCCTCGCGCGCTCGACAGCGCCGACGTCACGCTGATTCGCTCGACCGATTGAATCTCGTCGGGGTTCGGTCGACGTTCCGTGGGTTGGCATTCCTTCGCGAAGAAGAGGTGCAGCGTCCCCTCCAGATAGGCGGTCAAGTTGTTCCCGGCGTACATCTCGAGGAACTTCGGTCCTTGGTATCCCGTCTCCTCCAGGAGTTCGCGCCGCGCACACGCCTCGGGGGACTCCCCGTTCCGCGCCGTCCCGCCCGGCAGCGATTGGACGATTCTCCCGAGCCCGTGCCGGTACTCACGGGTGAGGACGATCTGCTTTTGCGGGGTCACCGCGAGGACGGCGGCGGAGGTCCCGAAGTGCATCCGGATCCACCGCTTCCGGGCGCCGCTCGGCAGTTCGACCTCCTCCTCCGAGATCGGAGGCCATCCCTCGCGCACGGGCTGGGACGATAGGATGCGGGGCTCCGACGTCATGGGGACCCGGGCGGCACCGCGACCCGGATACTTATCGCCGTCGATGCGCCGTCGGTCTGGATTGCGGTCCTCAGAGCACAACTCTTATTACGAGCCACCCGGGTTTCCGCGGCAGATGCCCCTCCGATTCTGGAAGAAAGACAAGCCCGAGAAGGGGAAGCCAGAAAAGGAAACGGCGGAGCCGCAGGAAAAGCCGAAAGAGCCACCGGCCGCGAAGCCCGCGCCGACCGTAAAGGCCGCGAAGGCCGAACCCGTGCCGAAGAAACCGGAGGAGAAACCCGGGGCTCCGGCCGCGCCGCCGAAACCCGGCGAGGTGGAGGTCTTCGTGACCGAAGCCCACGCCGGCCTCGTCGACCTCGGGCTCACGGTCGCGCCGACGAAGGCCGTGTTCGCGAAACGCGTCGCCGCATATCCCGGTGGCGATGCGGCGTTCGTCGCAGAATACCGCTCCGCGCCGTACAAGGCCGTGACCCGCGTCTTGGCGGACTGGCTGGGCTTCCGCGTGCCGGAGACGTTCGAACTCGGTGCGATCCTCAAACACGTCAACCCGCGGCTCAGTTCGTTCAAGCTCGCCCTCGCGGCGAAGGACCTCACCTGGCTGGACCAGGAGCTGAACCTCCGGAAGGTGAAGCTGATCCTGGGGGACCAGGAGAAGGTCGTCCGGTTCAAGGACGCGCGGGACTTGCTCAAGGGAGTCAACGAAATCCTCGCCAGCAGGAAGCTCGCGTTCGTCGAACTCGAAACGTGGGCCGACGACTTCGCGTTCCTGCTCGTCCGCGACCCGCGCTGGGACAAGCTCAAGAATCCGGAGCTGGTCGTCATCAAGGCGGATCAGACGGCCACGGGCGGCGAGTGCGGGGAGTGCGGCGCGCCGGTCGGAAAGTATTGGAGCGACTGCCTGAAGTGCGGCGCCGTGTTCGGCTAATCCTTCTTCTCGCCTTTCTCGCCCTTCTTCGCGGCTTCGTCCTTCGTCTCCGGCGTCTCGATCTTCATCGAGTCCGGGCCGCCGGGCTTCGTGCGAAGGATCGGCATCGGGTCGTACAGCTTCTCCGGCCACTCGCGACGTTCGACACGCATGCCGCAATGGGGACAGTTCTTCGCGTCGAGGTGCTCCTCGTTCCGGGTGAAGAGGACTTTGCCGTCGCAGTACGGGCAATGGAGGGTCCGCGGCTTGCGCATGATCCGTTTCGCGAAGATGGAGATCCGGCCGTCGCGGAGCTCAGGGGCCATCCGTCGAAGACGAAAGCGAGGGCCGTTATGAAACTTCCGACCCGCGACCGCGCCGCGAACGCCGGCGCATAACGTCAAATGGAGCGGATTCCATGGTGCGGACGTCGATGCAAGATCTTCGGTTGCGGCGCTACCACGATCTGGAAGGCGCGATCTTCCGCCCCGAAGCGGGCTGGTTGATCCCAGCGACCTACGGCCCGGTCGACGCGGAGGTCCGGGCGGTCCGGAGTCGAGCCGGGATGATCGACTGGAGCGACCGCGCGAAGATCCGGCTCACGGGTTCGGAGCGCGTGACGTTCCTCGACGGAATCGTGACGGCGGACATGAAGATCCTCACGCCCGGGGGGTCCGCGTACGCGCTCTTGCTCAACGAGAAGAGCCGCGTCCTCGGGGACCTTCGGGTTTACGCGTTCGCGGACTCGCTCGTCCTGGACATCGAGGCGTCGCAGAAGGACACGGTCATGGCGATCCTCGAGAAGGCCCGTGTCAGCGATGATGTCGAGTTCCACGACCTCGGGGCGTGCGGACACATCGAAGTCCACGGACCGGCCTCGGGGGATCTCACCACCAGCGTGCTGCCGGTGGACGCGCGGGGACTTCCCCAGGACGCGTTCCTCACCTTTGCCGTCGACAAGCATCACGAAGGCCACGTCGGCCGGGTGCGCGGGCTGGGGGAAGTCGGTTACGCGATCTGGTCCCCGGGATCGAGTCTGGGGGAAGTCTGGGACGCCCTCTCGCGACGGGACGTGACGCCGATCGGTCGCGATTCGTTCGAGGTCCTTCGGATCGAAGCCGGCACCCCGCGCGTCGGCATGGAGATGGGGCAGGACACGCTCGCCCTCGAGGTCGCGCCTGATTACGCGCTGAGCTTCACGAAAGGATGCTATGTCGGCCAAGAGGTCGTGGCCCGCGGAACGTACGTGGGCCAGGTGCGCCGCAAGCTGTTCGGGCTGCGAGTCGACGCCGACGTCCCGCCGGTCCACGGCGACAAGGTCTCGAAGGGGACCCGAGAGATCGGCAAGGTCACGAGCGGTACCTGGTCCCCGACGACCGGTTGGGTGATCGCGATCGCGCTTCTCCGCCTAGAGGAGGTCTCCGCGAAAGATACCCTCTCGATCGACCGAGGAGGCTGGGACCTCCGCGCCCAGATTCACCCGCTGCCGTTCATACGCGGCAGCTCATGAGAAAGGGAAACGGTTCGGCGTCGCGGACGCCAGGCTTAGCCTCCACGTGCTCTCGACGTGGCACCCTGTTTTCGCTGTCCCACCACCTGGAAGACGTTGGCGATCTTCCAGAAAGCGGAACTTAGTCGGACCAACCGCTTCCCAATTTTCTGCACAGCGGTGTAGGGGCGGGCCGGCGGTTTCAACGACCACGTGAGTTTGTTGCGATCGAGCAGTTCCTTCAGTCGATTCAGGATATCGGATACACCGAGTATTCGGTACCCAATCCCATGAGTCGGACGTACCGATCAGCCCATGCCCTTGGCATCCAAGAGATGAGCGGAATAGGCAGCCCGTGGTGACCTTCTAGGGGCCACCATTTGTTGTTCGTGGACAGGAAGTAGGCTCCGCGCGGCTCTAGGCGGCGGGTGATTACGGAGATCAATGAGTTCGGGTCTTCGACATGCTCGAGCAGGTAGTCGCAGAGCACGATGTCGAACGGTCCAAGATCCAGGTCGGTGGCCGATCCAACCCGGAACGTTACGTTATCGAGGCCCTCGCGTTCAGCCCACTCTCGTGCTCGGTCCACGTGTGGTGCGGTGTGGTGCGTTAGTGTCTATCCCGAAGACCGAACGAACGATCTTGGCCGCGGGGATTGCGTTGGTCCCTAAACCGGAACCAAGGTCGAGAAGACCACACTCTCCCAACGGCTTTTTCAACTCGGGATAGAGCAGGAGGAGCATGTCCTGGACGTACTCAGAGCGGGTAATGCGGCGGCGCTCGATCCGTTCCGCTCCCCCATGATGTGCTAATCGACCTCCACCCTCGTTTGAAGTGGTCTCGGTCTTGGTTGCCGCTTGGGATGAGAAAGTGACACTTGGTTATTAGACATCTCGCGCTCCCGAGGCTGAATGCCGGAATTTCCTTGCCTTGCGGTGCGATTAACAGAATCGGCTTTGTCGCACCCGTCCCAAATTGTCTAGCGTAGGCGCGAGCCTTTATTACGCTTGCTCGGATGCCGCACCGCATGTGCCGGATGATGGGGGTCGTGAGCCGGGGACCGGTGTACTACGACCTGTTCGAGGAGTTCGCCGACCTCGCGACGCAGGGCATGTGTCCGCTCGGGGCACCGGACGAGCGCGGGCACAAGGATGGCTGGGGCCTAGCCTGCTTCCGAAACGGCGCGCTCACTTTGCATACGCGGGATGCCGGCTGCGCGGTGGACGCATCGAAGTATTACGGGACCGCCTGGAAAATTGCGAAGCTCAACATCGAGCGCGCGGCGGGGCAATCGCTCATCGTCATGGGCCACCTGCGGCGCGCGAGCGTTGGCGGGCTCGCGGCCCAGAAGTTCTCCCATCCCTTCATCGTGGAGCGGGACGGGGTGACTTGGGCGTTCCAGCACAACGGGTCGCTCGTGAACGACCTTGGAGACCGAGGGAAAATCGATTCACAGTTAATATTCGAACTGCTCCTCGAGCGCTTGGGAGGCCGCGATCACGACGCGGTTGCGAAGGCGACGGCGGCAGTGCGCGACCTGGCGATCCAGAAATACGGAGGATTCACCGCACTTAATTTCATGCTCTCCGACGGCCGCTCGCTCCATGCCTTTCGGGACTTCCAAACGAACGGCCAGTACTACACGCTCTATCTCGACAATTTCGGGGAGATGATGATCGCGGCTTCGGAGCCCATTCTAGCGATGCAATCGGAACCGATGCCCCGCGGCGTGCTCCACACGATCACGTCCGACTTGGAACTTCAGAGGACCATCGTCTCGTAGAAGGCTCCCCCTCCAGAAGCGGCTCGGCGAGGGTCGTGGCGGGTCTAACCCCGACAACCCGCGCGTTTCTGTCCGAATCATCGTGGCGTCTCGCGAACTCGGCCACAAGCGTATGACCAAACAAAGAAATTCCCCGATACTCCGGGCGTTCAGCTTGCTATCGCCGTTCCTACGGTTCCGGAAGAGGTATGGGACCTCGCTTACAGCGGGACGGGCTTGAACGAGGATCTCGAGGAGCGGTTTGTTGCCGTCTCCCCGGATGCGCACCGACCGCAGGAACGAGCGTCGAAACACGAAGAACCCCGAAAGTGGGTCCCGGCATCGTACACGGAGGCCGATGCGGGCGATGAGCGTTGCGCCCAAACTAATGAGGTGGCGCCGGGCAGGCCACGACTCGATGTCAGCCCCCGGAACGTACCGGGAGGCAACGACACCGTCCGCGCCGTCCAGTGAGGCGATGAGAGAGGGAATGAGGCTAGGCGGGTGGGAGAGATCCGCGTCCATCACGCAGACGAGGTCCCACCGGCAAACGTCCAGGCCACGCGCGATCGCCCCTCCCATGCTCCTCGGGCCGGACGGTGTCACAACCCGGACATCGAGGCCCTTGTCTCGACCGAGTTGGCTCGCGAGTTCTGCTGTTCCATCGGGAGATCGGTCGTCCACCAGGACAACTTCGGAGGGCCGTCTTAATTGAGGCGCGACTGACGCGATTCCGGCGAGCAGCTGCTCGATGTTCTCCCGCTCGTTATATGTGGGTATGACGATTGACAGCCCTTCGGAGAATTCCGGCCATGCCATACCCCGCCCCCGACCTCCGTATGTCAAACTATAACTATCTTGGTAGTAATTATGTCTTTTGGGAAATCTAGGCGGTTTAGAGGCTATTGATGCAGAAACGGGGCTCCCACGATGAGGCTTCCATTCTTCGCCTGGCGCCGTTCGAGTTCGGTCCGAACGGGTCCTCAGAAGTCCCCTTCCGATTTGTGGAACTACGCGGCCGACCCCATGTATTGTACTCTGCGGCGAACCCGCCAGCGTGGATTTCTTGGGCGACGAACGCCCTCGTCCGTTGGCAAATCGGAAATGAGACGTTCGTTGGAAATGCAACACCAGTCAACGACCGAGCGACTTTGGCAGCCGAGATTCTTCCGCAGGTCACCCGCCAATTGGGATCGGAGCGGCTCTCCCGATGGTTCGGCCTGGTACACGGGTCCCGATAAGTGAAGGTCTCCATGCCGCCTCGAGTCAGCGTGCTGATCCCCATCTACACGCCGGGGCCGGTCCTGCGGCGTTGCCTGTCCTCCGTGGCCCGGCAAACCTATGCCGACCTCGAGATCCTCGCAATCGACGACGCCGGGCCGGAGCCGGTCCAAGGTGTGATCGATGAGTTCGCCCGGGACGACGTTCGGTGGAAGACGGTCTCGCATGAGCGGAACCTCGGTCTATCTGCTTCCCTGAACGACGGCTTGCGGAATTCGACGGGCCCGTTCGTCCTCGTCCTTCAGCAGGACTGCGAGATCCTCGGTGAACACGCCATCGAAGACGCGGTTTCCCTGATGGAACAGGACGACCATCGGTGCCTCAGCGGCGAGCCCGTCCTCGTCCTGCCCGAGATGAGCCCGACGCAATTGGCGTTCGCCGCGATCTGGAACCACCTTCCTGAGTCCGGCGACCCGGACTTGGAGCCCGTAGGCTTTTCCGAGCTGAAGTGCGACCTGTTCCCGCGAATTGCCCTCCTCGCGGGGGGCGCGTTTGAAGAACGCTTGCGCATTTCGGGAGAGGACCAGGTTCTCTCGCATCGGCTCTGGAGCTCGGGATGGCCCATCGTCCGGTCCGCGGCGTTGCGCTTCGTCCTTCGGCCGGGCCGGCAGGCGTCGATTCGCGATTACCTCCGGAAGGAATTTCTGTACGGTCGGAGCCAGCTCGGGATTCTTCTCTTCACGACCTTCGCAAGCGTGACGACGACTCGCTCGGCTCCCCAAGGGCGACGTCGGCTTGCGAACCGGGTGCACGGGTTGCTCGCAACACTCTCGATCGTCGGAATTGCCGCAGTCGTGCTGATTAGCGGGCCCGCCTTGTGGCTCGCCTTGCTCGCCGTGGTCCCCGGCTCGCAGATGTTCGTCGTCGGGCGACGCACAGCCCGCGTGACGAGGCGTGCACCCCGGCGCGTCCGGACGGTGGTTGCCGCCGTCCTCCTCACGCCGCTCGACGACTTGGTGTACGGCGCGGGAATGGCCGTGGCGGTCCCCGTGTTCCTCGCCCGGCGGAGGATCTGACATGGGGAGCCCCTCGACAGAGCGGTTCTCCGATCCGCCGCTCCGTGGGAGGCAGGAGTCGCGGTGCGCTGTCGTCATCCTGAACTGGAACCGGGGTCCCGCGTTGATTCGTTGCCTGGAAAGCGTGATCGCGACGACGCCTGAGTGGGTCCGAGTCATCGTCGTCGATAACGCGAGTGCCGACGGTTCGCCCGACGCGGCCGCACAGATTCCGCGGGTGGAAGTGTGGAAGAACGAGACCAACCTGGGTTTTGCCGCCGCATACAACCGGGCGATCCTGAGATGCTCCGAGGCCTACGTCGCGCTGCTGAATCCCGACACGCTCCTCGATCGCCCTGGGTGGGTCGAGAGCTTGATCGCCGTCGCGGAACGAGATTCGGCAATCGCGGTCGTCGGATGCACTCTCCTCTTCGCCGACGATCCGAATCGCATCAATTCCGCGGGGGGGATGGTGTATTGGTGGACGGGTCCCGTGGATGTCGGCTTCGGCGAACCGGTGACGCCGGCGTCCCGAGCAGGTCACGAGCCATTTGCGGCTAGCGGCGGGGCCATGCTGATCCGCCGGGATCGGTTCCTCGAGATGGGCGGCTTCGACGAGGGCACATTCCTCTACATCGAGGACGTCGACCTCTGCTGGCGCCTGCGACTGCGCCGCCTGAAGATCGGCTTCGCCCCTGATGTCTTCGTTCGGCATTCGTTCTCGACGTCGCTCGGTGCGCTCTCGGTCGGGAAGGTCTACTACTCCCACCGGAACTATCTCCGGGCGATGCTCCGAAACTATTCGATGTCGACGCTCATCTGGGCTCTGCCGGCGTACGGAGTGTGGAGCGTCGTGAAGCTCGTGGGAGCCCTCTTCGTCGAGCGGTCGCCCTCGCTCGCCGCCGGCGTGGTGCGCGCGCTTGGCTGGAACGCCCTCATGCTGCGCGACACGCTCCGGACCCGGCGCGCCATTCAAGCGGGCCGCGTAGTGGACGACCGGACGATTCGGCGCGAAATGGGCCCTCGAGGCTTTGAGTCGCGCGCGAGTCTTCGAAGCCGTTGGGCCATCGCCCACGCCCGCATGACGAAACGGTGATGGACCTGTGCCCTCATCCGATTCGTGCTATCATCAATCTCGTCGAACGCGACGCTGGCATGATCTGGGGGCTCGCCCTCGCCTTCGCGGTTCGTCTCGTCCTCTTGCCTTGGTTCAGTGACCCGGTCAACTTTTATGGGTTCCATCTCACCGCGTCCTTCGTGGAGCAGGGCGGGAACCCGTGGCGGCTCATCACGTCGGACCCCGCGCTCGCGGTCCTGAATCCCTGGGGCTATCCGCCCCTCTATCTCGTCCCCGCCGTTCTGGCCACGCTGTTCTCATTTGGGAACGGATACGCGTTCGGAATTTGGATCAAAGCCCCGCTGATCGTGGCCGACCTAGCTTCCGGAATCCTGCTGTTCCGGACCGCGCGCAGCCTCGGCCTCGGACTCTCGAAAGCCCGTGCGGTGTCGTACGGATATCTGTTCAACCCGTTCTCCGTCCTCGTCTGCGCAATCTGGGGGACCAACGACCCGCTCGTGGTGGCGGCCACCGTCGCGGCGATCTATTTCTCGATTCGGAGGCCGTCCGACCTACGGCTCTCGAGCTTGTTCCTCGGGATCGGGATTGCGTTCAAGCTGTATCCCGTGATCTTCCTCCCGCTGTTCCTCGCCGGTCTCTCTTCGTGGAGATCCCGGTTGCGCTATGCTGCAATCGCGCTGGGGATCCCTTTGGTCACGGCGGCGCCCGTGCTCCTGACCTCGCCGTTCGAGCTCATGAGAACGCTCGGCAGCTTCTCGACGGGGGTGGGGCCAGGCGGGTTCGATCCCTCGCAAAGCTTCTGGTGGCTCCTCGTGGACATCGGGGTCCCCGTCGGCACGGGTACCGTCCTCGCCGCGTCGGCCCTCTTCCTCCTTGTCCTGGTCGTCCTCGCGCAGTGGGTCGCGACGCGACGCATGACGTTCGTGCGGGCGGCGACCGTCGCGATCCTGGGCCTCTTCATCGTCGCACCGCGGCTGAACCAGAACTACTTCCTGTGGGCGATCCCTCTCATCGTCCTGGCGGCGGGCGCCGAACCGTGGCGATCCTGGGGCCGTCGGCTCGCGTTCTGGTCCTGGGTTCCGCTCGTCGCCACGACCCTCGCGTACAACGGCGCGGGTGGCGTCGTGGGCCTTGCCTACTGGACGCTCATTTCGGTCGGGCGGCCGGGCCCCACCGGCTTCAGTCTTCCGAGATGGGCGCTGCCCATCTTCCTCAGCGTTTGGGTCGCCATCCTCACCGTCGCGATCGGAAGCCTTATGGCCGGTCCTGTCAAAGCTGCGCGCGCACCCGCCACATCCGCCAGGTGGACGCCGCGCCGGCCTTACGCCGCGACGAAACAGGCGATCGCGGTTGTCGTCGTCACCGCGTTCGTCGTCTTCGCCGTCGGTTCCGTCGCCGTCGGAATCGCCCACCATCCCGTCTTGCCAGAAGACTTCGGCTCCTACCGCGTGACCCGAACCGAGGTCGGCCTCGGGGATGAATTCCGCGCACTGTTGTTCGGGTTCGAGTGGCGTCCGGGCGGATCCGGAATCGCCGACCTCTCGCCCGGCAGGACACCTCCCTTGGTGCTCGACACGCTCACCGTGAATGGCACCAGCTGGATCGAACGACAGGTCCCGGACCGTGATGTTCGGTTCTCTTTGAGCCTCGTCGCTGTCGAAGTAGACCACGTTCCTGGGACTCTGATCCTCGCCCAGTTCCCCGCGGGATTGCTCGTGGTGGAGACCGCCGCGAATCAAACGCACAATCTGAGCTATGTCGATTCCGTCCGCAAGCAGACCACGCGTCTCGGCTTGATTAGCCTGGGAACCGAGGTCGACGTGATAGTACTTGTGTCCCACGCTCAGACGGAGGTGGACTTCGCCGCGCTGCGCCTGCTCGCCTCCGGACAGGATCCGATCGATCGCGTCCGAATCGGCCACACGTTGCCGACGGCCGATGGAGGAGGCCGGATTGCGGTCCAACGGGTCTCGATCTCATGGCCGACCCCGGATGGCGCGTATGCCCCGCTCATTGGTCCTGCGACGGTCCTCATCGGGCTGGCGGTCCTCGCTTCGCCCGTCGAGGTTTATCGCCGCCTGTACTCCGGCAAAACCTAATAGACCGGGCGAGGCCATCGCGCGCGGTCCAGACCGTGAGTTTCCCACATCGGATCTTGGCGACCATCATTTCCACGGAGGGCCGGGTCGAGCGACTCCTTTCGAAGCGCTTGATTTTCGGACCACTGGTCCTCCTCGTTGCGGTCGCGTTCGGGATCCGATGGGCCCTCGTCACCCTCTCGGTCCCGACGGTGGGCCCGGACTACGGTCACTATCTGATTGGTGCGAACTGGTATGCCGGAGTTGATCGAACCGGCGAGGGTCCCTTCGACCCCCCCTTCGTGCCGCTGCTCATCTTGGCGCTAGTGCCGCTCGTTGGGACGATCACCACGCTCCAGCTTCTCGGGCCCATTGCGCTTGTCTCCCTGTTCGTAGCTGCGGTCTTCTTCCTCGAGCGATTCGTTCCTCGGTGGGCGGCCGTGGTCAGCTCCGCGGTCTTCGTCCAGTGGCAAACGTTCTCGGAGTTCATCACGTCGGGCGGCATCACGAATCTGTTCGGCATCGCGTTCGCCCTCGTCTTCTTCCGTCTGTTCGATGAGGCTCTTGCGCGACCGCTCGGCGGATGGCGTCCGCGCAGGCTCGAAATCCTCGCGAGCGCAATTCTATTTCTGATTGCCTCGACCCACCACTTCACGACGCTGATCATGGGCGCGACCGTGCTTGCCTGGTGCGCAATCCATCTCGTGATCGGCCAGCAGAATCGTCGAGCGAGTATTGCGACCATGCTTCGGGTCCTCGTCCCCGGCACGGCGTTGAGCGTCGTCTACATCCCCTATTTCCTGACCCTCATCGCCACGGACGCGCAGAGCGGTCTGGGGCGCTCGACATCGCCCTCGGTCCTCATCGCCGCCATCACGTTTTCGTGGCAGAGTACCCCCCTGCTCTGGGCCGCGTTCCTCGGGCTTGCCGCATCCTCCTTTCTTCGGCTTCGGCGGTCAACTTCATTCGCCCCCACAATGTGCGCCATCGCCCTCACGCCGTTCCTCCTCGAGCTAACGGTTCTCGCCTCGCACCCCGTGCGCACGTTGTTCTTCTTGGAATTCCCCCTCGTGTTCCTCGGCCTCAGCTGGTTGAACCGCCGCGAACCGTCGACCGCCCTGCGGTTCTCCCGTGGCCGAGTTGCCGCAATCGCGAGCACTTCATGCGTCGTTCTCCTCGCGGTGGCGCTTGTCGTGCTGCCCGGATCCGGCGAGGCGAGGATGGTGGCCGGGATCGGCAACTACCATTCATTCATGAACGTCTACACGATCGGCGCATTCGACTGGGTCCGAGCCCACACGGCGACGACCGCCACGTTCGCCGTCGACGCGGCACCTTCGGCGGCGTACAACAACCTCTGGATGGGGCTTGCGACCGGGTGGTGGCTCGAAGGCTACGCAAACCGGAAGGCAATCTACGAATCCAACCTCCCCCTCCTCCCGTTCTCTGCACGATGGGACAACGTGCGCGACGCAAACCGTCTGTTCGCAGGCGATACGGTATTCGAAGACGGCGTCCTCCGGGTGGCTGACGGTTTCCCGTTCGACGACGCGGCCGCACCGAAGGTGTACACGGGGTATTTCCTCGACTTTCACGATTTCGTTGGGTTCGCCGTACCCCGCTTAGTGAACTCGACGACAGGTCAGGCCTTTACGCTCGTCCTCGGAGCGGATCCTCGGTACGATCGAGGCCTTGCGAACGACCGCGGCTGGGTATCGGGGAACTATTCCGGGCCCGGATTCACGGCGACCCGAATCGCGGTGTACGATTACGCGTCAACAACTGTTTCGCTTAGCCTGACATTTGCGTTCGTCCCCGCTTCTCCGTGGGACGCATTCGAGATGACCATTCGCGTTCCCCCTTGGACCCAGCTGAACCTGGCACGCCTCGACCAACAGACGATCGACGCCCAGATCCCGGACGTGGCTGGGTCCGGAATGGAGGCCGGGAGCATCGCGTTCGTCTCCTCGAACCTGAGCAGTGCCACGGAGGTCCCTCAAATCGGATCTCCGGGAGAAATGGGTGTCGGCTTGCGCTGGAAGATTCTCAATTCCGCCGCTACGTTTGAGGGTCGGATCTTCCTCACGAAGTTCCCGACCTCGGGACCACCCCGCCACGCCCCCTTCATGAAGAGCGCCGACCAGATCCTATCGGAGCGCGCCATTGACTTCCTATTCATCTCGAGGGACTCGATTTCCGACATTCAGAGATTCGATCGGCAGGCCAGTCGCTTCGAGCGAGCATTTGCCAACGCGGGCGTTGTGATTTTTCGGGTGATTTGATGCGTAACGAGCTGGAGGACGCTCAAATACAATCGGAGGGTTCGCTGGCGCCATGTGTCGGATGATGGGTGTCGTGAGCCAGGGGCCCGTATACTACGATCTGTTCGAGGAGTTCGCCGACCTGGCCACGCAAGGAATGTGCCCATCGGCGCACCGGATGAGCGCGGTCACAAAGATGGATGGAGCCTCGTGTGCTTCAAGAACGGGGACCCGCAGTATCACGCGCGGGACGCCGGCTCGGCAGCTGATGCATCGAAATACTACGGGACCGCGTGGAAAATCGCAAAGCTCAACATCGAGCGAGCGTCTGGGCAGAGTTTGGTTGTCATGGGTCACCTCCGGCGCGCGAGCGCTCCGGCCAAGGTCGCGCATAAGTTTTCTCACCCGTTCGTTGAAGCCCGAGACGGGATTACCTGGGCCTTTCAACACAATGGCTCCCTCGTCAACGGCCCGGAAAGTCACGACAAGATCGACTCGCAGATCATATTCGGCATGATCTTGGATTCTCTCGACGGACGCTCGCCCGAGGCGGTAGCGAAAGCCACCGGCGGTGCACGGGCAACTGCCATCGAGAAGTACGGCGGATTCACAAGCCTGAACTTCATGTTGTCCGACGGCCAGTCGCTACACGTTTACCGGGACTTCCAGACGAATGGGCAATACTACACGATCTACCTCGACAATTTCGGGGAGATCGTGGTCGCGGCGTCGGAGCCGATCCTCGCAATGAAGGCGGACCCGATTCCGCGGGGAACCCTGCACACGATCGGTCCCGACCTCCAACTCCAAAGGTTCGAAATAGCGTGACATCACGGCTCCCTCCCTCTCGGGAATGTTGGGTCGGCTTCCGATGGACCTAGAAATTTGGTGCTGCCCCGTTTGCCTTGCGCCGCTCTCTCCCTCCGATGTCGGGTTGCGGTGCAGTGTCGAGGGACGAGCCTTCCGCGAGTTCGGTGGCCTGCATGTGCTGGTTCGACCGGATCAGGAGGATCTGCTTGATGATGGGGCAGGGCTCGCGATGGCATGGAAGCGCGGGGAATGGGCTCTGAATCGCGACGAAATCCTGCGGCTTCCGCATCTGCGGCGGCTTGGGTGGCGGCAGAAGGCGAGAAGTCTCCAGGCACTGCTCGCACTCCTGGGCTCTCCAATGAGGCGTTGCGTGGGTGACCTCGGCGCGGGGACCGGTTGGCTCTCGTATCGGTTGTCAGAAGCGGGGTTCCGGTGTTTCGCTACCGACATCTCCGGGGACCCCCAAGTCGGACTTGGCGCTGCCGGGATTTTCGACACCACGCCTTATCGCTTCGAACGCGCGATCGCGACTCTCGATCACTGGCCCTTTCAATCAGGTTCCCTTGACATAGCGGTATGCAACGCCTCCCTGCACTATCTCCCGGAGATCCGACCGGCCCTCTCGGAGGCTGCGAGAGTCTTGCGGCCCGACGGGGTCCTCATTGTGATGAACGAGCCCGTACACGAAGACCCACGCAGCGCTATCAAGGCCTCCGAAGATTATCGGGCGCACCTCAGGGCGCTCGGTGGCCGAGGAAAGCTCGTCGATTGGCATCGACACTTCGTCGCCTCGGAACTTGAGACAGAGCTGCGACGCTTCTTCCCGATTGTGCAACGCCATAATCCTGACTACGGGCGTCGGTTTTCAGTTATCCGCAGACTCAAATCCGTGCTGCTGGGGATGGAACTGGCTTCGTTCCCGCTGTTGGAGGCGCGAGCGCGCTGATCTTCGCCCGCCTGACAAGCCGAGTCGACGTTGATCTCCGACCCCGAAGGAAGGTTCTCCTTGGCGAGAATCGCTAGAAAAATGATAATGACAAACGTGCCCAGGAAGACGATGAGGTTGTGCCAGCGGACCCCGGCCACGGGGCCCCACGCCTGCGTAATGAGGTCATCAAAAGTTGGAATCCGGTTGTCGGGGAAACTCGCCGCATCCACGATTGCGAGGCCGATATGGTCGATTTCGTGCACCACAATCGGAATCAAAGCGATCATGACGGGCCAGAACCATCTCCCCATCCTCACGTGGATTCGCCTGATGAGGACCCGGATTCTTGTCACTCTGATCATCCCCGAGGACGGAGAAGAGCCCGCGCAACGAGACCGGGCTCATCTCACTTTAGAACATTCCTTCGCTATTCAACCTTGCGAAAAGGAATCGACCAATTTACGGACCATCCGCGGGTTGCTCAATCGCCGTCACCTTCGGGCCATGGAGCAACGGATTTCGACGTACACGGCTGGGGCTTCGCAGGTGATACGCCCCTTCCGTGGGCACGAAGCGGCAAGACCGGAGGAACTTTCGAGCCATGCGGGCCACGTGAGACGGGAGCCGTTTCGAGTCCGCATGCAGGACCGCTTGCGTCAGGGGAATCGCATTCTTCCAGATGGGTTGGTTGTAGTCATAGAAGGCGGCATAGTTCCCCGTTTGAATCGCAATCCGTTTGTATGTCGCGATGCGCTGTTCTTTCGTGAAGTTCTCTGTCTCAAACGGCAACATCCCATGTTTCATGTCCCACTCGTCTTCGGGAAGGGTCGTGGCATTCCTCTGCACCCAGTCGTAGGCGCCCGTTCCCGGAAAAGGCAAGAGTGTGTTCCATCCGTAGTCGTCGAGGCCAAGCTCCAAGCTAAGGCGGTAGGAAAGCATCGCATTCTCGACGCTGTCCCCTGGGAGACCCAGAATAAAGAAACCGCGGATTCGAATGCCGGCATCCTTCAGGGCCCGGACTGCCTTCCTCACGTCTTGCAGGTGTTCGCCCTTTCTCACCTGGTCAAAGATCTCTGGCACCAAACTTTCAATTCCCAAGGAGACTTCGACACAGCCGGCCTCTCTCATTTTCGCGGCGAGTTCTGAATCGACCCAGCGAGCGAAGATGCCATTGTTGCAAGACCACCTCAGATTCAGTCGTTCCGCAACGAGGCGGTTGCAGAACTCCTTCGCTCGGTTCATCCTCAGAGTGAGGTTGTCGTCTCGGATGTTGAAGGTCTTGATCCGATAGGTTCGGATTGCATGCTTGAGCTCGTCAATGACGTTCTCGGGACTCCGCGCTCTCCACATTCGGTCCGACAGAACGGGGGACAGGCAAAAGACGCAGGTGTACGGACATCCGCGGCTCGTCAGGAGCGGATATGAGTACATCCTCGAGATACCAAAAGGGTGAAAATCGGGAAACGGTAGAGAGTCCAGATTCTGAACTGGGGGACGAGCCTCGTTCGTCACAATCTGTCCGTTCTCCCTAAAGATCAGACCTCGGACCGAGTGTAGGTCGCCATGCTTCTCGATCGTGCTCGCCAATTCCGGAAGTGTTTCTTCCCCCTCGCCGACGACCACCATGCTAAACTCCGGATGCTCGCTCAAGATTCGTTCCTTCACGAGCGATGCGTGGATTCCTCCCTGAACGATCGGACCACCCCAGAAGCTGCGGAGGAAGCGCGCCACCTGAACCGCGCTCTTGAACGCCCACGAGACGCCGGAAATCCCGATGAGGTCGGGAGCAAAGCGCGTGACGGTATCGCCTACGAAAGGGAGGGAGGCTCCGCGGTGAATGTTGTTGAGATCCAAGACTTTGACGATGTGGCCCGATTCGAGGAGGGACGAGCAGAGGTATGCGAGTCCTAGGTTGTACCCTCTCTCTGCCGCTTGGGGATCGACGAGCAAGACTCGCATTCACGAAGCCTCCTTCTCGGCCGCGTACATCCTTCCCAGCACTCCGATTCGGGCGGTGAGGTCAAACACGGGGCGGAGAATCTCGGGATTTGTGAAATGCGAAATCCCAGGCGTTCGGTGAGGCGCGCGACCAAAGCTCCATGTGCCGATGACTCGGAGTCCGACGCTCTTCAGCCGTTCCTGGACCGCAGTACGGCTCAGGAAATTCACATGGATCGGGGGCTGTAGATAAGACCAGTTTGCGACGTTCAAACGAGCGGGGAGCGCCCCCGGATCGCCCGTTTGGAGAAGCAGAATTCCGCCCGGCCGCAAGATTCGATGAATTTCCTTCAGCGCTCCGAAGGGATTGAACAGATGTTCGAAGACCTCGACCGCCGTCACAGCGTCGAACGACTCTTGATCAAACTGCGCGTCCTCGAGACGGCCCTCGAACACCCGGATGCCGGGTGGGTCCGAAGGAGTCCGGTTCGCGATGTCGACCCCGACGGCTTCGAAGTGTCGGCGAGCGCGAAGGAGGAAATCACCCCGCCCGCACCCGAGGTCGAGGAGACGGCCCGTTTTCACGAATTGCATGAGCCTCGAGAGCCGATACTCAGCTTCCCGCCGGCCGTCTTCGCCGTCGTGAACCGGCTGACCCTCGCGGCTATTTGACAGTTGGGGGAATCGACGATAAATCTCCAAGAGTTCAGACTCAATCGGCCGGGGACTCACGTAGAGGCTCGAACAGTCGAGACACCGAACGACCCGGAAGCCGTTCTTATTCGTTTCAAAGACGCTCTCCACGGAGTCGCACCCAGGACAATCGATGTTGACGAGCTCGTGAAGTCCAACCTCGCGCAAGACACTTGCCGTGACGTCGACGGTCAAGCCAGATTCCGCGATCATTGAAGTCCGGCCCCTCGAGCCGGAAGAAGTTTGAATCAATCTTGGAACACCTCGTACGGGTACTTTACGCGCTGCAAGAAGCGCAAACGAGCCATCGCTATCGGGTCCCTGCGCCGGAGCCAATGCGAGAGTGAATAGGCAGCCTTCGTCAGCAATCTCGCGGACTGCTCCAGGCTCCGCAGCAGGCGTTCGTGCCGGCCGATCCACAGGACCATCCTCCCAATGGAATTGGGCGCCGGCTGGGGTAGGTCAAGGACCGGGGCTTCTCGAAGTTGAGGGAAGAAACCATCAATCCACGGATTTGCGCGGATGACTCCTTGGAAGCGCGCGCCGCCCAAGATGGGTCGACAGTGCAGGAGCTCGAATGCCAGGCTGCTGTCCTGCCGAAGGAACGGATCGCATTGACCTCGCGTCCAAAGCACATTGATGCAGATCAGTTTGCGTAGCCCGCGACTTTTTCGATGGCGAATCGCAGCCTGAAGTCCCAAGAGGAGCGCAATCGCATACACGAAGTATTTCGTGCCGTCGAGCACGAACAGGTTGACATCGATGTCGTCGCGCGACTCGAATCCCCCTGAAGCCACGGATCCCGACAAGCCGACGCATTCAACAAGCGGACACATAGCGCTCAGTTCTCGCGCGAACGTTTCGGCGATAGTTCGCGCGTTCCCATTCAAGGATCGGTGAGTCTCGACGCGGCGACGGGACTTTTCCAGAAGGTTCCGATGGGTTCGCAGAAACGCGAAGCCGTCCTCCATGACAACATCGTCCGAGTTGTTCGCAGAGAGAAGGAGGGTAGGCACCGGTACCGCACCACCAAGCAGGTCGTCGGCAAGAGCCTGCAGCGTCGGGGCGTACCCCCAGTCGTGCATGATCTCGAGGGTCCGCTTCGCTCTGACCGCGATTTCCTCGGGAGTCGACTCGTCCAATCCGGATTCAAGAAGCCTTCTCCGACCCCCCGTTGTTGCGGTTACTATCTCAATAGTATTAATGTTTTCCCGAAAGCGCGTTGTCGGCCATGAGGAGGTCCGAAAGGAGTAGCAACCGATGAATCCGTTCCTTTAGCGGCGGATATCGATTGAATATCCCGCGCCCGGCACCGAGGATGCTCAGGCCCCAAGTGGCCTTTGCGGGGATGCCTCGGTCGGCGATTTTCACGAGGGCCGACGCCAACGCAGCCGGCCTGCCGGTTGAGCGCCCGCCCATCTCGTCCGCGAGATACTCACGTTCGCGGTGCACCGCGGGGTCGAAGAACTTGCTGAACGGATCGAAGAAGAGGAGGCGGGATACGACCCGGGAGAAGACCTTGAACTCGGCATCGTGGTGTTTTAGATGCATCAGCTCATGCGCGACAACGGTTTCTATTTCGTCTTTTTCGAGGAGTTTCAGGAGCCCCGTCGAAACGAGGATAGTCCGGTCCTTTCCGCCCACGGCGAGTGCCAGGTTTTCATTCGTCTCCACGATTCGAAGATGGACTGGAGAAACCCCTTCGAATTCGCCGAGGAGATTTACGTAGACCTGCACCCACTCTTCGCCCACGTTGACGTCCCGAGGGGCGAACTTCCGAATCACCGCCGCATTCCCGTACCGCCATACAAGGAGGGAGATGACCCCCGACGCTGCCAGGCCGCTGACGATCGCGCCGAACACGGCGATCGGAACTCCGTTCCGGGCATACGCGACCATCCGCGCTTGAGATATGCAGAGGACGAGGCTTCCTGCAATGAAGGCCCAGAAGAAGATCGAGATTGCGTACAGCCCTGTAAGCAGACTCACCCGAAGCTTCGCATTCCGGGCATTCGTGATGAAGACATACAAGAGGGTCCCGATCGAGGCCCCACACACCGCGAGGACCGTCAGGGAGAGGGGCGAGAGCCAATAGTGTTGGAGAGCTTCGGCAATCACCTCAGCGAGGCTAGCCATCCCGCGTCTCCTTTGACCGCCGTTTCTCGACCTGCGTTCTCAGCGACGCCAACTGTTGCTCGGGCAAAGAACCCGGATTGGCCAAGAGATACGAGACCGCCGCGCCTCCAAAGGTGTCGACGACCCGGTCGATCATGGAGGACATCGCGTTGCGGTAGGCGCGCCCTTCCTTGACTCGATAGTACACCTTCTTTTCGCTCTTCTTTCGGACGGAGATCAGATCCTTGTCGACCAACCGATAAAGAGTCGTCGTCACGCTCGTATACGCGACATCGCGGTCTTTGCGAACCTCCTCGTAGATTGCCCCGGACGTCGCCGGCCCGAGGTTGCGGACCGCCCGCAGAACCGCCAGCTCAAGCTCGCCAAGCTCCATATGACTACTACATCGATAGTAATCTAGTTAAAACTTGTCCAAGAAAGGTGCGGGCCGACGCCATATCAGGCGAGCGCCGAGGCCTGCGTCGCGAGTTCGGAGAACCGCTTCGCCAGAATGTCGAGGGACGCCAACAGGACCGCCTTCGCACTCAGCGAGCCGTCCGTCTCGAACTCCATGACGATCCGCGTCGGGTCGTTTGCCGCCTTCACGGACTCGACCTTGTACTGCTCCATGAACTTCTTGCACGTCTCGCAGTCCGACGAGAGTACGAGGGTCTCTTCCTCCTCCGTCGACGTGGACTGCATGTGGCTCTCGCAGAACGGGACGTTCGGATCGAGGGCGTCCAGCGTCTTGCTCCCGGCCTTCAGGATCGGATAGTACCGATATCCCACGCCGTGCGTGGACTGCCACTTCGCGTGCTCTTTCCCCGAGCCGAGGACCGCGGTCGCGTAGATGAGCATCGCCTGGCCGTCCCCGAGCTTGACGATCGGGATCTTCGAATCCTTCGGCCGCAGCTTCGCGTCGCCGATCGGTTCGAGGTCTGCGGACGTCACGACCCCGGGGCCGCGCTTGTTCACCGAGTAGATGATCGTGCAGTTCGGGCAACCCTCGCCGTGGCACGTCGGGCAGTCCTCCCGGCGGTTGTATAGAGCGAGGTCCGTCGGGATCGGGACGAGGCCGAGGCGGTGGGCGATCATCTCGTCGAACAGCGGGCCGACGCTTTCGTACTCCTTCCCGTCGTCCGCCCGGATCGGGCCGAGGTGGAACTCGACGTCCTCGATTGCCATCTTCGGGACGTCGGAGACCAGCACCCGGCGGAGCGAGTTCGCGTACGCCGGCTCCGTCTCCTCGAGCAGGAGGCGCATCGACTCGTCGGCCTTCGCGAGGACCTTGACCTTCATCTAGACCCGCCTCCCCCGCCGACCGCCTTTCGCCTTCGTCCCATCGTGCGGCACCGGCGTCACCTCTTCGATCCGACCGATCCGCAGGCCCGCCCGCGACAGGGCGCGGATCGCCGCCTGGGCGCCCGGTCCGGGAGACTTCGACTTGTTGCCGCCCGGAGCGCGCACCCGCACGTGGATCGAGTCGATGCCCTTTTCCTTCGCGGCATCGGCCACGCGCTCGGCCGCCTTCATCGCGGCGTACGGCGAGGCCTCGTCTTTCGCGGCCTTCACGACCATGCCACCCGTCGCCTTCGTGATCGTCTCCGATCCGGTGATGTCCGTGAGCGTGATGATGATGTTGTTGTACGACGCGTAGATATGGGCAACCCCC